>OKTD01000906.1_pt1 | contig 10100 bp, 5 predicted proteins | sample 1606161 | NCBI WGS metagenome assembly OKTD01 (sample SAMEA3879527, study PRJEB24766) | human gut metagenome | biome: human-associated habitat; feature: feces | place: USA | collected 1985/1987 | reverse complement strand
GGGGGGAGTACACCTAACCCTGTTTCATTCTCCAATCCTATAGTCGGCAAACAGTTGCCTGATCCGACAATAATTCATGCGGCAGACGGGAACTTTTATTTGTATGTTACCCAACAGGATAATATCTATATTCCGATTTACAAATCTACTAATATGACACAGTGGACTTATGCTGGGGCAGCCTTTCTGCAAAAACCGAACTGGCAGCCGGACACTCGCTTATGGGCTCCGGACATTAACTATATCAATGGCAAATATGTGCTCTATTATACTCTCGGGCACTGGGACTTGCCTAAGAATAGTTGTATCGGGGTGGCGGTCAGCGACTCTCCTGTAGGACCTTTTACGGATCACGGAAAACTTCTTGACTACAATTCTGGTACTATGCAGTGCATCGACCCTTGTTATTTTGAAGATAATGGTAAGAAGTATCTTTTCTGGGGAAGTTATAATAGTACTTCTAAAGGCTATGAAGGAGGTATCCGTTATGTAGAGTTAAGTGCTGACGGTCTATCCATTAAAGGGGCTGTTTCCGAAAAGATAGCGGGTCCTTCAATAGAAGGCATCATGGTTCATAAACGCGGGAATTATTATTATCTATTTGGCTCTACGGGTAGTTGTTGTGAAGAGGAAAGAAGTACGTACCGTGTAGTGGTGGGGCGTTCTAAAAATATCGAAGGTCCTTATGTGGGTAAAAACGGTACTGTGATGAAAGAAAATAGTAGTTATAATGAAGTAATTCTACAGGGTAATAACCTGTTTGCCGGAACCGGACACAATTCCGAAATTATCACGGATGATGAGGGTAATGACTGGTTCTTCTATCATGCCTGGCAGAAAGCGAAAATAGATAATGGTCGTCAATTGATGTGTGACCGCATACAATGGAGCAGTGATGGCTGGCCTTATATTACTAATGGCACACCGGCATCCGTATCTCGTGCACCTGTATTTAAAAACGAAGAAGAAAAAGAGTAATCTATGAAACTATTCAACTATTTATTGGCCGGGATATTGTGTGCTTCTGTCACTTGTCTCCCGGCGCAGCATCGGGCTGATCCCCAGAAATTGGTCAATCCGGAATCCTTTTCTATGATTTTGCTCGGTGATCCACAGGGATATACCAAGTATGATATTAACCAGCCGCTTTTTGATCTTTGTACCGCATGGATTGCGGACAATATAGAGTCGCTTAAAATTAAAGCTGTCCTTTGTACAGGCGATTTGGTGGAGCAGAATGATAATAATGTATTAAACCGTAAGATGCTGAACCAGACCAGTCGTGAAATGTGGGAGGCAGCATCGCAGGCTTTGAAAAGACTGGATAACAAAGTACCTTATATTATTGCCGCAGGCAATCATGATTATGGATACAAAGCCGCAGAAAACGGTCGTACTTATTTTCCTGATTATATTCCTTTTGAACGAAATTCTACCTGGCGGAATATCTGTGTCAGTGAATTTCCTAATCGTGAAGGCAGGGCGTCTTTAGAGAATTCGGCTTTTGAGTTTGATGAGCCGGGATGGGGAAAGATTTTGGTTATAGCAGTAGAGTTTGTGCCTCGTGATGAAGTTCTGCAATGGGCGAAAGATTTGGTAAACAAGCCGAGATACAAGAATTATAAGGTGATTTTTATCACTCATTCTTATCTTGATATAGGTAATAAGCGCGTTACGAAAGATGGGTATAAGATTTCTCCACAAAACTCGGGGCAGGCTATTTGGGAGAAACTTATTTATCCTTCTTCCAATATCCGTCTCGTACTTTGCGGACATGTGGGAAGAGGCACCGGTGAATATGAGAATAATGTGGCTTATCGGGTGGATAAGAACAGTGCCGGGAAAGATGTATCACAAATGACGTTTAATGTACAATATGTAGGAGGTGGTCCGGAAGGGAACGGAGGGGATGGTTGGCTTCGCATTCTGGAATTTATGCCGGATGGTAAAACGATCAAAGTACGTACTTATTCTCCCTTGTTTGGGATTTCAAAATTGACCAGGCATCTGGCACATCGTACGGCACCTTACGATCAGTTTGATATTATATTGGAATAACTTGACCTAGTAAAAATACTCTTAATAGAAATAATGTAGATGAGAAAAGTTGTATGTTCTTTAGTGATACTTATTAATAGTGTTTATCTATTTGCACAGTGGAAACCGGTTGGCGGTCGAATTATGACGGAATGGGCGGCGAAAATAGATGTTGAAAACGTGTTGCCCGAATATCCCCGCCCAATTATGGAACGTGCTGACTGGATAAATCTGAACGGATTGTGGAATTATGCTATTTCTCCGGTAGGTCAAGCTATGCCACAAAGTTATGATGGTCGGATTTTAGTTCCTTTTGCTGTAGAATCAAGCTTGTCCGGAGTGGGGAAAAGTCTTGGGGAGAAGAATGAACTTTGGTATCAGCGTCAATTCTCGGTTCCCTCCAAATGGAAAGGACATAGGATCTTATTGCATTTTGGGGCTGTTGACTGGAAAGCGGATGTTTGGGTAAATAAGGTAAAGGTGGGACAACATACAGGAGGATTTACTCCTTTTTCTTTTGATATCACGCCTGCCTTGCTGAATGGGGAAAATGAATTGATCGTGAAAGTGTGGGACCCGACTGATAAAGGTCCTCAGCCTAGAGGAAAACAGGTTAGTAAGCCGGGAGGTATCTGGTATACTCCTGTCAGTGGTATTTGGCAAACAGTTTGGCTAGAACCCGTGCCAATCCGGTCGATTGTCAATATCAAAACGACTCCTGATATTGACAGGAATAAGTTGACAGTAGAGGTTATGACAGATCATCAGATGCTTTCAGATAAATTGGAGGTGAAGGTATTAGAAGGAAAGCAGTTGGTGGCTGTAGGAAGTTCCGTAAATGGTATTCCGGTTGAAATTGCTATGCCGTCTGATGTAAAGTGGTGGTCACCGGATTCTCCGTTTTTATATGATATGGAAATTTGTCTGTATTCAGAAAATAAGTTGATCGATAAGGTTAAGAGCTATACTGCCATGCGTAAATATTCAACGAAACGCGATAAAAATGGAATTGTACGTCTACAATTGAATAATAAGGACTTGTTTCAATTTGGTCTTTTAGATCAGGGCTGGTGGCCGGATGGCTTGTATACGGCACCTTCGGATGAGGCTTTAGTATATGATATTCAAAAGACAAAAGATTTTGGATATAATATGATTCGCAAACATATAAAAGTAGAGCCTGCCCGTTGGTATACGTATTGTGATCGTTTAGGGGTTATTGTGTGGCAGGACATGCCGAGTGGCGATAAGAATCCCGAGTGGCAGAATCGGAAGTATTTTGAGGGAACAGAATTTAAACGGTCTGCTGAATCAGAGGCTATTTATCGTAAAGAATGGAAAGAAATTATCGACTGCCTTTACTCTTATCCTTGTATTGGCACATGGGTACCTTTCAATGAGGCTTGGGGGCAGTTTAAAACCCCTGAAATAGCAGAATGGACAAAGCAATATGATCCTTCCCGTTTAGTGAATCCTGCTAGTGGAGGTAATCATTATACCTGTGGTGATATGCTCGATTTGCATAATTATCCCGGTCCGGAGATGTATTTATATGACGCACAGCGTGCAACTGTACTCGGAGAGTATGGAGGAATTGGTTTAGTGCTGAAGGAGCATCTTTGGGAGCCGAATCGTAATTGGGGGTATGTTCAGTTTAGTACTTCCAAAGAAGCTACTGATGAGTATCTGAAGTATGCTAATATGCTGAAGGATATGATTGCACGTGGATTCTCGGCTGCTGTTTATACACAGACTACAGATGTTGAGATCGAAGTGAACGGATTGATGACATACGACCGCAAAGTAATAAAACTGGATGAACAGAAATTGAAGAGGGCAAATACGGAAATTTGTGAAAGTTTAAAGTAAGAAGCCGGATTAGCTATTTGGCTGAACAAAAAACTCATCTGTAGCCATTCGAATTATAGATATAGTTTGCAATATTATATAATTGAGAAAACAGAATTCAGATACTTTCTTTGTATCTGGACTCTGTTTTTTTTGAATATATAATTCTATCCATTCCTTCATTTTTCAGTGAAATGTACCAAAATTGTCCTTCATTTGGATTATTTAGGTCGGTCAATTCTATTTAAATGCACTACTTTTGCCATCAGGAAAATTAATCACTTAACAAATAATCCCTGTATTATGAAAACAATTCTTAGCGCATTAGGACTTTCCCTATTGATCTTTACGAGTTGCGGTGGACAAAAAAAGGTTGAAGTAGACTTTATTCAGGACAACATCGACAACGCTGTGGCACAGAACACAATCCAGACGGACATTATTGAGAAGTCCGGTAAAATCTTGAATCCGAGAACAATCAACGAAGATGGGAGTATCTCTTACATACCGATGGAAGACTGGTGCTCCGGTTTCTTTCCCGGTAGTATATGGTTGACTTATAATCTGACGGGTGATAAGAAATGGTTGCCGCTGGCTGAGAAATATACAGAAGCTCTTGATTCTGTGAAATATCTGAAATGGCATCATGATGTAGGTTTCATGATCGGTTGCAGTTATTTGAACGGCTATCGCATGGCAGATAAGAAAGAGTACAAAGACGTCATTATAGAAGCTGCCAAATCATTGTCCACTCGTTTTCGTCCGAATGCAGGCGTTATCCAGTCATGGGATGCCGATAAAGGTTGGCAGGGAACACGGGGATGGAAATGTCCGGTGATTATTGATAATATGATGAATCTCGAACTCTTATTTGAAGCAACAGCTCTTTCCGGAGATTCTACTTTCTACAATATTGCAGTGAAACATGCTGATACAACAATGGCTCACCACTTCCGTCCGGACAACAGCTGCTACCATGTGGTAGATTACGATCCGGAGACAGGAGAAGTGCGTAAGAGACAAACTGCACAAGGATATGCCGACGAATCGGCTTGGGCTCGCGGACAAGCATGGGCTCTGTATGGATATACTACCTGCTATCGCTATACCAAAGATAAGAAATATCTCGACCAGGCACAAAAAGTCTATAACTTCATCTTTAATAATAAGAACCTGCCGGAAGACCTCGTACCATACTGGGATTATGATGCTCCGAATATTCCGAACGAACCGCGTGATGCTTCTGCAGCAGCTTGTACAGCCTCTGCCCTTTACGAACTGGATGGCTATCTGCCGGGCAACCACTACAAGGAAACGGCTGATAAGATAATGGAAAGTTTGGGCTCACCTGCTTATCGCGCAGAAGTTGGAACAAATGGAAACTTTATCCTGATGCATTCGGTTGGCAGTATTCCTCACGGTCAGGAAATTGACGTTCCTCTGAACTATGCTGACTATTACTTCCTGGAAGGACTGATGCGTAAAAGAGATTTGGAAAAGAAATAAGAAATAGACAATGAACGGTAAACAGTGAACGGTGAATGCTTAGCGGATTCTGACGGAACATGTTTACCGTTTATCATTCGCTACTTATTATCTATAACTTTCTATTGACCGTTTGTCATTTACCTGTTTTAATTATTTATCATAAACTATCATGAATAAACCTATAAACCTTCTTGTAGGAGGCTTGACGCTCTTTGCCGCACAAGGTTGCAAGGCTCCGAAACAAGCGTCCCAACAAGCGGAGCATCCTAATATAATCTATGTATTTCCCGATCAATACCGTAACCAGGCGATGGAGTTCTGGGGCCAGGAAGGTTTTCGCGAGAAAGTGAACTTTCGGAATGACCCGGTGCATACCCCGCGCTTGAATGATTTTGCCCGGGAGTCGGTGGTGTTGACATCTGCCATGAGCAACTGCCCGTTGAGCAGTCCCCACCGTGGTTCTCTGTTGACGGGAATGTATCCTAATAAGAGTGGTATTCCATTGAATTGCAATTCGAGCCGTCCCATCAGCTCCCTGCGTGAGGATGCTGTGTGTGTGAGTGATGTTTTCTGCAATGCCGGATATGACTGCGCCTACTTTGGCAAACTGCATGCCGAATTTCCTACCCCCAACGACCCCGAACGTCCCGGACAGTATGTGGAAGACCGTGTACCTGCATGGGATGCCTATACGCCGAAAGAACGTCGTCATGGGTTCAATTACTGGTATTCTTACGGTACCTTTGACGAACACAAGAATCCGCATTACTGGGATACGGAAGGCCGTCGCCACGACCCGCGCGAGTGGTCACCGTTACACGAATCGGGCAAGGTGGTGTCTTATCTGAAGAACGAGGGGAATGTACGCGACCCGAAGAAACCTTTCTTCATTATGGTAGGCATGAATCCTCCCCATAGTCCGTACCGTTCTTTGGACGACTGTATGGAGGAAGATTTCAATCTCTATAAAAACCAGCCTCTGGACAGCTTGCTCGTCCGTCCGAATGCCGACTCCAAGATGCTCAAGGCAGAGAGTGCACGCTACTACTTTGCTTCTGTGACGGGTGTCGACCGTGCTTTCGGTCAGATACTCGATGCCTTGAAGGAACTCGGACTGGACAAAAATACCATTGTCGTGTTTGCCTCCGACCATGGAGAGACCATGTGCAGCCAGCATACGGAAGACCCGAAGAATTCCCCATACTCCGAGTCCATGAACGTTCCTTTCCTGGTGCGTTTTCCCGATAAGATTAAGCCCCGCGTGGACGACTTGATGCTTTCCTCGCCGGACATCATGCCTACCTTGTTGGGTCTTGCCGGTCTTGCCGACTCCATTCCGGCCGAGGTGCAGGGACGCAACTATGCACCGCTTTTCTTCGATGAAAAGGCGGATATTGTACGTCCCACCGGCGCTCTCTACATCCAGAACCTGGACGGTGAGAAGGATGCGGAAGGTATGGTCCGTTCCTACTTCCCTTCGTCGCGCGGCTTTAAATCGGCGCGCTACACGCTGGCGCTCTACATTGACCGCGAAAACCATAAGCTGGTCAAAAGTTTGTTGTTTGACGATGAAAAGGATCCGTATCAGATGAATAACCTTTCTTTGGAAGAAAACCAAGAAGTCGTAAAAGACCTTTGCGCAGAGATGGGCAAAGTGTTGAAAGAAATTGATGATCCTTGGTATAAGGAAGGTATCTTGAAGGATATGATACCTTATTGATTGGAAATGGGTTATAGATAATCCTCCATAAATTGCTTGAACGTTTTTTGCGACCCGCTTCGACTGATAGTGAACTATTTGTCGGAGCGGGCTGTTTGATTCAGAGTGGAATAAATTACCAATACGTATTAAGTAAATGATGGAGATGAAGTACAGACTATGGGCTTGTTTGTTGTTTTTGCCGATGGTCCTTTGGGCGTCCGGGCGTCCGAAAGTGGCTGTCGTACTCAGTGGGGGTGGCGCCAAAGGGACGGCGCATATCGGTGCTCTGAAAGTAATTGAAGAAGCGGGTATCCCTATAGATTATGTGGTGGGCACTAGTATGGGGGCCATTGTGGGCGGTTTGTATTCTATCGGATATACCCCGCAGCAATTGGACAGTATGGTGAATGCCCAGAACTGGAAATTCTTGCTCTCGGATGCCCCCAATCCTAAGGATGTGTTGCTGGATGACCGGTTGAAGTCGGAGCGCTATGTACTCTCCATTCCGTTTTCTTTGAAATCTGCCGCTGTTTCGGATGCGGGTATCATAAAAGGGAAGAACCTGGCACGTTTGTTCTCCACATTGACAGAAGGTTACCAGGATTCTGTGGATTTTAGCCGTCTTCCTATTCCGTTTGCCTGCGTGTCGGAAAATCTGGTGAATGGCAGCGAAGTAGTGTTCCATGAGGGAATACTGGCCACTGCCATGCGTTCCAGCATGTCCATTCCCGGTGTGTTTGCTCCGGTAGACCTGGATGGAATGGTGTTGGTGGACGGTGGAATGGTGAATAACTATCCGGTAGATGTGGCGCTTGCCATGGGGGCCGACTACATTATCGGGGTGGATGTGCAGAGTCCGCTGCTTAAGGCTTCCGAGCTGAAATCGGTGAAAGACATCTTCGGGCAAATCATCAATCTGCAAGGAGAGAAGAAATACCGTGAGAATCTGCGTAATACCGACGTATTGATAAAGGTGGATGTCACCGGCTATTCGGCTGCAAGTTTCACCAAAGAGGCCATCGACACTTTGATGGTGCGGGGAGAGCGTGCTGCCATGGACAGTTGGGACGGACTGCTTGCCCTGAAACGGAAGCTGGGACTTGCAGAAGATTATCAGCCTCACCGCCCGTCTGGGCAAGCGTACACTGGCACGACTCGGATATAGTTATCAGTGGGACGGTGGATGGCAGGCAGGACTTGCCTATCAGTTCGACTATAAAGATATGAATATTTATAATGAAGGCAAACGGGCGCTGGATTTGACTTTTACACATCAGCTGGTCCGTATGGGGGCGGCGAAGGACTGGAACAATATCCAGGTCAGTTTGGGCATTGACTTTGATTACTACCACTATCATGATTTGCTGTCGCTCGATCCGTTAGCTTCGGCACTGTTTGAGAATTCGTCCTTATTCAGTTACTTTGCCGGACTTGTGTTCAACAACTTGAATGAGAGGAGCGCCCCTACAAAAGGCATGTCGTGGGCGGTATCCTACCATCTCTATACGGATAACCTCTTCCAGTATAAAGACAACAATCCTATTTCTGTTTTCGATGCCCGTTGGCAGGGATGTTTCTCTCCGTCGAGTAAGCTCACTGTCACTCCTTCGTTTTATGGACGCGTATTGTCCGGAAGCGATAATTATCCTTTTGCCATCATCAATATGGTGGGGGGGACCATACCGGGGCGCTATATGCCACAGCAGATACCGTTTACGGGCATCAACCGTGCGGAACTGTCACAAGCCGCATTGCTGGTTGCAGGGCTGAACCTCAGACAGCGTATCTTGAAAAACCAGTATATATCAGTGATGGGCAGTTATGGGCGAAACTCCGGGAAGTTTCATCAGATTCTTGACTCTTCCAAATCGGCTGATATGGCAGGGGTAGGCATCGGCTATATGTACAAGAGTTTTCTGGGACCAGTGGAGATACAATTGAATTGGTCCAACCAGACGAAGAAAGTAGGGTGGTATGCCGGGTTCGGATTCGTATTCTAACAGGGATGTATCAAAATACACAATCACCATAGGATTATACAGATTTTATTTTTCAGTTAAAAGAACAGAAGAACAAGAGAGAGAAATATGTTCTTTTGTTCTTCTGTCTAAAACTTACCCCAATCTGTATGATTCTGTGGTGAGTTATGATACCTTCGTTATTTATTCAGCTTCCATTCGCTTCCGTCCTTACCGTCCTTAATCTCGAAACCGAGCGCGGTGAGTTCATTGCGGATTTTGTCGGATGTAGCCCAATCTTTGTTGGCTTTTGCCTTTGAACGCTCTTCCAATAGCATGTCCACTACCTTGCCGAAGGCGGCTTCACGCTCTTCCTTGGAGGCGTTGTCTTCTTGTAATCCTAAGATGTCGAAGCAGAAGAGGTGGAAGGTTTCCTTCAATTCTTTCAGGTCTTCGGCTGTGATGGAATCGTTTCCAGCTAGGATATTGTTTACCATCTTGGCGCCGTCGAAGAGGTGGGCGATGACAATCGGTGAGTTCAAGTCATCATTCATGGCTTCGTAACACTTGGCACGCAGGGATTTCACGTCTATGGTGGAGGTTGCAGCAGGGGTAATCTTGTCCAGTCCATGTACAGCATCCATCAGTCTTGCCAATCCCTTTTCGGCGGCTTGCAGCGCTTCGTTGCTGAAGTCTACCGTACTGCGGTAGTGGGCTTGCAGGGTGAAGAATCGGATGGTCATTGGGCTGTAGGCTTGCTCCAGCATGGGGTGCGTACCTTTGAAGAGCTCTTCCAATGTGATGAAGTTACCGTAAGACTTACCCATCTTCTGTCGTGCATCCAATAATGTACCATATCTTCTCCTTGGGAAGCTACGGATTGTGCAATCTCGCATTCGTGATGCGGGAAGATAAGGTCCATACCGCCACCATGAATGTCGAAGTGCTCGCCCAAGTATTTCTTTCCCATGGCTGTACATTCGGCGTGCCAGCCGGGGAAGCCGTCGCTCCACGGGGAAGGCCAACGCATGATGTGTTCCGGAGAAGCTTTCTTCCACAATGCGAAA
>OKTD01000900.1_pt1 | contig 10178 bp, 10 predicted proteins | sample 1606161 | NCBI WGS metagenome assembly OKTD01 (sample SAMEA3879527, study PRJEB24766) | human gut metagenome | biome: human-associated habitat; feature: feces | place: USA | collected 1985/1987 | reverse complement strand
CTTGTCAATGCGGGCATTCAATTGGTTAGCTTCTCTCCGTTTCTTATTGATCTCACCTTGCAACCCTCTCTGTTTCTTTTGCAGATTGGCCACAAGCGTACGTTTTTCCTTCTCCTGCGCTTCCAGCTTGACTTTCTCCTCTTCACGTTCTTTCAACAATCCTTCCTTGGCAACCTTCACTTGCTGAAGCTCAGTCTTCTTACGGTTCACCTGCTCCTGCTTTTTCAACACTTCCTCGCCTTGCAGGCGCTGATAAGTAGCATATTCACGTACATAGCGCATGCGTCGATAGGTCTGTGCCAGGCTCTTGGCAGAGAAAATGAACATCAGCTTCTCTTCAATGGAGCGGTTCTTATACAAATATTGAACGGACGATTCGTATTTCTTCTTCTTGTCCCTTAGGTCACGTTGCAGGCGGGTCAACTGACGTTCTAATGAAGACAACTCGCGCTCTATGGATTCCACATCATTATTGATAGTCAGAATATAGCGTTTGCGCTCTTCTATCTGTCCGGTCAGTGCAGCAAGACCGTTCAACTGGCTTCCCACATCCTTCTTGGTGGTTATCAACAGCGTTTCCGACTCTGCTATCTGTTTCTGTAAGGCACCACGCTTGCTTTCCAGTTCCTTAATCAGCTTGTTGGACTGGGCAAGGAGCGGAGAAACCGGCAAAAGGAGGAGAAAGAAGAGAAGGAGAAGCTTCATAAGTTATGAGTTATAAGTTATGAGGGATTATCTGACAATTATCAACTAATCAAAGGTCCATCAGCATTTCCAGCAGTTCTTCCAGCTCCACCTCTTTATATTTCTGTGAGAGCTGGGTAGGAGTCAGTGCAAAAGGCTTATCCGAGAAGTTGGAAAGTTCAATCTTTCCCTTTTCCAGAGAGGGTATCCCGAGTTCCTTGCCGGTAAGCACCTTCTTGCCATTGGGTTTGGAAGCAGCATAAAGCAGTTTCTCCAAATGGGCAAAATCCGCCTTCTTGGGCAGCACATCCTTCAGTTCCTTACGTGTTGCACGGACATAACGTTTTCCCATACGGTCTACCAACAGAATCTCATCCGGGGTGACTTCCATACGTGCCACCTCCGTACGAAGTATCGGCATCAGAAAGGAAATCTGCATGCATTCTTCCTTCTTCAACTTCATCGTACCGTTCACAGTAAGGGTGGCATCTTTATGGGGTACCGTCAGCTGCACTTTGGAGGAAAGGCAGGCAGATTCTCCGGACAGAGAACTTGAGTGACGCGAAGTCTTGCAACCGGCAAGCCCCACAGCCAGCAACAACAGCAAGGACAACAGGCGGCATATCCTTGCCATATCATTCAGCAGGTTTAGTTTCATCTGATATATATTTCTTTTTTTGTATTTTCTGTTTCAACGTATCAGAGCGATTGCCCTTATCCCAGGCTTGTTTCCAGTATTTCAAGGCACCTTCCGCATCGCCAGTCATGTAATAGATATCTCCGCAATGTTCCAAGACCACGTCACTGCTATCTTTATCATTCTTTATCGCCTCATCTATGTAGAGACGCGCCTCGGCATAATTACCTTTAACAAACAATATCCATGCATATGTATCGAGATAGGTGGAATTGTTCGGCTCGGCTTTCACTGTCTTGTAGCTCATCTCTTCCGCCTTGTCCAAGTCGCGGCGCTCCACGGAAAGATAATATGCGTAGTTATTCAAGGCACCGATGTTTGAAGGATTGTACACCAAAGCGGAATCATAAGCCGCATAAGCTTCCGCATGCAGATTCTTGGTGTGATAAGCATCACCGATAATGGCATAAAAATCTGATACGACCTCCTTCTTGCTGTCGTCCTTGACGTGCGACAAAGCCTTTTGACAGATGGCAAGGGCATCATCCGTCCGTTCCGCCTGGTTGTAGGCAATGGCCAGATAGAAATAGAACTCCAACATATCGGGATTGGACTCCACACCGGCTTCGCACAAATTCATTATTTCCTTGTAATCCTCCTGGCGCACAGCTTCCCCCAGCAATGTCATACGAGCCGCTGTGTTGGTAGGGTCTATCGCCAGAACCTGGCGCAGAACCGGTCCAGCCTCCTTGTTCATTCCTTTGGAAAGAAGATATTGGGCATACAGCAAAGGTAATTGTGCCTCATCGGGCTCCTGCTCCATGATACGGTTGAAGAGCGTAATGACACGTGTGCTGTCCTTGCCTGCCTGCTCGTTCTGCACGATGAACTGCCGCATCACATTCAGTTTGGTGTCCGAAGCCACTTTCTTGTTCAGCAACAGCGTGTCCAATTGCTGTTCATACAGCTCCTTCTGTCCGGTCTCTTCGTAGTAAGAAGCCAATGAGTACATGGCCATTGCATTGTCCGGCTCTTCGGCCAGCACCTTCTTGTAAATCTCATAAGCTTCCTGCTTTTTCCCGTTCTGCATATAGACATCCCCCAGCACAACCTGATAGCGCATATCGTTGGGATACTCTTCTACCAGACTTTCTATTTCATGAAAGGCGCTCTTGTCGTCCTTCTTTTGCAGATAGATGCGGAACTTCTCCATACTGAGCTGTTCATTCTTGCCCATCCGTTCCTCGAGCTTGTTCAGTATACCGATAACTTTGTCATACTCTTCCTGGCGGTTGTAAATCTCCAGCAAGTTGTATAGCGGGTCCAGCTTATCCGAGAAACGTACCGCCATATTTTCCAACAAGGCAGCGGCTTTCTCCGTTTCGTTTTGCTGCATATACAGATTGGCAAGTCCCTGGGCATACCAGTAATTATCGGGAGCATTCTCCACCGCCTTTTCCAACGCGGCTTGTCCCAACGGCACCTGCTTGAGGTACATATAATACTGGGCCATCTCATACAAAGCCGATGATGCGTTCGGGTTTATCGTCAGGCAATGTTGCAGGACATCGAAAGCCGCATCATAGTCTTTCTGGACTTTCAGACGGGCGGCTTCAAGAAAGAAGTAGTCGTAACGGCGCTGCTGTTCGGGGGTAAGCTCCTTTACGGGCGAAACGTCGGCTTTCTTCGACTTCTTCCGTTTCTTCAATTCCTTCCGTGCCTTTTCAGACCGACCATACCCGCTCATTTTCTCCTTAGAAGCTTGAACGTTGGCAGCCTGCACTCCGTACGTAGTAAAGCAGAAGGTACCTATCAACAACGCAAGTATTATTTTTACTCTGATTCTCATCTATTTAATTATAAATTCTTAACCCGTAAAACGGAACAATATCCATTCATTTTTTACCCGTATGCCCGAAGCCACCGGCACCGCGCTCCGTCTCATCCAGCACTTCCACTTCCTGCCAAAGAGCTTGTTCGTGACGCGCTATCACCATTTGTGCAATCCTCTCCCCATCTTCGATGACGAAGGTTTCTGCAGAAAGGTTGACGAGAATAATACAAACTTCACCACGGTAATCGGCATCAATCGTTCCAGGGGAGTTCAGCACGGTAATCCCCTTCTTAATGGCCAATCCGCTACGCGGACGCACTTGCGCCTCAAATCCTTCAGGAAGAGCGATATAAAGGCCAGTAGGCACCAGACACCGCTGCATCGGAGCCAGCGAAATAGGTTCATTAAGGTTTGCACGGATATCCATTCCTGCAGACAGCTCAGTGGCATAAGCCGGAAGCGGATGCTTTGATTTATTGATGATTTGTACGTTCAACATGATGTTATTTACGATTTGACGATTTACTATTTACGATTGGGGCTACTTCTATTCTTACAATTCGAGTAATTCAAGTTTCGCAATTCATCTTCCTTTTACTATAAACTTGGGCGAAAATACGGCTTTTTATACAAAATAGTGATACATTTGCAGTTAAATAATAGTAACTTCAATCGTAAATAGTAAATCGTCAAATCTCAAATAACATCATGATGAATTGGAATACGCTCATATCTGCCAAACGCTTCGGACTGGAAGAGTTTCACCAGGAACGCCATGAAAACCGCTCGGAATTCCAACGTGACTATGACCGCCTTATCTTCTCTGCCCCCTTCCGCCGTCTGCAGAACAAAACCCAGGTATTCCCTCTTCCCGGTAGTGTATTCGTCCACAACCGATTGACACACAGCTTGGAAGTATCATGCGTAGGCCGCTCATTAGGCAACGATGTATCGAAAGTTCTCATTGCCCGCCACCCGGAACTGCAAGGCAGCTACCTCACCGAAATAGGCTCCATCGTTTCGGCCGCCTGCCTGGCACACGACTTGGGAAATCCTCCTTTCGGACATTCGGGAGAACGAGCTATTTCCACCTTTTTTTCTGAAGGAAAAGGAATGTCCCTGAAGGGCCAACTGACACCTTCCCAATGGGAGGACCTTACCCACTTTGAAGGGAATGCAAATGCGTTCCGCCTGCTTACCCACCAGTTTGAGGGAAGGCGACAGGGAGGATTTGTACTCACCTACTCCACCTTGGCAAGCATCGTGAAATATCCCTTTTCATCGAGTCTTGCAGGCAAAAAGTCAAAATTCGGTTTCTTCATCACAGAGGAAGAAAGTTTTCGCCGCATAGCAGAAGAGTTGGGTATGGAGAAGCAGAACGATGCCCCGTTGAAATATGCCCGCCACCCGCTGGTCTATCTGGTGGAAGCCGCCGATGACATCTGCTACCAGATGATGGATATTGAGGATGCATATAAGCTGAAGATTCTCACCACTGAAGAAACCAAAGAACTATTAATGACCTATTTCAGCGAAGAGCGACAGGAACATCTCCGGAAAACATTCCTGATTGTCAATGATGTCAACGAACAAATCGCCTACCTGCGTTCTTCCGTCATCGGTTTATTGATCCGGGAGTGTACCCGTGTCTTTTTAGATCATGAACAAGAAATACTGTCCGGCACGTTCGAAGGATCACTAATCAAGCGCATAGCCGAACGTCCGGCAGCAGCCTACAAACACAGCGTCGAAGTATCTATCAATAAAATCTACCGTTCACGGGACGTACTGGATATCGAACTAGCGGGATTCCGCATCATCAGTACCTTACTCGAATTGATGATAGACGCCGTGACCTCACCCGAAAAGGCTTATTCCAAACTCCTGATCGACCGGGTATCCAGCCAATACAATATAAATTCGCCTGTACTCTATGAAAGAATACAGGCGGTACTTGACTATATATCGGGAATGACCGATGTCTTTGCTCTTGATCTTTATCGTAAAATTAACGGGAACAGTCTGCCTGCGGTGTAACCACTTTAGGAGTAAAAACCTCTTTCCCTTCACAAGAAGACAATCTCAACGCATCCGGATGGCTTTCAATAAACGTCTGGATGTGTCGAATTCGTTTATCTTCAAGAATTTCGTCTACAGCAATCAGAATACCGGTTTCTTCCACATCACCGAACTCGTAATTGACAGCTGTTCCGAACATACGCATCGTAGGGCTTAAGCTCATATACGCATTTACCAACGGAGGAATATTATAGCCCAATTTACGGATTTCACAATTCAATATCTTATAGTCCTCTTTAAAAGTACTCTTGCAGAACAATGCGTTCAACTCTTCTTCGGAAGTCTCAAGTTGCAGAGGCTCAATCGGAGTAACAAGTTTCTCTTTATCATAAAAATGTTTCTTGAGGAAATGAAGAATCATATCACGGCCACGACGATGGTAGCTAGGATACATGGTCACCTTGCCAAAGAAATACTTCACATTCGGCATAACCACGGTCAACGCTCCCAACCCGTCCCACAGATTATCCAAAGCGAACAATCCTTTGCTTCCGGCACGGGTAGACTGATATTCAAGCGTAACAAACGAACGCCCCAGCTCAATTGTCTGCGGCAGGTATTCTTTAATAAAAGCATCAGAAAAATGAAACATGTGGGAAGTAGCCAGAATTGGCGCGCCTTTTTCATCAAAACGCACGTCCGTACCAAGCAGATACCGGTAACCACCCAGAATTTCTTCTGCTTCCGGATTCCATACGATCAACTGCTTGTAGGGGTGTTCCATCGTGTCGTATTCATCAATATCCATTGACAGGCCTGTACCTCCACCAGCAGCACGGAAAGCTATTTCACGCAAACGACCAATCTCTCTCATTACATTAGGAGCATTCTGATGAGTAATAATATAAATCTGATTATTACTCTTATTCGTCATTCGTAAGCGTTTGTCTTCCGTCAATTCTGCCTTCAGCAGTTCTTTGCTTACCGGTTTAATAATCTCTTCCATATTCCTTGTTATAGTTGTTCTATCAGTTACAGTTTATAAACAATATCCTTTACGTATTCAGCCCACTGCGCAGGGGTTTTCGATTTATCAAAAGTCTGCCAGGGTATGGGTTTGCCAAAAGTGACAGTAAAAGTTTTGTGGCGATTCTTAAACATTTCATCCGCAAGATACAACATAGCGATGTTAAACTTGATACCCAATGCCTTGCAAATATTTGCCAGGTTGTAGAAGAAATCAGAATTCCTGCCTCCAAAATGCACGGGTATTACATCACGTTTTGCTTGTATGCTCTTTACTACAAATGTCTTTTTCCATTCCAGGTCACGAATGACTCCATTCTGACGACGCGAACACAGTCCGGCAGGGAACATTATCAGCTGGTCATCCGACTGAAATCCGGCTTCCACCATTTTCGGGAAGTCTTTTGCCTGTTTGCCGGTTTTATTAATAGGTATGCAAAGGGGAGCCAATCCGCGTAGATTCATCAACAAATCATTCACCAGGTATTTCACTTTCCCATCATAGTGCTTTCCCAACACATAACCAAGCGCAACACCGTCCTGTCCGCCTAACGGATGATTGGACACAAAAGTATACAATCCCTCCTTAGGCAAGTTCTCAATGCCTTTCACGTCCACTTTCGCATCCAAAAAGCCCATACATGCCTCCAGAAAGTCCACACCCAATCTATCCTTCGACTCATTCAGGAATACATTAATTTCATCCTGATGAACAATTTTCTTCAGATAAGAAACCACGAATTTAGGGATGTACTTATAATGCTTCGGAGCCTTTGTCCGAAGTATCTTATCGACATCAATCAAAAATAAAGAGTCATCAGTCATTCTTTTCAAATAAAAATGATGGCACAAAATTAACGGTTCTTTTTTATTAATCGCAATAATTTGGTAGAAAATGCAGGATTTAAGTTCAGAAGATAAAAAAATACCACCCAAAAACTATCAAAAATGACCTAAAAACTATCCGCGGATAGTTTTCGGGCATAAAAACGTCGGATTTACCCCTATCAGGTTTCAGAAATTCACGTAAACTTGCAACATCGAAAATAACAAACGAATATTCACCTTTAAAAAGCAACACATATGAAAAGTTTAAGCTTCAGAAAAGATTTAGTAGGAGTACAAGATGAATTACTACGCTTCGCTTATAAACTGACAACTGACCGTGAAGAAGCAAACGATTTGTTGCAGGAGACATCATTAAAAGCATTAGATAATGAAGATAAATATACCCCTGATACAAATTTCAAAGGATGGATGTATACCATCATGCGCAACATATTTATAAACAACTACCGCAAGGTAGTTCGCGACCAGACATTCGTCGATCAGACGGATAATCTTTATCATCTGAATTTACCACAGGACGGAAGTTCAGAAAGCACAGAAAGAGCATACGACCTGAAAGAGATGCACCGTGTAGTCAACAAACTCCCCAAAGAATACAGAGTTCCATTCGCCATGCACGTTTCAGGATTCAAATACCGTGAGATTGCGGAAAAGCTGAACCTCCCGCTAGGTACAGTAAAAAGCCGTATTTTCTTCACGCGCCAGAAATTACAGGAAGAATTGAAAGACTTCCGCTAGACCTTAACTATATAAATTGGTGATCTCGGATCACATACTTCTTTAATACAGATTTTCAGTTGTGATAATGATTAAAAGGCAGAAATACTCCGGTATATTCTGCCTTTTCTTTTATTACTAGGATTAGTTGCACGACACCCGGGTGTCAGCATGCACAACACCCGGGTCTCGGTATGTATGACACCCGGGTCTTAGTATGCCTGACACCCGGGTGTCGTACAAGTTCCTATTGCATCAAAAAGAAGTCTCCGCTACCACATTATTTAAATTTTACCTATACAGACATTTTTTTCGTTTCACCGTCACAAGCTCCCCACCAGTAAAGCATTCTCAAAGGCGCATCATTTTCAAGCAAATAGACATTTAACATTCTGTTGAAAACTTCTCTGAAAGTTTTTTATGGAAAGTTGTGGGGAATTGTGGGGAATTTCATACTTTTACGGTCGCTTATTATAATAAGGTAATGATACGTTTTTTAGGAAATATTGAAGCCAGGGCGGACGCCAAAGGAAGGGTGTTCATACCCGCTACCTTCAGGAAGCAACTACAAGCAGCTTCCGAAGAGAGGCTTATTATGCGTAAAGACGTATTTCAGGACTGTTTGACCCTGTACCCCGAGAGCGTGTGGAACGAGGAGTTGAACGAGCTTCGCAGCAGGCTGAACAAATGGAACAGCAAACACCAACTCATTTTCAGACAGTTTGTGAGTGACGTCGAAATAGTTACGCCCGACAGCAACGGACGCATACTGATCCCGAAGCGTTACTTACAGATTTGTAATATCCGTGGAGATATACGCTTTATCGGTATCGACAACAAGATAGAGATTTGGGCCAAAGAACGGGCAGAACAACCGTTTATGTCTCCCGAAGAGTTTGGTGCAGCATTAGAAGAGATTATGAACGATGAAAATAGACAAGATGGAGAAAGATGAATTGACATACCATGTACCTGTATTGCTGAAAGAAAGCGTTGACGGGATGAATATCCAACCGGGCGGAACGTATGTAGACGTTACATTCGGAGGAGCGGGACATTCGCGCGAGATACTTTCACGACTCGGAGAAGGCGGACGTTTATTGGGATTCGACCAGGACGAGGACGCTGAACGGAACATTGTCAACGATCCTCACTTCATCTTCGTGCGCAGCAACTTCCGTTACCTGCAAAATTTCCTGCGCTATCACGACATCGAGCAGGTGGATGCAATCCTGGCCGACCTTGGCGTATCGTCCCATCATTTCGATGATAGCGAACGCGGCTTTTCTTTCCGTTTCGACGGAGCGCTGGATATGCGTATGAACAAGCGTGCCGGAATTACGGCAGCAGACATCGTGAATACTTACGAGGAAGAACGTCTTGCAAACCTCTTCTATCTGTACGGAGAGCTGAAGAATAGCCGCAAACTGGCTTCTGTCATCGTTAAAGCCAGAAGCGGGCAGTACATCCGGACTATCGGTGAGTTTCTGGAAATCATCAAACCGCTTTTCGGTCGTGAACGCGAAAAGAAAGAGCTGGCAAAAGTGTTCCAGGCACTGCGGATCGAAGTAAATCAAGAGATGGAAGCACTGAAAGAGATGTTGCTGGCAGCTACGGAAGCATTAAAGCCGGGCGGCAGACTGGTGGTAATCACTTATCATTCATTGGAAGACCGCATGGTGAAAAACATCATGAAGACGGGCAACGTAGAAGGAAAAGCAGAATCCGACTTCTTCGGAAATCTGCAAACGCCTTTCCGCCTTGTCAATAATAAGGTAATCGTTCCCGACGAGGCAGAAATAGAACGGAACCCACGGTCGAGAAGTGCCAAATTACGAATTGCAGAAAAGAAATAAAAAGATATGGAAGAAGAAGTAGTAAATAAGAAAACAGAAGAGGGTAAGAAGAAAAAACGCACCTCGCTGAAGAGTATTCTGGGTGGAGACATTCTGGCTACCGATTTTTTCCGCCGTCAAACGAAGTTGCTGGTACTTATCATGGTATTCATCATCTTCTACATTCACAATCGTTATGCCAGTCAACAGCAACAGATCGAGATAGACCGGCTGAAAAAGGAATTGATAGACATTAAATACGACGCACTGACGCGCAGCTCGGAACTGATGGAGAAGAGCCGCCAGTCACGCATTGAAGATTATATATCAAATAAGGAAAGCGATTTGCAAACATCAACCCATCCTCCTTACCTTATTAAATAAGTGGAGAGTTGAGAATTGAGAGTTTTTAAAAGACAAATACTGTGGCAGTTAATAAAAAGAACATAATGACCCGTTACTTCTTCGTCATCCTGTTGATGGCGTTGATAGGAATAGCTATTGTTGTAAAAGCAGGCATCACCATGTTTGCCGAACGACAATACTGGCAGGATGTGGCTGATCGTTTCGTAAAAGA
>OKTD01000895.1_pt1 | contig 10239 bp, 10 predicted proteins | sample 1606161 | NCBI WGS metagenome assembly OKTD01 (sample SAMEA3879527, study PRJEB24766) | human gut metagenome | biome: human-associated habitat; feature: feces | place: USA | collected 1985/1987 | reverse complement strand
CCAAGCCATTGCTGACAGAATCAAGGGGCTGGAAGAAGAGTCCAAGCAGTTGGAAGTGGTTAAGCAGGCGGAACAGGGAAAACATGATGCCATCGTTGCTGAAACCGAACAGCTTGTTGTGAATAATGCCGCTCTTCGTCAGCTCAAGGCCGACCAGGATGCCCGCCTTTCTCCGCCCAACCTGAAAACGAGGGTTTCCCAGGTGATTCATGATTTTAATGTAGTTGTGATTGACGGAGGAGCCGCCGATCTGGGCGTGGTGCCCGGTTCCAAGTTGGCCGTCATGAGGGACGGCAACAAAATTGCCGAGCTTGACGTAAACGCTGTTGAATCCCGTGTTTCCACGGCCACTATTCTACCAAGTACGGTAACCGCCGGCGAACGTGTTGAAGCCGGAGACGTCGTTGTATCTGTTCGTCCCTAGCATTTTTCCGGTTCAATACACTCCATACACTCTCACATACATACACAATGAAAACTGTCTTAGTAGTTTTATTGATTCTTGCAGCAGGGGCGGGCGCCTGGTTCTCCGGTCTTAGCGGCCTTTTCGGTATTAATGGCCAGTACCAGGATTTTAAAGAAATGATTTCGTATCGTAAGACCTTGGACAAGGAAATACGTACTTGGACAAGCTTGCGCAACGACATGATTAAGAATCGTGGCTTGGCAGCGGAAGAAAATCTTAGTTTGATTTCCAACAAGGCTTCCGTGACGCAGCAGCGTGATGAACAGCTTTCCAAGGAAGCGGAGTTGAAGGAAGAAGAAGTGCAGTTGAATGCGGACTTGTCCAAAATCAATAAACAGATTGAGGAATTAAAGAGCAAGTTGCAAGATTTCGGTGTTTCCAGCGTACAGGAAATCCAGGAGAAGATGGAATCTTTGGAAGCTTCCAATAAGAAGCTCCAGGAAGATATTGACCAGATTAAAAGTGCTACGGAAGTGGCTTCCAAGAGACGGGCAGAACAAGCTTCTGAGCTGGCTAGCCGCCAGAAGGAGCAAGCTGAATACCGAGCTGCTCTTGCCAAAAATGGGGAGGAGTATCCCGTTCTATCCGTGGACCCGCAGTGGGGTTTTGTTGTGATTGGGGCTGGACAGGGCAGTAGTATTGATCCAAATACGGTTCTTCTTGTTACCCGTGAAGGTCGCAGCATTGGTAAATTAAAGGTAACTTCCCTGGAGAAAAATCAGACGGTAGCTGACATTATTAAAGACAGCGTACCGTCTGGTATGAGTATTCAACCCGGCGATAGAGTACAACTCCTGCGTCCCCGTCAGTCCGCCAAATAAAGGTTTGCCACGTATTTTCCTTGAACCCCGTTGTGTCGTTCGGCATAATGGGGTTCAATTTTTTAAAAGGAAATGATGAAACGATTTGCAATCTCCTTTTTGTTTGTGTCTTTTTCTATTCTTCTGGTCTCTTCCTGTTCCTGGTTGATGGAACCGCAGGAGAGGGAGCGTGTGCCGCAGCCGCCTCCCGGTCCGGAAAAGAGTGCGCTTCCTCATAATAAGACCCAAAGATTTGAGGCGGAAGCAACGCTCGGGCCGTTGGCGTCGCCGAGACGTTAACGGCATCCGAATGACGCTGGATGGTGATTCTGTTCTTTACAGTATCCGACAAACCGGATACAACCGCCTCCGGTTTCCAAGTGGAGAGATGGCTGAGCTGGTCTAAGGCACTCGACTCGAAATCGAACGTGGGCTTTAAAACCCACCGTGGGTTCGAATCCCACTCTCTCCGCCAGTTTTTCAGTAAGAGCCCCGTCGGAAGACGAGGCTCTTATTTTCGATAGGAAGAGAACAGGCGGGAATTCAGATAGGCGGCTGTTCAGTGATAGAGGGTACGTTCTTGACTGGGGTCCTTAAGGCGGTCTCCACCAGGATGGTTGTAACTATAATAATTTTTGTTGGTTGTTTCGGTCGGCTTACCAATGATTACATGATCCAGAAAACGAACGCCTAATAATTTGGAGCATTCCCGCACGCGTTCGGTCAGGAGGTCGTCCGTACGGCTGGGGGCTGGATTTCCACTGGGATGATTGTGGGCAAGGATGAAGCCATAGGCGTTATGGATGACGGTGGGGCGTAATATGTCACGTGGATGAGCAATGGATTCGTTCAAGGTCCCGATGGATATTTCCACAGGTTTGATGAGGCGGCACTTGGTATCCAGCAGCAGAACGAGCACCGTCTCCTTTTCCTTCCAGCGCATGGCTGTGGTCAGATAATCATAGACATCTTCCGGTGTTTGAATGGGTTGACGTGACAGAGTTTCACGGAGAGCCCTCGCTCCCAGTTCAAAGGCAGCACTCAGCGTAGCGGCTTTCGCCATGCCTATTCCCTTGCAAATGTTCGCTATTTCAGCAGCTTCCATATGAGCTAGGGCATCTAGAGAGCCAGCAGACTGAATCAGATCCGAGGACATGTCCAACACATTTTTCCCCTTGATCCCCATTCGGAGAAAGATAGCAAGCAGTTCCGCGTTGCTGAGGCTGTGCCTTCCTTGGCGGAGCAGTTTTTCCCTGGGCAGAGACTGTGAGGGCAATTCCTGAAGTTTGCGGTAGGTCATTTCAATAACAGAGGCGTGCGGTAGAAAGAATGGCGGAAGGAAGATGTCGCAGCGTATCCCCTGCCGTCAATGTTTGCTGGGTGGCTTCTCCGGCGGAGATTGCCATTTCGGAAGCTCGGCCACACAGGTAGACGCCCAGAACGGCGGAAACCAGCAGGGATTCCCCCTGGCTTATGAAGCCTCCGCAAATACCTGCCAGAACGTCTCCCTGACCGGCAGTTGCCATGCCGGGATCCCCAGTGATGTTATAAAAAAGAGGTTTTCCCCGTTGGGTGACGATAGTGCGTGCTCCCTTGTAAATCAGGGCGGCTTCATGTTCTGCCAGAAAGCAGTCGGCAATGTCTGCGCGGATGGCATAGTTGTCTGCATCTGGCAGAAGTCTGCGAATTTCTCCATGGTGGGGAGTAGCCAGAACGTGTTCTCCCAAGTTCCACTGCATGGCCGCGGCCAGATTCAGCCCGTCCGCATCCAGAACAGTGGGGGTACCTGTTTCCAGAATGAGGCGGATGGCTTCCGCATCTTCCTCCGATACGGAACCGATACCTGGGCCAATGAGGAAAGCACTGAATGTACGAATGGAGATATCTGCGTAACTGTCCACGGGCCTGACCATGATTTCCGGAGGCATGGATGGAGCGATTAAGGGATAGACGTCTTTGTGAACGTGCAGTGTAACCAGACCGGCTCCTGCCCGGAGAGCTGCTTCACAGCAGAGACGGGCCGCACCCAGCATTCCTTCAGAGCCAGCTATGACGCCAATGTGCCCGCGTTTGTTCTTATAATCCGTATAGGGTCTTGCAGAGAGGAATTTGGTAAGCCGTGAGGAGGTAATAAGTTCCGTGGCGGGGAGCGCCTGTACGTGAAGGCCGGGAAGGTCAATGCAGACTAAGCGTCCAGCAAACAGGGTGGCGTCATCGTCCAGCAGGCCCTGCTTAACGGCTCCTATGCACATGGTGAAATCTGCTTCCACTGCATTTTGCTGAGGCATTCCCGTGTCTGGATCCACTCCGGTGGGGATATCAATAGCCACGGTACGTACAGCCCCGCAACGGTTTCTTATATAGTTCATTTCCGCGCAGAGAGCGGAGATTTCCCTCCGGAGCATTCCCTTTGCCCCTATTCCCAGCAGGCCGTCCAGCAGGATCATAGGTTTTCCCGTATGGGGAAGGGGAGGGGCCTGGTATTCCTGAGGGGGAGGAGATATTTCCGCCAACTGCCGCACGGAAAGTTCACTCCATTCGTTGCGCGGGTAAGCGGTTCGGAAGCCTATTTCCCAGCCATGTTGTTTCAGTATGTTAAGGACGGTGAGGGCATCTCCCCCGTTATTCCCTTTGCCTACATAGGCTACGCACAATCCCGGGTCGGGGAAGAACTGCATGAGAGATTCCGCAATACCGGCAGAGGCCAGTTTCATCAGGGTTCTGGCTGGTGTTCCGCTAACGATGAGCTCGCGTTCCGCGATCTGCATATTTTCCGTGGAGCAAACTTTCATGGCATACTGATAGAGGCAGCCTTTACTGTAAGCTAAAAAACCTTCTCCTGCAAGCCGGAGAAGGTTTTTGCAAAAGAAGCGGACCAGGGAGTGGCTAACCGATGCGGAACGTGATGCGCGCTTTGGTCATGTCATAAGGAGACATTTCCATACGCACTTTGTCCCCTACCACGATTTTAATAAAGCGTTTGCGCATTTTGCCGGAAATATGGGCCAGCACTTCGTGACCGTTGGGAAGGCGCACCTTGAACATGGTCCCTGCCAGTACGGCGCAGATGGTGCCTTCCACTTCAATTTCACTTTCGGAGTTTTCTTCCTTGGACTCTGATTTGTTGAAATTCTTTCTGCCCTTGGTGTGGCGTCCTCCGCCTCCTTGCGGGCGTTGCCTGTTGGCGTTACCTCCGGGGCGGCTTCCTCCCCCTGTTCTGGAATTTCCCGGTCCTGCAGACTGTCCGACCGACCGTGCCGCTCCTGTGCCATTGCCGGAAGGCCTGGATTGTCCGGGACGGTTACTGGTGCCGGTCGGTCTGGAACCGGGGCGGGAATTTTGTCCGCCGCTGGGGCGGCTGCTGGATCTTGGATTCGGGCTGATAGGACTCTCCTTGTAAAGTTAAAATGAACGCGTGTGTACAAATCCCGCGCAGGCGAATGATAAACCATATTTTTGCAAGGGCAAGTCCTGAATGCGGAAGTTGTGCAAATAAAACACAATTCTATGGAGAGGGACGGGAAAAAGGCTGTAAAAGAGAAAAAGTATTTGACATTTACGTGAATAATCATTAGGAATGCGCCCCCGAATTGGAAGATAACGGCAGGATGCCGAAAAACGAGAACGAAGAATTGAACCATGAAGACCTTCTCAGCCAAACCGCAAGAAGTAGAGCGCAAATGGTATGTTATAGACGCTGCCGACAAGGTGCTCGGCCGTGTTGCCGTTGAAGCGGCTAACATTTTGCGTGGCAAGAACAAGACAATTTTCACCCCCCACGTTGATTGTGGCGATTTTGTCATTATCGTGAACGCGGACAAGGTGGTGTTGACCGGTAACAAGGAAAATGCCAAAATTTATACCCGTTTCTCCGGTTACGTTGGCGGTAAGCAGGTGGACACCCCCCGTAAGATTCGTGCTCGCCGCCCTGAACTTCTTCTGGAACTGGCTGTTAAAGGCATGGTTCCTCACACCCGCTTGGGCCGTCAGCAAATGACCAAGCTGAAGGTTTATGCCGGCGCCTGCCATCCGCATGAAGCCCAGCAGCCCACTGCCATTACTCTCTAATTGATTTTTCAGACATGAGTCAGACAACCCCATACAACGCCACCGGCCGTCGTAAGACCGCCATTGCACACGCTTGGCTTACTGAAGGTTCCGGCCGCATCACGATCAACCGCCGCGGTTTTGAGGAATATCTTCCTACCGTTCAGTTGCAGAATGCTGTTCTTCAGCCCTTTCAGGTTACCAATACCATGAACAAGTTTGATGTGAACGTCGTTACCAAGGGCGGCGGTATTCACGGACAGGTGGGAGCCATTCGCATGGCGATCGCCCGTGCTCTTGTTCAGGTTGATGAGGCTTCCCGTGCCCAGCTTCGTGAATTCGGTCTTCTGACCCGTGATTCCCGCATGAAGGAACGTAAAAAGCCCGGCCGTCCTGGAGCCCGCAAGCGTTATCAGTTCTCCAAGCGTTAAGCTTGGCTGGTTGCGAAGGAACTGGCTTTACCATTTCTTTCTCGGAAAAGGAGTACTCCCTGTGGAGTGCTCCTTTTTTGTTGCAGGAAGAGCTCTGTTTTTTTACTGCTTCACGCGTCTTTAAAAAGCTTTTTCTGGTTGGATTGCTTACGGCGGCTTTCAATGATTTTCCTGCATTTGCCGTGAAGGGAACAGGTTTTCCTGTACAGGAATGTTTGGTTGACGAGGGTTACCGATGGTACGGTGTTCCTGCCAGAATAGTGTGGCAACGGTAAAGCTGTTCCAGCAGGACAACAAGCGCCAGTTCATGTTGAAGGGTGAATTTGCTCAAGGACAGGATATGATTGCACCGGGACCGCAATTCTTCCGTATGACCGTCTGAGGCTCCGATGAGAAATGCTATGCGGCGCACGGAATGCATTTGCCAGTCCTTTGCCAGGTCGACCAGCTTTTTTGTGGTCCAAAGTTCTCCGCGTTCGTCCATGGCGATGCGCAGGCAACCCTCACTGGCGGCCAGCAGACGTTTTGAAACGTCTTGGGAGTTTCCATCCCTGACAAGTTTGAGTTCCGTTTTGCCGAAGGGCCTGAGGCGGTTGAGATAGAGTTCCACGCCTTCCTTGGCGTAGCCTAGAGAAGGCTTTCCGGCGGCCAGAATCAGGAATTGCATGAGGAGTCAGGAGTTGGAAGATGAGTTAAGGTAGTTCAGCAGGGTGCGGGCCCAAGTTTCCGAAATGCCGCGGATGGCGGCGATAGAAGCCGGGTCCGCCTTTTTAATGGCAGTTACGGATTTGAATTTTTCCAGCAACAGTCTTTTTTTTGAGGCGCTCATGCCTGGGGCGTCGTCCAAGGCGCTTTCCCGCATGCGTTTGCGGTAGAGCAGTTCATTATAGCCGTTGGCGAAGCGGTGGGCTTCGTCGCGGATGCGCTGCATGAGTTTGAGGGCTCCCGTGTTGTGAGGCAGGCAAAGGGGCTGGGACTGGTGGGGGAAAAATATTTCTTCCCTCTGCTTGGCCAGGCCTACGATGGGCATGTCTCCCAGGCCGATGGCTTCCAAATCGGCCAGAGCGGAGGAAAGCTGTCCTTTACCTCCGTCCACTACTACCAGATCTGGAACTTTGATGGGGGCTTTTCCTTCCGCGCTGAGTTTCTTAAGCCACTGGTACAGGGTCATGTCCGCCTGCCGTGAGGCTACGGCATCGCTCTCCGCCAGAATGCGGGAGTAACGCCTCCGGATGACTTCCGACATGGAGGCGAAGTCATTTTGTCCGTCTACAGTGCGTATACGGTACCGCCGGTAGGCCTTGTTGTCCGGCCTGCCGTTGGTGAAGCGCACCATGGAGGCCACGATATGGTTGGAAGAGACATTGGAAATGTCAAAGCATTCCATGATGGTTGGGGGAGATTCTAATCCCAGTGCTACCCCCAGTTCCTTCATGTCTTCTTCCGGGTGAACGGTGCCGGGAAGATCGGGAGTTCCTTTTCGGAACCTCCGGGCGGGTTCCAGTACCTTGACCAGATTGTCCCGGATGTCCCGCAGATATGCCGCGTGTTCAAAGTCCAGTTCATCGGCGGCTTCCATCATTTCCCTGGTAAGTTCGTCCAGAGCGCTTTTTTTTCCCGTCCCTTCCAGCAGACGCACCGCCTGGTCAAAGTTCCGGTTGTAATCATTGATGGAAATGCGGCCAACGCACGGAGCGGAGCAGTTGCGAATCACATCCGCATGGCAGTGCCTGAAGTCATGGATACCCGGATTTTTTGTCTTGCAGGTTCGCAGCCGGAAATGCCGGTTGAGCCATTCCTGCGTGGCGTAAAGAGCCTGGGAGTGGACAAAGGGGCCGAAGTAGCGCGCTCCGTCATCTTTGCGCACCCGCGCCAGCTGGAAACGAGGCAGTTTTTCCCCCTTCGGAATTTTCAGCAGGGGGTAGCGCTTGTCGTCCTTCATCTGGATATTGTAATGCGGGCGATATTGTTTAATCAGTTTGCTTTCCAGCAGAAAAGCCTCCTGGTCATTTCTGGTTTCAAAATAATCAAATGACGCAATAGCATTAATGAGCGCTCTTGTCTTATGATTGGAGAGTGTGGCTCCCGTAGGAGAAAAATAATTGCCCAGGCGGCGGTGAAGGTCCTTGGCTTTGCCCACGTAGATGGTATTTCCCCGGGCGTCTTTCATGATATAAACGCCTGGTTTGTGCGGAGTTTCCCTCCAGAGTTCTTTCAGGGTTGGTTGCTCGCGGTCTGCCACGCAGGCATTATGCCATATGAGGCAAGAAATGGAACTGCGGAAACGTACTGTATTACGGCTACTTGGCTTGCCTAGGAAAACTTCTTCTGTATAATCCCCTATGTCTTTTGTATGAACCCTGTACCGTTTACCACGCTGGCTGCCGCCATGGATTTTGTGGTGGGAGATAGAAATTATCCCCTTTCTGAGCTGTTCATGAAAGGCGGTTTCATCATGTGGCCGCTGCTTCTGTTATCCATCGCCGGAGTAGTGGTGCTGGTCATGTGCTGCTTTTCTACCCGTGCTGCCACCGTTTTGCCTACCAAACTGGTGGAACAGGCGGAATCTTTCATCCGCAAGCGGGATTACACGGGGCTTTCCATCCTCTGCAAGAATGGAGATTCCTGCTACGCTCGCGTGATGTTGACTGTAGCCAACTTCATGTTGCGCAACCCCTCCGCCCAGTTTGAGGAGGTGAGGGAGATAGCCTCTGCGGAAGGAGGACGGCAGGCGGGGTTCCTAAGCCGCCAGATTTCCTGGCTGTCGGATATTGGCGCCGTAGCCCCCATGCTGGGGCTGTTGGGGACCGTGGTCGGGATGATGAAAACCTTTTTTGAGATTGCCAACGGTGATTTTTCCGGGGGCAAGCAGCGCATCGACATGGGCGGCGTGGCGGAAGCCTTGATTACGACGGCGGGCGGCCTGATGCTTGGGATTCCCGCCATCCTGGCCTATGTATATTTCCGCAGCCGTGTACACAAACGGGTAGGAGACCTGGAGGCAGCCGTCACGCACAGTGTTTCCGTAGTTGCCACCCAGCTTCAGAAGCCACGAGCCGGTGCAGCTGGGGCTTTTCATGAAGAGGAACTTCCCAGAGTCCCCGTAGATCCCACTTCCCTGCGCGATGTGCGTGGGCTCTAGCCGGAACGCATCTACTTCTCCACCTCACCGGAAGATTGTATGAAATTTCATTATAAAATGCCCAGTCCCATCGGGTTCCAATTGGCCCCCATGCTGGACATCGTATTTCTGCTGCTGGTGTTTTTCATCGTAACCCAGACATTTGAGGATGATGAACCGGATCTTTCCATCAATCTTCCTTCAGCAGAGACTCCCAAGCCCGGTGAAAACGTGTCCAATGAAATTATCGTGAATATCCGTAAAGATGGTACCGTGGTAATCAACCGCCAGCCGTACACAATGCCGCAGCTGGAAGACAAGCTTTTTTCTGTCGCCCGGTTGGACAAAACCATGCTCGTCCGTATCCGCGTGGATGAGAAGGCGGAATCCGGCGTGGTGGTGCATGTGATGGACGCATGTCTGAAGGCCGGGCTGAATAACGTTTCTTTTTCCACGCGTCCTCCGGCTCCATCTTCCATCAATGTTTCCAATTCCCAGGCTTCATGAAAGCGTTCTTTTCCATTAATGCAGGTTTAATAACTTTGGCGATGTTTTCCGCCTCCCAGGAAAATATTCCGGATGCCGCTCCCATCGCGGATGGTCCGCTGGTCGCTAATCCGGAGCAGGATACGCTGGATATGGCGGACATGCTGTACAAGCAGGCCCAGGCTCCGGCTACGAAGGAGAACCGGCAGGAATATGGACGCCTTCTTGATTTAAGCTTGCGTAAATATCTGGAATTTACCCAACGTTTCCCCCAGTCCGCCCAGGCTCCTCTGGCGGAGTATCGTGCTGCCATGTGTTTGGAGGAGCTGGGCAGGAAAGATGAGGCACATGGCCTGTTCCTCAGATTGATTCAGACGGGCAGCCCCGCCCTGGTTGCCGCCTCCGCCTACCGTCTGGCGACGGATGCTTCTTCTGCCGGGGAGATAGATAAGGCCATCCAGTATTACCAGCTCGTGATTCGCAATGCGGAACAGAATGATTTGAAGGTGGACGCCCAGTACCGTCTGGGACGCCTGTTTCTTTCCAGCGGTAATCCGGAGGCAGCCGCCACCATGTTTTGTGCGGTGATGGGCAATCCGGAAGCGGATGCCAAGTTTGTTCTGGTGTCCCGGATGGGATATGCCGCCCTGTGTGCGGATACGGGACGCTTGGGAGAAGCTTATTCCGAATATCGCAAGGTGCTGGAAACGCCCGGTGTGGATAACAGGAACAGGGGAATCGCCACTCTTCAGGCCGCCATGCTGGCCACCAAACTGAAAAAGACTGCGGAAGCCCAGGGCCTTTATGAACGGCTTTTGAAGGACGAGTCCCTGAAGGAGATGGCGCCGGAGGCCCGAATGGGGCTTCTTCTGGGGCTGTACAATATGG
>OKTD01000894.1_pt1 | contig 10240 bp, 10 predicted proteins | sample 1606161 | NCBI WGS metagenome assembly OKTD01 (sample SAMEA3879527, study PRJEB24766) | human gut metagenome | biome: human-associated habitat; feature: feces | place: USA | collected 1985/1987 | reverse complement strand
AGGTGACCGCATCCAGTTCCTCCCCATGGGGCATGCGGGCCTGCATGGCCGCACGAAGAAAGTTGGCGTTGGAAACGCCGGGAACTTCCATGGGGTACTGGAATGCCAGGAAGAGTCCCGCCCTGCTGCGTTCGTCAATGCTCATGTCCAGCAGGTTTTGTCCGTCCAGCCACGCTTCCCCCTCCGTTACCTCATAGTCCGGATGTCCGCAAAGAACTTTGGATAAAGTGCTTTTTCCGGAGCCGTTGGGCCCCATGATCGCATGCACCTCTCCCTTGGGAATTTCCAGATTGATGCCTTTAAGTATTTCCGTGCCTTGCACGTTGGCGTGCAAATTTTTAATGACCAGACTCATAATGATGAAAGAGAGTTAGCCCTGCGGCGTGGTGATGGAACCCCTCAGGGTGATTTGGGCTTCTTCCACGCACACGTCGTCGGGCAAGTTAATGAATTCCTTCAGGTCCACGCCTTCCTTGATGGTGATGTCGTAAATGCGTCCGGTCCGGGTGTCCTGGAAGTGTCCGTGCTCAACGAGATTGGGACAGAAACGGGAAGAACTGCGTTCAAAGTTGACCTGATTGACCAGGCCGTGGTTCACCAGCGCCTCCAGGCAGTTATAAACGGTGGCCAGGGAGATGCTGGGGAGTTTTTTGCGTACCCGCTGGTAAACTTCATTGGCTGTTGGATGATCCCTTTGTTCCAGAAGAACCTGATAAACTTCCTGCCTTTGCTTGGTAAGCCTCAACCCGGAAATGACCGGCAGGGTAGAGGCAGTGCGGACGGCCTGCTTGGAATCTGTTTTGGGATTCATATCTTATTTTTCATGCTCTGCGTGGATAGTGGGGGAGGGGCTATTGTTTTGCAAGAACAATTCCTGTTATTTATTGGAGCGCGGAGAAGGACAGAAAAAGGGGCGGTCATCCCTGTGGATGGCCGCCCCTGCAGGGAGATAGAGTAATCCGTATTTTAGTTGGCGGCTTCAGATCCTTCCGGAGCCACATTGACGCGGCGGCCTTCGCGGTCAAAGAACACGCGGCCATCCACCAGGGAGAAGATGGTGTAGTCACGGCCCATGCCTACGCCCTTGCCGGGGTGCCACTTGGTGCCGCGCTGGCGGATGATGATGTTGCCCGCGATCACTTCCTGTCCGCCGAATTTTTTAACGCCGAGGCGCTTGCTGCGGGAGTCGCGACCGTTCTTGACAGAACCTTGACCTTTCTTGTGAGCCATAAGATGATAAAAATTAAGGGTTGAAATTAGGCGTTGATAGCAGTGATTTCCAGCTTCGTCATGGCGCGGCGGGAACCTTTTTTCTTGTGGAAGCCCTTGCGGCGCTTAAATTTGAAAGCGATGATCTTTTTGCCGCGGAACTGGCTGACCACCTTGGCGGAGACCGTAGCTCCTTCCACCATGGGGGTGCCGACGGTCACTTTTCCGTCATTTTCCACCATAAGCACCTGATCGAAGCTTGCTTCGGCCCCCTCTTCGAGGGTATTGATGCATTCAACGTCGATCACGTCGCCCGTCTGGACGCGGTACTGCTTGCCACCTGTTTTGAAAATTGCGTATGCCATTGCTATCACTGTTAAGGTTCGCCCGCAGATGCGGGAGCCGCAATAAACCATATGACTTTATTTTAGACAAGCAAAATTTCATGGAAAAATGAGCGAATGGCATAAAATTTTTAGAAACGGCCCCGTTTTGACTCATTCCCCGGAGGAAATGAGGGAGCTGGGGAGGCAAATAGGTAAAATTTTAATGCCCGGCGAAATTTTGGGCGTGGTGGGTGAGCTGGGGGCCGGAAAGACGCACCTGACCCAGGGCATTATGGAGGGGCTGGGGAGTTCCGAGGCGGCTGCCAGCCCGACATTTTCCCTGGTGCATGAGCATGCTGACGGACGCCTGCCGGCATGCCATTTTGATTTTTACCGGCTGAAGGATGAGTCCGAGCTGACCGGCATAGGATGGGAAGAGTATCTGGACGGAGAGACTGTGCTCATTGTCGAATGGGCCAACCTGTTTCCGGAAGAAACCTCATGGCTGCTGCTGGAACATGAAGGAAGCTGCCTGCGCCGCGTGTCTCTGGCTCCTGCGGAGTAAAACGGAGATCAGTACCCGATGCTTTGAGAAAACGCTTTATCAAAGCCGGGGCTGAGCCAGATGGTATTATGCATGGCTCCGGGGAATTCCTGGTAACTGACCGGTACGGAGAAACAGTCCCGGAGCCGTTTGGCGTGGTGCGGAGGAATGACTTCATCCGCTCCCGCAGCCAGGATGCTGACAGGGCAGGCGACTTTGGGCGCGGCCAGGTCTGACCGGAAGTGGTCCGGAAGGAGAAGCCTGACGGGCAGGTATGGGAAGAGACCGCGGGCAGTTTCCAGAAGGCTGTCAAAAGGGACCAGCAGCACCAGTTTTTTCACGTGTCTGACGGAGGCTACCTGGGTAGCGACTCCGGAACCGAGGCTTTGCCCGACCAGGATGACGTCGTCCGGCGTTCTTCCGGTTTCCTTCAGCACGGAGTCAAGGATAGCCAGGGAGTCTCCCATGATATCCTGTTCCGTAGGAGAGCCCGTACCCGCGGTAATTGACCAGGAGCTTGGCATGGGGAAAACGATCCAGGTAGGGAAGCATCATGGAAATATCCATGGCGTTCCCTCCGTAATATACCAGGAGGGGCTGCCCCTTTTTTTCAATAAGCCATCCGCTGAGTTTGGCCCCATTATGGTGGAAGGTGCGCCGATGCGGTTCCCAGGCGGCACGTTTTTCCAGATACGCGGTTTTGTCCTTGGGCTGGGGCGGCAGGTACACCAGGGAACGGACGGAACACTGGACGCATGCCAGAGCCAGACCCCCGGCAAGCAGAAGTGCGCACGGGATTTTCCATGTTCCCGTTTTCAGTATCCTCAGAAGATTCATGGGACGTTTTTTTCCGTGGTCATGGCTCCGGCTGTCCCGGAACGGAGCAGGGCTGTGCCCCGTTCCTGGCAGCTCCAGCCATTCAGGAAGGCCGTTTTTTCGTTCGCGTCCGGGCGGCGTACGTCATTCAGAAGTATTTCCCGAGAGGCCGTTTTGAAATGCAGCTCCGCGGAAGCCGCTCCCTGGCTGCATGTTACTGTAGCCGTTTCCGGAACCCCTCCTGCGATTTCCAAAGTTCCTCTGCCGTCCCCCAGCGAATGGTAAAAAAGGGTCATGCCGGAATGGGGATGCCGGATTTCCCGTTCGGAAACGGGTTCGCTTTCCCCTTCCAGGACAATCGCCGTTCTGCTGCCGTTGGGGAACCATTCCGCCTGGACGTTATCCGTTTCAAGCGTGGCGCCTCCGCGCCCGCAGGCGGAAAGAGCCGGCAGGATGCCGGGCAGTAGGAAGAATGCTGATCGCATGGAGACAGTGTCCCTGAATTCGGTATGGAAGGCAATCTCTCTTTTTCTCTGATGGAAGCTTCTGGACGATCCATATTTTTTCTGATAGAAGGAATACGGGAACGGAGTATAAAAAATATGTTCAGCCGGATGTTTTCATGGAGTTTTGTAGTTGCAGCGTGTTTGGCGGGATTATTCCCGGCACAGTCCCGGGGCGAGGAAGAAGCTGCCCAATCCGGAACCATAGCCGTAAAAGTTCCTGCCTCCAGCCTGCTGATGACTCGCCAGGAGACGGGGGAAACCCGGTTGGACCGGTCTTTCAGTAATGCGGGGTTGAGCATAGGCGGCAAAAAATATGCCACGGGAATCGGTACGCACGCTACGTCCATGATTCCCCTGCCCGTTCCGGAAAACCCGAAAGTTTTGAGGCTGGAAGGTGCATGCGGCATTGATGACGGTGCGGATGGAGACGGAAGCGTGGAATTCCGCGTGATGAGCGGGTCCGAGGTTTTATGGAGTTCCGGCGTGATGAGGAGGGGGATGGCCGCGAAGAAGTTTTCCATTCCGGTGGCGGAAAACGGCATACGGCATCTTTACCTGATGGCCGACCGGGTGGACAATAATTCCTACGACCATGCGGACTGGGTAGATCTGGCCTGGAAGACGGCAGGAAGTGGGCAGGGGATGAAGGGAGCTGTGGTGAATGCCTCTCAATTCGGCATGGTTCCCGGCGTCAGAAAAGATCAGGGGCCGGCGCTGCGGGCTGCCGTTTCCGCTCTCCGGAGGCAGGGCGGGGGCGTTTTGAACATCCCCAGAGGCATTTACCATTTTTATCCGGAGGGGGCTTTGAACATGAGTTTCCATATTTCCAACCATGACCAGCCGCTGATTCATCCGGTGTGTGTGCCTCTGGCCGATTTGCGGAATGTCCGCGTGGAGGGCAATGGTTCCCTGTTTCTTTTTCACGGCAAGGTGGTTCCCCTCCTGGTGATGGACAGCGAAAATGTCAGCATCAACCGTTTATCCGTGGATTACGAACGGTCCTGGTGTACGGAGGCGCGCGTCGTGAAGACGGATGACCGGTTCACGGAAGTGGAAATAGACAAAAAGGCCTACCCTTACGAAATCCGGAACAACAGGTTCGTTTTCCAGGGGAAAGGCTGGGAAGAAGGAATGGGAAGCTGCATGGCCTTTGAGAAAGGGACGGGACATATTATCGCCAATACATCGGACATCGGCTGGAACGGGCATGTGGAGCCGTTGGGCGGGAGCCGTCTCCGTTTGTCCTGGAACCTCAGGCAGAAGGGAATCAAGCCGGGGGATACGCTGGTTCTTCGGAATTATAACCGCCCCCATCCGGGATGCGTGGTGTACCGGGCTCGGAAAACATCACTGAATGACGTATCTCTGCACCAGAGCTCAGGCATGGCCCTGCTGGTCCAGCGATCGGAGGACTTTCATATGAAAGGCGGCGGAGTCATGGTCAGGAAAGGCACAGGGCGCGTACACACCGCCGGAGCGGACGCAACCCATTTTTCCAATACCCGGGGCGGAATCGTGGTGGAGAAAGCCCTGTTCGAAGGGATGATGGATGATGCCATCAATGTTCATTCCACCTGCCTGGGCGTGATGGAAGTAGTGGACAGACATACCCTGAAGTGCAAATACATGCATCGGCAGGCGGTGGGGTTTGAGGTGTTTCTTCCCGGTGAAAAAATCCGTTTCATCAACGGTCCTACGCTGGAACCCGGCGGAACGGCCACTGTGAAGACGGCAGTGAAAAAGAATTCCGCGGAGATGGTGATTACGGTGGAAGAGCCGCTCCCCTCCTCCGTCAGGGCCGGGGATGCCGTGGAGAATGCGGATTTTTACCCTTCCGTGGTTTTCCGCAACAATATCGTCCGCAACAACCGTGCCAGAGGATCTCTTTTTACAACGCCGGAGAGAGTGCTGGTGGAGGGCAATTTGTTTGACCATTCCTCCGGCTCCGCCATTCTATTGGCAGGGGATGCCCAGGGGTGGTATGAAAGCGGCGCCTGCCATGAAGTGGTGATCCGCAAAAATACATTCATTAATAACCTGACCTCGCGTTACCAGTTTACGAATGCCATCATTTCCATTTACCCGGAAGTCAAGCAGCTGGACAGGCAGAGGGATTACTATCATCGCAATGTGCTGATAGAAAATAATGTTTTCAAGACGTTCGATGTGCCGCTGCTGTTCGCCATTTCCACGGACAACCTCAAGTTCATCAATAATAAGGTCATTTACAATGACGAGTTTAAGGGATGGGGGCAGAAACCTTTCCAATTCAGAAGATGCGCCAATATTCTGATTAAAGATAACAAGGTGCTGCCTCCCCGCACATGGACCCTTGAGGACTGCAAGCTGGAAAATACCCCATCAGATCAGGTCCGCTTTGGTGGATAAGTTTTTTATTTTACGCAATATCCGTATAAACAACATTTTTTTGCGGATTGCATATCCGGTGGCAACATATTTTTCTAAGATAAAAACATCAATAACTTTTCAAAGTTGCAGAGATAAGAAGAAAAAACAAATCTATTTTCATATTTATCTATTGATATTCATATGGATATGTGATTTTTTCCTGTAAAAAAGCAGGCGGCGGATATGCAATCCGCTATGTTGCCTTGCACTATGTGCAGGGGACAAAAGAGGACGGCGGAAGGCAATGACGGGGGCATCAAATATTGGTGGATTTTACCTTTTTTGTCTTTCTTTTTTTCCCTGAATAACCAAAGTTTTTGGATTGATGAATGTTGTACTGCATTGTGCGCCATGCAGCAGGGAATGGAGGGATGTTGGAAGAAGATTTGTGAAATTGGCGGTAGCGATGCTCAAATGGCCTTTTATTACTACCTTTTATTTTTGTGGCATCATCTGACGGGTGCGGAGTCTGAATGGATGCTGAGGTTATTTAATATATTCTGGGTATTTTTATCATCCTGGTTTTTCAGAAAGGAACCAAAGGCGCTGGTGATTCTTTTGATTTCACCGTTTTTTGTTTATTATTCTAACGAGTTGCGGCCCTATATGTTGCAGATAGCGGCCTCTTGCGCTGTCTCCATGTTGTTTTGGCAGGTTAGCCGGGGAGAACCGGTAAAATTCCATGTCTTTTTTGGTTCTCTGTTTTTTTTATGTCTTACAAGCCTGACAGGGGTTGTATGGGCGCTCGGTTTTGCCGCGGCATTCATGGTCATGGCATTCCGGCAGTTTGGAGGGCGGAGGTTTTGGCGAGCCCTGCTCTGGTGGATTTTTCCATTTTCCGGGTTGGGAGCATATTATCTTTACACTCTTTTCTTGGGCGCCCGTGCGGTTTCCATCTCTTCCTCCTGGATAGTCAATGCATGCGCTTCCATGTACGAGTTATCGGGATTGGCCGGCATGGGGCCTTCCCGTCTAGAATTGAGGATGTGCATGACTCCTGATGCTTTATGGAATATGAACGGATTGGGGGCAGGGATGATCTCCGGCGCCATTCTTCTGGCCGGTTCTGCCTGCGGCATCATTTTGTGGAATAAGCGGGCTGAGAGGCCCTTGGTTCCTGCTTTGCTGGTGTTGATATTGCTTCCAGGGGCCGTATTCCTTTATGGAACGGAAATGATGGATTTCCGTTTTTCCGGACGGCATTGCGCGCCGTTATTGCCTGTATTGTGTCTGGCCTGGTCCCTGGTGGCGTCATGGGATTGGTCGTTCCCCAGGATTGCCCAAACTATCCTGTTTCTATTAATGATGATTGTTTGGGCGGTGAGCGATATTCGTATTCGTTGCAATGATTTGTATGGCCGTGAAGATTTCCGCTCTGCGGTATCTTATTGCAAATTGTTGCAGAGCAGTCATGTTGACATTTTACTTTTATGCAATGGAGCCGGAAAGGAGTTTTATGGATGGATTCCCGGCCCGTTAAAGGACAAATGGTCTGATTATAAGGTGATCGTAGTTTCCCGGCCAGCCGATTATGCTGCTTTTCTCCAGCCCATAGAGTCTTCCGGCAAGTATGAACGTTCCGAATTATGCCGGGGGTTTGTCGTCTATCGGCGGGGTGGAATCTCCCAACGAGAGGGGTATTGATGTTTTTGCTGTTGTTTCAACATTTTGAGAAGAGACAGTGTCATTATAGGAATGATGGATATTTCTTCCCGCCTGGTCAAAAGATGCAGGAAATTTATTGAACCGTACCGGGTGACGGACGGCAGGGGATTCAAGTTGTCCCGCTATGATCCCGGCGATCTCGGCAAGCTGGGCAAAGACAGCAAGAAAGAGGCTGTGGATAAGCTGGAAAAGGGCATCGAATTGCTGGAGCAGCTTCAGGAAGTATTGTATGCCAGCGAGTCTCATGCGCTGCTGGTGGTGTTGCAGGCGATGGACAGCGCGGGAAAGGATGGCATTGTGAAGCATGTGATGGGAGGCGTCAATCCGCAAGGATGCGTAGTCAGCAGCTTCAAGCAGCCTTCCACGCTGGAACGGAGCCATGATTTCCTGTGGCGGTGCGTAGCACGCCTCCCCAGGCGGGGGATGATTGGCATTTTCAACCGTTCCTATTATGAAGAAGTCCTTAGCGTGCGCGTGCATCCGGAGTTTCTGGCCGGAGAGGGATTTAATCCCTCCCATGCCAAGAGTGCTTTCTGGGAGGAGAGGTTCAGATCCATCAATAACCTGGAACGCCACCTGCTCGCCAACAGGACGAGCATTGTGAAAATATTCCTCAACCTTTCCCCAGAGGAACAGAGAAAGCGCCTTTTGGCACGGCTGGATACTCCGGACAAAAATTGGAAGTTTTCTGAAGGGGATATTCACGAACGCGAATTCTGGGACCAGTACCAGAAAGCGTATGAGGAGATGATACGCCATACTTCTTCCCGGGAGGCTCCATGGTATGTGGTGCCGGCGGACAACAAATGGTATTCCCGGCTTGTCTGCATGTGCGCCATTGTGGAGGCCCTGGCGGAGATGAGGCTGGAATATCCGAAGGTTTCCGGGGAATTGAAGGAGTTCTTTCCCAAATTCCGGGAGGAACTGGAACGCCCCCTGTCCAGGGGCGGGGATTAGAGCGGCATTCGGAAACGCGGAGAGAAAAACGGCGCATCAGCGGGAGATTGCCCTCCTTCTGCTGCGCCGGCGCATTCCGTGCCATAGGGCAGGCTCCGTTTCCGTCAGCGCCTGCGTTCCCAGGATTGCACCTTGCCGTTGATGAAAAGCACGTATCCGGTGTTTACCGGCACATAGGTGACATCATTGTAATAAGGATAATAGGGACGGTAGAAGCCCGGCCCCCAGTAGGGACCGCCCCAGTAGGGGCCGGCCCAGAAAGAGGGGGGAGGGGTGTAAACCGGCTGGAGGGAGGAATAAATCCAGCGGGTGGCGGATTTCCCGTTAAGGTGGCCTTCCGCTACGGCGGAGGGGTCCCCCCAGGCCAGGAAAACGGCCGGCGGAGACATTCCTTCAGCAATTTGTCCGGATTCCACCAGTGTTTTCTGGCTGGGCGGGAGGGAATTGAAAAGGGCCGGGTTTTTCTGGATGCGCGATGCCGGGGTGGACACGCAGGAAGCAAGGCTCAGAGCGGCGGACAGGGTAGTGAAAAGTAACTTCCAACTCATGATGTACATACGGATAACACTCACTTTGACTCTTGCCAAGGGTCTTTTGTTGAGTAAAATATACGAACACGTTATGAAAGCGCTCCGTAATCTGGCTTTAACACTGATAGTCCCTGTTCTGGTTTCCTCCCTGTCCGCAGCGGAAAAGCCGGAAATAGTTGACGAATATCTCCCGGTCGGCAAAATGGCGGAAGCCGCCGCCGTCAGCGTTGTGCTTGATGAAAGCCTGCAGCCGTTCATGGAAAAGATAGACGGCGTTTTCGCCTCCCTGCCCGACAAGGACAAAAAGGAGCTTGTCGGCCAGATTGTCCCCGGCCAGCCCGTTCCTTATGATGAGCGCCTGGGCTGGACCAAGGACGAATATGCCAAGTACCTGGAGTGCTGGAAGCTGAAGCAGGTGCAGGAAGTGGCCCCTGTGGCCCTGGGTATTTTCGCCTCGGGGGAACGGAATATCTGGGATTTGGCTGCTGTGGCGCAGCAGGGGCCGCTGCCGATGAGCACGCTGAAATATGATTCCAGTACCAAATCCTGGATTTCTCCCAACGGAACCCTGACTCTGAAAGGGGACGTGTCCTATGACGATCTGAATGTATACGGCGCATGGAGCGGCAAGGAATGGACAATGGAAAAGAAAACCATTCTTTCCACCCTGACGGAGACTATCATTGCGGGCAAGACCAAGGACGGCAAGTATGCCTATTTCGTTTACAACATGTCTGAAAAGAACCCGGACAACGTTGCCATTGCCAACCAGTCCATCGTTCTGCGCGTTCCCGTTACCCGCATCGCGGGTGACCCTTTGCTGGAAAAGGCCAAGGCCAAGGCCGATGCCGAGGCAAAGGCCGCGGCTCAGGCTATTGCCGAGCAGCTCAAGGGCATTCAGGTGAAGATCCCCTGCAAGGGCGGCGAGGGCGGCAAGCTGTTCGGCTCCGTCACCACCAAGGAGATCTCCGCCGCGCTGAAGGAGCAGTTCGGCCTGGAGATGGACAGCAAGAAGCTGGTGCTGCCTGACGCCATCAAGTCCTTCGGCGGCTACCAGGTCAAGGCCAAGCTGGGCTATGAGATCAGCGGCCTGGTGAACGTTCTGGTCTGCGAGGCCAAGTAAAGCAAAAAAAACCCTTACAGCTTATGGAAAGGAGCGGATTCTCATGCCCACGGATGAATTGCTGATTCGCCAGATGCCCCACTCTCCGGAGGCGGAGCAGGCGGTGCTGGGCTCCATGCTCATCGACGCCGACTGCGTGAAGGACGTGATGGATA
>OKTD01000892.1_pt1 | contig 10262 bp, 9 predicted proteins | sample 1606161 | NCBI WGS metagenome assembly OKTD01 (sample SAMEA3879527, study PRJEB24766) | human gut metagenome | biome: human-associated habitat; feature: feces | place: USA | collected 1985/1987 | reverse complement strand
ATAGGACGCTCCAACGTAGGAAAATCCAGTCTCATCAATATGCTGACCGGGAGAAAAGGGCTCGCCATGACCTCTGCCACACCGGGAAAGACCATGCTCATCAACCATTTCCTCATCAACAAGAGCTGGTACATTGTAGACCTTCCGGGATATGGCTACGCCAAACGGGGACAGAAAGGGCAGGAACAAATCAAACGTATTATAGAAAGTTATATACTGCAACGCGAACAGATGACTTGTCTGTTTGTTCTTATAGATAGCCGGCTGGCTCCCCAAGCCATCGACCTCGAGTTTACGGAATGGCTGGGCGAGAACGGTATCCCCTTCTCTATCATCTTTACCAAAGCCGACAAGCTAAAAGGTGGACGTTTAAAAATGAATATCAATGCCTATTTACGTGAGTTGGGCAAACAATGGGAAGAGCTCCCTCCTCACTTCGTATCTTCCTCGGAAGACCGCACAGGACGTGTTGATATACTCAATTACATAGAAAACATAAACAAGGATCTCAATGTTAAATGAAAGAAGAATGAAAATGAAAAAGAGTTTTTTATCTATTGCCTTTTTGGCAGTATTTATGCTAACGGCAACTAACAGCCAGGCGCAATCATGGTCCGACTTATTAAATAAGGACAACATTTCAAAAGTAGTAAATGCCATCACCGGAACCACCGAATCTATCGACATGACCGGAACATGGAGCTACAAAGGTTCGGCGGTAGAGTTCGAATCGGATAACTTACTAATGAAAGCAGGCGGAGCTGCCGCAGCTACTATGGCTGAAAATAAGCTGAACGAACAATTAAGCAAAATAGGTATTAAAGACGGCCAGATGAGTTTCACTTTCAATGCCGACAGTACTTTCACCAGCACGGTGGGCAAGAAAACATTGAAAGGCACTTACTCCTACAATGCTTCAACCAAACAAGTTGATTTGAAGTATTTGAAACTTCTGAATCTGCACGCTAAAGTAAATTGCAGTTCCAGCTCACTGGAGTTACTGTTCAACTCGGACAAACTGTTGAAACTAATGGCTTTCATCGGTAGCAAAAGTAGCAGTACCGCACTGAAAACAGTTAGTTCACTGGCCGAAAATTACGATGGAATGATGCTCGGATTCCAGCTCTCAAAATAGCAAAAGAGAATCGTTTAATACTATTTCGCACTCCATAAAGTATATTTTAGGGGAAAAGCATTATCTTTGTCGTTTGTAATCAAAAAGAGAAGGAAAAATGAAAAAGATACTTTTTTTAATGACCCTGTTAGTAATGGGCGTAAGCTTTGCATTTGCACAAACAAATGCAGATATCAAGTTTGACAAAACAACACACGATTTTGGAAAATTCTCTGAAAACAGTCCGGTAGTAAGCTGCGTATTCACTTTCACTAATATCGGTGACGCTCCTTTAGTAATTCATCAGGCAGTAGCATCTTGCGGATGTACAGTGCCGGAATATACCAAAGAACCGATCCAGCCGGGAAAGAAAGGTACAATCAAAGTAACTTATAACGGAACAGGCAAATATCCGGGACATTTCAAAAAATCAATCACCTTGCGTACCAACGCCAAAACAGAGATGGTAAGATTGTATATCGAAGGCGATATGACGGCAAAAGATGCAAAGTAGGAAAAAATAGACTATTACATAAAGGAGAATCTTTCGGTTCTCCTTTTTTTTTGTTTACTTTGAAGTCCATTAAGCATAAACTACTAAAAATATAATATGAAACAAGAAGAAGACAAATTCACCGGGTTACCCGAGAATGCGTTCAGAGAGTTGAAACCCGGGGAAGTGTACAACCCGTTGATGGGTCCCTCTAAAAATTATCCGGAAGTTAATATCTGGTCAGTAGCATGGGGTATTGCCATGGCAATCCTTTTTTCGGCCGCCGCTGCCTATCTGGGGTTGAAGGTCGGACAGGTATTTGAAGCAGCTATTCCAATTGCGATCATTGCCGTAGGAGTTTCCGGAGCTGCCAAAAGAAAAAATGCGTTGGGCGAAAATGTGATTGTCCAGTCTATCGGAGCTTGTTCCGGAGTAATCGTTGCCGGAGCGATCTTCACCCTCCCCGCTCTTTATATTCTCCAAGCTAAATATCCCGAGATGACGGTTACCTTCATGCAGGTATTCATCAGCTCTTTATTGGGTGGCGTATTGGGTATTCTATTCCTGATTCCTTTCCGTAAATACTTCGTCAGCGATATGCACGGCAAATATCCTTTCCCGGAAGCGACTGCTACAACGCAGGTACTGGTATCCGGCGAAAAAGGCGGCAGTCAGGCTAAACCGTTACTGATGGCAGGAATGATCGGTGGATTGTATGACTTCATCGTGGCCACTTTCGGCTGGTGGAACGAGAACTTCACCACCCGCGTATGCGGCTGGGGTGAGATGGTTGCCGAAAAAGCCAAACTGGTGATGAAAATAAACACCGGTGCAGCAGTATTAGGCCTAGGCTATATTGTCGGCTTGAAATACGCGGCTATCATTTGTGCCGGTTCATTGGTGGTATGGCTGGTTATTGTTCCAGGTATGGCCCTGTTGTTCGGCGACCAAGTGCTGAATGCATGGAATCCGGCCTTGACACAAACCATTAGCGAAATGTCACCCGAACTTATATTCAAGGAATATGCCAAAAGTATCGGTATCGGTGGTATCGCCATGGCCGGTGTGATCGGTATCGTGCGCTCATGGGGCATTATAAAGAGTGCTGTGGGACTGGCCGCCAAAGAGATGGGCGGCAAGAAGGTGGAAGCAAACGTCATCCGCACGCAAAAAGACCTTTCCATGAAAGTGATCGCCTTCGGTTCCATCTTCACCATCCTGCTGATCTTACTGTTCTTCTTTTTTGATGTGATGCATGGAAATGTATTACACAGCATTGTAGCCATCCTGCTCGTAGCCGGCATTGCATTCCTGTTCACCACCGTAGCCGCCAACGCTATCGCCATAGTCGGCACTAACCCAGTATCGGGAATGACACTGATGACACTGATACTTGCCTCGGTAGTAATGGTTGCCGTTGGACTAAAAGGCGCTACCGGCATGGTTGCCGCACTGGTTATGGGTGGTGTGGTTTGTACGGCACTCTCTATGGCAGGCGGGTTCATCACAGACTTGAAAATAGGTTACTGGCTGGGCAGTACTCCTGCCAAACAGGAAACATGGAAATTCCTCGGCACACTGGTATCGGCAGCAACTGTGGGCGGCGTCATCATGATCCTGAACAAGACCTACGGCTTCTCCACCGGCGCATTGGCAGCTCCGCAGGCCAACGCGATGGCAGCCGTAATAGACCCGCTGATGAACGGTGTAGGCGCTCCCTGGCTGCTTTACGGAATAGGCGCTGTGCTGGCATTGGTGCTGACCTACTTCAAAGTACCCGCACTGGCTTTTGCGCTGGGTATGTTCATTCCACTGGAATTGAACCTGCCGTTGCTGGTAGGTGGAGCGGTGAATTGGTATGTCACTACCCGCAGCAAAGACGAGGCGGTGAACGCCGAACGTGGCGAGAAGGGAACTTTGCTGGCATCCGGATTCATAGCCGGAGGCGCATTGATGGGGGTTGTCAGTGCCGCCATGCGCTTTGGCGGTATCAATCTGATCAACGAAGAATGGCTGAGCAACCCGTTGAGCGAAGTGCTGTCAATGGCCGCCTATATCCTCCTGATCATATGGCTGGTTAAAGCCAGTATGCATATAAAGAAAAAATAACCCTTTTTCAAATACCGTGAAAATAAAAGCTATATGAAACGAATCTTACTAATGAGTTTACTTGCAATCTCTACCGCATTATCTGCCCAGAAACCTGTAGAGTTGGAATTATGGCCCGATGGCGCCCCCAACTCCAACGGCATCACCACCCCCGAGCAGAAATTAGAGAACAACCGGATTTCCAATGTCAGCGAGCCTACCCTTACCGTTTATCCGGCAGCCAAACCGAACGGACTGGCTGTCGTGGCTTGTCCCGGAGGGGGATACATACGCCTGGCTATGAATCACGAAGGGCACGATATGGCAGACTGGTTCAACGCACAAGGCATCACATACGCCGTATTGAAATACCGTATGCCAAACGGACACCATGATGTACCATTGAGCGACGCCCATCAGGCTATCCGGCTGATGAGAGAACACGCCAACGAATGGCATATTCAAAAAGTGGGTATCATGGGGGCCTCTGCGGGCGGACATCTGGCCAGTACGGCAGCCACCCACTATACAGCCGGAACGCGTCCGGATTTTCAGATCCTGTTTTATCCCGTCATAAGCATGGATCTGTCCAACTGCCATAAGGGCTCACGTGACAATCTTTTAGGGAAAAGCCCGTCAGAAGAGCTAGTGAGACTTTACTCCAATGAACTGCAAGTAACAGGCGACACTCCTCCCGCCTTCATCATGCATAGCAGCGATGACGGAACTGTACCCGTCAGCAACAGCGTGAGCTATTACCTGGCGCTGGTAAAGAATAAAGTCCCTGCTTCCCTCCACACCTATCCTATCGGCGGCCACGGCTGGGGCTTCCGCGACAGCTTTACCTATAAGCGCCAATGGACGGGAGAATTAGAAAAATGGCTGAGAGAAATACTGTAAAAAAGCAAGGAGATGAATGTGTCAAAACAAAAATGACTGCTCCGAAAAGTTACAGATAGTAATTATAACACTTATTCATTGGCCATTACCTGTCACAGGTGTGGTATAAACGTATTTGAATACCTATACGACATTATAGACCGTTGTGCCGCATGGCCTCCCAATACCTCTATAGAAAAATATCGTGATTTACTTCCGGGCAAATGGAAGCAGACACAAAAATAGCCGCCCCAAAATCTGGACGGCTATCTTTTTTATAGCTTATACGCTATCGCGGAAGGTTGTACCAATACAGAGTTTGATGCGACCCTTTCTTTAGCCTTTTAGGATGCTCAAATTATAAATTCATATTTCCAAAAACTGGATTTTGACACACCCACTTTCTATTTCCGATAAACACCTGCATCTTTATCTGCAGAAGACAAAAAACAGGCATTCGTTTCTCTTTCGCTTATTTTCTTGCGCCAAGTTGAATATCCAAATGATACAAAGCCACATCACCACCCAGCTTGATCTTGTCCAAAATACCCTGAACGGTAGCTTCCTCTTCTACCTGCTCGCGTACAAATCCCCACAAGAAATCCTGAGAAGCCTTGTCCTTTTCAGCAGAAGCAACATCTACCAGTTTGTCAATCAATTCGGAAACATGGCATTCATGCTTGTATACATGCTCGAACACATCCAGCGGAGAAGCCCATTCCTGAGGAACAGCATCCACAGCCCCCACCTTGGCTTGTCCGCCACGTTTCATCACATATTGCGCCAACACATCAGCATGATCACTCTCCTCATGAGCCTGCGCTTTCATCCATGAAGCAAAACCTTCATAGCCTTTCGCAGCGAAGAAATAAGACATGGAAAGATAAAGATTAGCCGACCACATTTCGGCTACAATCTGAGCATTAATTGCGTCTTGTAATTTTTGTGAAATCATAATTTTTATTTTTTAGTTAAATTGTAACTGTTGCAAATATATAATTTTTCTAGTGATTAACACTATGTCCGTTCACCTTTTTATAAAAATTATATTTTATCTCATCCAAGTCTTTGCGATTCAAAAGAAAAGTCTTACCTTTGCACCCGCTAATACGGGTTATTAGCATTAATTCAAATCATTAATTATAAAAACATTATTTAGAAATGGCAACTAAAATCAGATTGCAAAGAAACGGACGCAAAAGCTATGCGTTTTATTCAATCGTTATCGCAGACGTAAGAGCTCCACGTGATGGTAAATTTACTGAAAAAATTGGTACTTATAACCCTAATACCAATCCTGCCACAGTAGATTTGAATTTTGAACGCGCACTTCATTGGGTAATGTGCGGTGCACAGCCTACTGACACAGTACGTAACATCTTGTCAAAAGAAGGTGTTTACATGAAAAAGCACTTGCTGGGCGGTGTTGCCAAAGGCGCATTCACAGAAGCAGAAGCTGAAGCTAAATTCGAAGCTTGGAAGAACAACAAACAATCTGGTCTGGCTACTTTGAAGGCTAAACTGGATGAAGCAAAGAAAGCTGAAGCAAAAGCTCGTTTGGAAGCTGAAAAGAAAGTAAATGAAGAAATTGCCAAGAAAGTAGCTGAGAAGAAAGCTGCTGAAGCCGCTGCCAAAGCTGAAGCAGAAGCCGCTAACGCTCCTGCTGAAGAAGCACCTGCTGCTGAAGCTACTGAAGCTCCTGCTGAAGCATAATTCAATTTTACTTCAAAAAGAACAGCTCCTCTGATCTATATCGGAGGAGTTTTTTTATACTCTTATCCGAGGAATCAAAGGGAGTTTATCTCATCTTCCGAAAGTCCGGTAACTTTTGCGATTTCAGCTATGGAAAGCCCGGCATTCTTCAAATTTCCTGCAATAGCTTTGGCTTTCATCCATTCACCTTCTGCAATGCCTTTCTGAATAGCTGTATTAATCACATTGTTCCAATCTCTATATACTTTCAAACTCTCCTCATAGGCATAAAGGTTCTCTTTTGAGAACTGAGCAATTTCGGCAGCCTCAAACAGCCGGTTGAACACACGTTCTTGAAGGGAAGTAGGACGTTCCATCAAACGGGCCAGATTCTTGAGCACAAACATCCATTTATCAAACAACGTATCCAACTCCTGCTCGGTTTTATGGAATTTAGGCATTTCCAGATACACAAAAGTCAGTTTGTCAAAAAACACTTCATGAGTAGTTGTATCCATCAGCTTCACTTCATGGCGGAAGCCGGAAGACGAAACATCATCCAAGGCAAAATTCAAGATACCGATCACATACACTGCTTTCAGTTCATAGTTCCAGATTTCCCCTTTAATAGCCTGTTCCCTGATAGGATAGGTAGCATAATAAATACTCCGGTCCTTGAAAAACTGTTGCTCCCCTCTCTGCATTTCTATCAGAATCTTTTCTCCTTTTTCATTTTCACAATAGACATCAAAGACAGCCCGGCGGTCAATCTCTTTGCTGCCCAGATGCTCTGTATTCAAGTAGATGACATCCTCAATGACCTGCTTGCCATCGAACAAGGCATTCAAGAAGCCAATAAGAATCTCTTTGTTCAAGTCGGTTCCAAACAATAATTTGAATGCAAAGTCCGTATAGGGATTTACATATCTTTCACGCAATCCTTCACTACACATAAGCGTTTGATATTTAAAGTTATTTTAATTCTGTTGAAAGCAGTTCAATACAAAGGAACGAAAAAAAGCGGATTTCAAGAAAGTTATCTGCTAATAAATTGTTAATGTTCCAATATGTCACTCACCTCTATAGGGAGAAAGCATTTATACAAAGACGGGAATAACTGTATAAAGAGTTTCGTAATAAAAAAGAAAAAGGACTGTCCTGCCGGTTAACTCCTTATGTTTTTAACTTACAGCCTGCAAATATTCAAAGAAATATCATGCAACAGGCTTGAGGTCGCTACTTTTCTACCCTCTAACGATGAGTTCACATCCTTTACTTATAAACTGTAAGCAACAATAAAGGGGCTGTCATTCACGACCAGCCCCTTTATTTATCTTCAAAATTTAAAACCTTATTTTGTTACTTCAGGCTCACCTTGCAGTTCAAATTTAGCATTTCCTAAACCTTTAAAAGTATAAGTATAAGTAAATGTTTCAAGCCCATTATACACTTTTGCAGAAATGACATAGAAACAATCAACCCCACTTACTTGCGCGCCGGCTGTAGGATACTCTGTTGCCAAGATCAATTCAATACCCTCCTGAACCATAGACAACAAATAAGCCTCAGCCTCTTTATCATCTGCCGGCACCACCCCATCGGGGTCATTCGAACGGCGTTTAGCCAACTGGATATTGAAGTTTACATAATAAGAGCTGCCACCGAACCAGTATTCCGAGTTTCCATATTTGGCATCCATATACCCAGCATCCTTATTCGCTTTCACCCAATTTTCCAAAATCAAATAATCTTCGGAAGCCAATGATTTCGTTACCGTCGGATCAAACAACCACTCGGTTCCATTATGTACAAAATTCACTTTTTCTTTCAGTTCAATATTGTTATTCAGAACCCATGTACCCTCCTTGAACAGATACTCGTCCACCTCAATCGTCGTTACCTTATTATAATATTTGTACATGACGGCTTTTGAATCCCCTTCCTGGGCATATGGAAATTTCTGAGCCAGGAACTGGGGCAGATAATTCTCCGGAGCATCCGAAGTGCTGAAGTTATCATGACTGCCCGGGCTTCCCATAGCGTCATAATCGGCAGGAGCCACTACAACCAATCTGCTATCTTCTTTAACCTTCCAAGCCGTTCCGTCAAACTGATACAATGCATTATAAGGCTTTTCATTCGTCGGAGCCAATACAGCCGATGAAATACTTACATTATCGAGCTGAACAGTCGTGGTTTTCGCCTTGGGCCCCTCGCCTACATAGCGGAACGCAACATAAACGCTTTTGCCATTGTATGCCTCCAGACCGGCTTTCCCTACATTCACAAAATTATCGTTGTAGCCGTTGGCAGGCCCTTCAGGGAAAGTAAACTGGTCTTTCACGCTAGTCCACTGTGCCATATCAATCGAACCATTTCCCGCATATGTATCGGAAACCAATACATCCAGACAATCCGCATTATAGTATCCGAACTTTATGTCGAAAGACAGTCCGGCATCTTTGCTCGTCACTGCTACTGCCGGAGAAACAAGCCAAGTATCCACCTCACCCTCAAAGCCATTGGCCGAGAATTGTGCGTAACCATTCAAACTACTATAGTTTTTTCCCTGCCATTTTCTATCGCCTTTCAGAGTCACCTGCTCCCAGCCTTCCAACACGATATCCTCATTGGTCGTAACCGACTCAAAGTCCTGAGAGTACAAGTCCTCCCCTGTAAATTCAGGATCAACATCGTCATATTTGTAATCTACCAGCACAAGATCACCTTTTGCCGCATCCTTATACTGACCGGCCAGCCACTCGGGCAATACGGTAGCCGGAGCATGTGCCGGAGCCAGGAACTTCACGGGAGAGCCTTCGCCCCACAGGGCCTCATAATCCTTATCACCCAAAGAAGTATTAGTCACTGTCCTATACTCCAGTACGTAATCGGAAGGAGTATTCTGATAGTTATAGGTCACTCCTACCGAAGAACCTTTCCCCCATGAAGGCAGCATCTTCGCGATGATGGAAGGAACATACTTCTCAGCCGATGCAAACTCGTTCAGAGCCTTATCCGTCTTGACGGCATTCGCCAAGGCTTTTTCAGCATCCGAAGTGGCAGCCTTCGCCGCTGCAGAGCTGATCGTTTCGTAATCGGCATCAGTCAGTACATATTCCGCCATCGTCTGGGTGTTCGTTGTACCTTCCGCATCGATTTCATTATAAATATCGTCCATGGGATCACATGCCGCAGCAAAGAATCCCAACAAAGACCATGCAATTAAATTATATTTTAACTTCATATTTATTGACTATTTTAGAGATTAAAAGATTACTTTAAAACCGGCAGACCATGTAGTACCGAAGCCATAATATACCAATGCAGTTTTCCAGTCATGGTTCGTACCGTCCTTAGCATCGGCTATATATTCCGTATTAGTCAAATTATATACATTACTGTATACGATGGCACGGATATCTTTGGTAATATTGAAACGATAGTTCATGCCCAAATCAATCGTACCATAATCTGGCAACTTCCAGGAGTCAATACCGGCATCCGCTTCATTCACCCGGTTCTGAGGATCGAAGTCTGCATAGTTCTTGCCGAAGAAGTTGTAGTCGGCCGAGATTTTAAATCCTTTGAACGGTTCCCAAGAAGCGCTCAATGCGGAAGTGAGCTGTGCGGAGTTACCCACATGGACATCTTTCAGATAAGCGTCGTATGTTCCGATAGGATTATTCGCTTCATCATACATAGTGAAGTGAATATCATCTTTCCATTTCCAATCGCCTAAAGAGAACATACCTTTCAATTCAAAGGACTTGACAGGACGGTAAGTCGCTTCCAGCTCCACACCCATGTGAACAGCGTCCAAGCCTGTAAGGTTGGCATATTCCTGACCGATCTTACGGCGCAAGGACTTATCCATCCATTGAGTGTAATAACCATTCAATGCAATATTGACCTGTTCCTTTCCGATTCCCTGATAATGCGCGTCCTCCCCGGAAGGCACCCAGCGGATTGCGCCCCGGATCTTATCCACATCAT
>OKTD01000890.1_pt1 | contig 10281 bp, 5 predicted proteins | sample 1606161 | NCBI WGS metagenome assembly OKTD01 (sample SAMEA3879527, study PRJEB24766) | human gut metagenome | biome: human-associated habitat; feature: feces | place: USA | collected 1985/1987 | reverse complement strand
TCATTCACCAGCGTGCTCCGCAAGAACATGATGGAAAAAGACAAGCCGGACCTGTATTACGCTCTCGCCAAATCGAGCGGAGAGATCGATATAGATGAAATGGCAGAACGCATCCAGCGTTCGAGTACCGTGAACTGGGCAGACGTAGTGTGTGTGCTGCGTGCACTGCACACGGAGATGATCGACAGTTTCAAGAAAGGAGAGATCGTCCGCCTGGGGAATATCGGTTCGTTCTATGTCACCTTGCGCAGCAATGGCGTACTCGTCCAAAAGGACGTGAAAGAAGGATTGATCAAAGGTGCCCGTGTCCGCTTCCGCCCCGGAAAGGAGATTAAAGACGCACTGAAAACGCTGGACTACAGCAAGTACAAACCGGAAAGCAGCGAAGGAGACAAGACCGATCCGGAAAACCCCAAACCCAAACCGGACCCCGATGACGGTGACGAAGAAGCTCCGGACCCAACCGTATAAGGCAATCATAAACCGGGTATTTATCAAATCTGACGAATCATGAGAAAGATCGATTTAATCGTGATCCACTGTTCCGCAACACGGGTGGACCGGACACTGACGGCCTTTGACCTGGAGACGCTGCACCGGCGACGGGGATTCAACGGAACAGGATACCACTACTATATCCGCAAAGACGGGACAACACTTCTCACCCGTCCCATCGAACGCATCGGGGCACATGCAAAAGGATTCAATGCGTCGAGTATCGGAATCTGCTATGAAGGCGGTCTGGACTGCCGGGGACGCCCGGCAGATACCCGGACTCCGGTACAACGGGCTACTCTCCGGCAACTTGTCGGGCAGCTGCAAGAGAAATTCCCCGGCTGCCGGGTATGCGGACACCGGGATCTTTCGCCGGATTTGAACGGAAACGGTGAGATAGAACCGGAAGAGTGGATTAAACAGTGCCCGTGCTTCGATGTGGCAAAGGAATTCAAGGAGTACGGAGAAACACAGAGTAACACAACACATTAAAGAACAGAAAGGAGGTAAATGATGGCAATGAAGAAATCAGTATGGGATATGATCCTGAAGGTGGTTATCGCAGTGGCTTCGGCTTTGGCAGGCGTTTTGGGCGCTAATGCGATGAATCTGTAAAGCAGAAAATTAAGTAGTAGTCCTTCCATAGATCATGATTGTGTGAAATGGAAGGACTCTGCTAATTCATTTTGTATTGACTAAACTATTTTATTGATAAATAATAGAAAAAACGAGTTATGAATAATCTATATACGAATAAAAAAATAATACTAAAGAGGCTGTTTCTTATATTATCAGCCTTTTTCGCGGTTTTATCTGCTAAGGGGCAGAGTGAAGATGGGATTAAGCTGGATGTTCCACGACTTGTACCACTTTCCCCAACGGCTACGGCTATGGTGAAATATCAGTCTTATCCTGTAGATCATTGTACAGGAGTACCTAACATAACTATTCCCTTGTATGATATTGTAGCAGGAGAGGTTACCATACCTGTTACTTTGTCCTATCATGCTTCGGGGCTTAAGCCCAAAGAAGGAAGCGGATATGCAGGAGCAGGATGGACATTGAATCTCGAACCGTCTATAGCCCGCCAGGTGATCGGGGTAGCAGACAATGACTATTATGGATGGTTTGATCGATATTTTTCTCAAAATACAGTCCCCGGTGATGAAAGAGACCGATTGATTTATTATGGGGAGATGGTAGATAATAAACGGGATACGCGTCCGGATAAGTTCATTTATAAGTTGCCGGGTGGCGGTGGAAGCGGATATTTTTCAGACAGGTCTTCCCCTCTTATTACTGTGCCTCATAACAGCGATGTGGTAAGGTATGCTGAAAGTGATATGAATATAACAGATGGAAATGGAGTCAAATATCTGTTCAATGGCGTACACGAGACGATGAATGATATTATTACCCGCTGGATGTGTACCTCTATTTGTTCAGCCCGTTATCCGCATCATACATTGGTTAGTTTTCAGTATCAAACCCTTCAGAATCAATGGGAACCTAGTGCTTATTATAATTTGAATGACAGGCTGGTCTTTGATGAAAGGGATAAAGACGGGAGTCCCAAATTGTATCTGATGGAACAAAAAAGCGGTGGCAATAACTATTATCAAATTACCGCAGGCAGATTGTCAGGTTCCTCCTCCTTGCCCAATGCCAATAAAGAGAGCGTTTCGAGCTATGTAGCGAATATGAGTTACCCGTCAGGTAGTTACTGTGCGGAGGGTAGAATGAGTACTACCCGATTGACACAGGTGAATTTTATGGGAAACAGATTGTCTGTCAGTTATAAAGCAGTAGGTGAAGTGCCTAACAATACAAGTGTATTAGATAAAATGCAAGTAACAGATGAGAATGGAGAACTGGTGCGTACCATTACCTTTTATGTAACTCCCTATAATGGAAAAACCTCTTTGACCAAACTTGATTCTGTACGTATCTCCGCTCCCGGTGTAGAATCGCAAACTTATTCATTCAGGTATGTGGGTGTAAACAGCGTTCCTTCCATCTATACGAAGGCTGTAGATCATTGGGGATTTATGAACGGTTCGGAAGCGAGTGCTAATGGTAACAAGTTGACGGTACCGAACTTTTCAAAAAGAATACCTTTACCGGATACCAATAACACGGGAAGAAAAGACACTGTATTATTTGAGAATACAGTCGGAATAGACCGTGAAGCGTCTGGTAATATTGTGGGTATTCTTGACCGGATAACAGATCCGCAAGGTATTGAAACCTCTTTTTCTTATGAAGGTAATTATGGCGCGTTTCGCGACAACAGCCAACAGTCGGAGTATCGAGACTACCTTTATCCGGTTGGCGGATTGCGGGTGAAGAGCATAGAAACTTACGATCCGAAAACAAGGAAAAGAATCTGTAAGAATTATAGATATGGCTTGACGGTTGTCAATGATGAAAAGTATGAACCCATTTGGGGTGGCGGGGCTATCAAGCACATAGTTACAGAACGCGATTATTGTTCCACGGAAACACAAGTAATGGATAACGGTCAGAGCCTTTGGAACGAGTATTTGACTGTCTATCATTCAATGCCTGTCTCTAATATCACATTTCGTAACGGAAGTCCGGTGATGTACAATGTTGTCAGTGAGGAGATATTGGGAGGAGGCATTTCACAAAAGACCGTCTATTATTATAATGTGGATGCACATGCTTTTGAGGACGTTCTGCATTGGGAAGGTGGAGAGAATACGTCCGCTTCTGTCCGGAAGTTTATATTGAATCAGCCGGAAAGCGTATTGAATCGACTCGGGCGGATGCTTCCCGGACATCCTTATGAACCTTCTGATGACTTTGTCACAGGTTATTCTGCGACCAATCAGAGAAACGGGGTTCTTATGCGTATGGACCGTTTCGATGGGCAAGAGCTAGTGTCATCTACCCGATACGAATATAAGAAAGTAATCGCGGGTCCGTATAACATTCCTGTGGATCTTCCTGTCCGGAAGCTGATAGTGGATGTTGATTTGTACATGAAAAAACCGAATAGCCTGCTTGGCAAGCCGGTATTTGTGGCTGACAATGACAATACCCATTCTGCTACGAATATGAGGACCACTTATTATTTGGATTGCGAAACATATTGGGCACTCGATAAAGAAACGACACTATATTATTGCAAAGTGAACGGGAGACGACGGGTGATGTCGACAGAAAAGCAATATGCGTATGACGATGGCTATCTTTCCAGTCCAGGTTCTTCGTTGAAGCCATGTAGGGTGGATTTTACAAACAGTGACGGCATACAGTTCTCGGATCACTACACCTATTTAGATGGTTATCCTGCCATACTCTCTTTGCATAAACATGTCGAAGGCGGGCAAAGTACGGAAAAGAGAATCTTGTTTAAGTCCGGCACATGCCTTCCGGATAGGGTGCAATTTAAAACCGACCGAATGGCGGACTTTTGTGATGAAGTCGTTTACCAATCGTATGACAGTAATAGCAATGTATGCGAAATTATGGCAAAAGACGATACGCCTGTTCTCTTCATTTGGGGATATCGCAACCGCTATCCTATAGCCAAGATAGAGAATGCTACCCGGCAGCAGGTGAGTGTGGCGCTTGGTTATGATGGAGACATCGAAGACGTTTTCGGCGATTGGGCTTCACTTGTCGTACCTACCAAAGAGATATGGGATAAGATAAATTCTCTTCGCGAGAAACTTCCCGGTAATACGCGGGTTACCACCTATGAATATGCCCCTTTGCAGGGAGTTGTTTCCATTACCGATCCCAATAATGTCATAACGAAATTTGAATATGATAATTATAGCCGGCTGACAGATAGTTATTATCTGGATGCGGACGCCCGTAAGGTAATGCTTCAACAGTATATTTATCATTTTGGTAAATGATAAGTAATTCAATGAATGGTTTAATTTGATAATGAAATTGATTTTTTATGAAAACTTATATATGTTTATTTTTCTTGTTGTTCTGCTCTGTCTATTCGTGGGGGCAGTCTTTGGAAGAACGAATGGCGACAGCCATCGATATGGGTACGTATTCGGAACCGTTTACTTATGAAGATACTCAAAATACAGCCCATTTTAACTGTGGATTCACACCTCCGACTGATATGGATAATACGGGAGTGTTGATATCCAAGGATGTTTTCTACAAATTGACAGTGACGCAGCCTATGAAGATTAGAGCCAGTGCAAAACCCAGTATTACTTATAGCGGTACTGTTTTCTTGCTCAATTCTTCGGGCATTCTTTTGAGTCGTGATATTTATATAGAGGAAGCATGGGGAGATTGTGGATATGGTCTGCTGCCTGGCGTGTACTATCTGGTTGCTAAACCTAATATCTATGAAGGGTATAAACCGGTGGATGCGGAAGATGTTACTATTTATGTAAAGACAACCCCTCGGGAAGCAGGTGAAGATTTTTACAATCCGTTTGAGCTAGGGACATTTGGTGAGAATTTCGCGTTGACCGAATTTATAAATACGGATCCGTATCAATGTGATTATAATGCCAGTGACAGCTATTGGGATAATTATTTTCGGCATGATCTAATTTATCGTTTCACGCTGACGGAGCCGATGGAAGTTTGTCTGGATGATGATGGAACTGAGTGCCCTAAGAAAGAAGATTCTTACAGTGTTCACCTTCTTTCCGCTTTACATAATCCTGTTGTTCCCATCCGCACGCAAAAGCTTGGTACAGACTACGAACTGAATGTGTATGACTTGGGAACGGGCACCTATTATATTTATATTTATGTTGATGCACCTATTTGGGGAGTCAATTATAAGATGCACCTGAGCGGGCGGACATACGCTCCCGGTATTAGTTTCTCTCGTCCTATTGATATAGGCAGCCGAGCGGACAGCTTTCAATATACGGATGTTCAGAACTCGGAACTCATGTCCGGCAACTTTCCGGAGAAAGCCGGCAATGAAGTTTTCTATCGGTTGGAGATTGAAAACCCGATGGAACTAACCGTCGATAATTGCGGTTCGGAAGTTGCGGACACCTATTTGCAATTGTTTTCTCAAACGCAGGAGTTACTGTATTCCAATGATGATTCGGATGGTAACGGAACTTGTGCAAATGCCAAAAGTGCCCGCATCCATATACCCGTGTTGCTTCCGGGCGTCTACTATATTGTGACCGACACAGAAGAGAATGGGAACATTTCCCTATCCGTGAACGGGCGGCTTCTTGCACAAACGGGAGACACAAAAGCATTTGCTATCAACGCCGGGACATATAAGGCAGGGCTCTTCTTTTCCGATACTCGAGATACCTCTATAGACTATACGGATGCTTATCCGGCAAAGCCCACGAATGACGTATTTTATAAGTTGGTATTGCAAAAGGAGATGGATGTGGTGTTCAGTCATTGCGGTTCGGAACTGGAAGATACCTATATGAGCATCTTGAATGAATCCGGTGAGCTCCTTTATAGCAATGACAATTATGCGGGAGAAGGGCAGTGTGAGAATGAGAAACATGCCCGCATCGAGGTCAAGAAACTTCCTTCAGGCATCTATTATGTTGTTTCGGAAGGCAGTGTAGGTAACGGGCGGATTACAACAACGATAGAGGCACCGAACTTTAGTGACGCATTGTGTACGACCGAGGGCCAGCCCTGTGTGATTACCCTGACTCCCACTGTCGCCACAGATGATCTCTCCCGACTGCAGACCCGTGATTATCTTCGCGAGATACAATATTTTGACCATTTCGGCAATCCTTCCCTGCATATTTCTCACGGTGCCACTCCTTATAGGACCGACCTGCTCACATTGCAGGAGTATGACGGGATCAACCGCGAGTCCAAACTTTGGCTTCCGGTAGCAGAATCGACTGCCGGCGGTGCCTTTCTTCCATCCGCAGAAGTCAGTGAGGCCGTTTGTAAAGCAAGTTATTACGAGAAAGACAGCTCTCCTTTCAGCTATCCTGAATATGATAGTTCTTCATTGAACCGGATTGTCAAGAAGTATAGTCCCGGATCCGCCTGGAAAAACCATCCGGTCAAAACAGACGTGTTGACCAACATCGGAAGTAAAGATGCTGTTGAACGGGTAGACAGTTGCTTTATCGTGTGCCGTTATAGGATAAAGAATGACAGTTTGGTTTGTGCGGGTGAGTATGATGCCGGAACATTGGAAGTAGCTCGTACGATAGACGAAGACAATCATGTGAGTTATGAATTTAAAGACCAGGCCGGCCGTATAGTTCTCGTTCGTCAGTCTGATGATAATCAACTATCTTATGATACGTACCATGTTTATGATAACTATGGCAACCTGTGTATGGTGTTGCCTCCGATGGCAGCCGATTATTTTTTTGATGAAGGAGAATGGTCTGAAACGGCTCCCGTTCTTCAGCAATATGCCTATATTTATCATTACGACAAATATAACCGCTGTATCTACAAGAAACTTCCGGGATGCGATCCTGTTTATACCGTTTACGACGCTGCCGACCGCCCTATTTTTACCCAAGACGGTGAACAGCGTGAACGGAACGAGTGGAGTTTCAGTATTCCCGATGCTTTCGGGCGGACAGTATTGACCGGAGTTTGTACGAATGCGTTGGATTATGTTTCCAATCCTTTGGATACTATCGTCGTGTATGGCGATTGGGCAAATGAGGAGAACGGGTTGAAAGGCTATCAATTGAAAGGTGTAACCTTAAATTCTCCGAGCCTCCTTTCCGCCAACTATTACGACCATTATGAGTTTTTGGGCAAGAACGGCATTCCTAATGACATGACCACTGCTTACGTTGAGGAAACAGGCTATGGCAAGCGGAATGCAGACGGTTGTAAGGGACAGCTGACGGGGATTTGGACATCCCTCCTCTCTTCCCGTCCGGGCACTTTTACGTATTCGGTAATGTATTATGACGACCGTTACCGGATCATCCAGCAAAGAGGTAATAATGAGTTGGGTGGTACGGAGATTGTCCATACAGCTTATAATTTCTCGGGAAATCCCTTGGAAGAAAAACGTATACATACAGTTTCTGGCACTGAGCCAACCGTAGAATTACACCGGTATACGTATGACCATGCCAACCGTTTATTGAAGACTAGCTATCAGCTGAATGATAATACTCCTATTGTTTTAGTAGACAATGTGTATGATGAGATAGGTCGTTTGAAAACAGATAAACGTAATGGTGTATATGAGTTACGAACCGACTATGCATATAATCTTCGTTCGTGGATAAAAGGCATTAATGGTCCTTTGTTTAACCAAACGCTTAACTATCAGGCAACGCTAGAGGGGACTACTCCCTGTTATAATGGTAATATCAGCCGCATGTGTTGGTGGAATGGCGAAAATGGTATGGCTACAGTTATTGATCCGCAAGAAAAGGGTTACAGTTTCACTTATGACGGTCTTTCCCGTTTGAAAGATGCTATTTATGGAGAAGGTACTAACTTAAAACAGAACCGTAACCGTTTCAACGAACAGATAACCGGCTATGACAAAATGGGTAATATCTTGGGGCTGCTTAGATACGGTCAAACGGGTATGGATTCTTATGGTTTGGTTGATAATCTGAATTTGACCTACCATGGCAATCAATTACAGTCTGTTTATGACAATGCCACCCACTCTGTGTTTGGCAATGGTATGGAGTTTAAGGATAATGTCAATGAAACGGTAGAGTATGAATATGATAAAAATGGCAATTTGACCAAAGATTTAAACAAAAAGATAACTGGAATTCAATATAATATCTTAAATTTGCCTAGTCACATACGTTTTGTTGACGGAAGTAGTATTGAATATGAGTATGCGGCAGGCGGCAGGAAAGTCCGCACCACGCATGTCATAGACAATGATACTACCACGACCGTCTATTGTGGCAATGCGATCTATGAGAACGGCACTCTGAAGATGTTGTTGAATGAGGCGGGTTACTACAGCTTTCAGGACAACAAGTTCCATTTCTACATTAAAGATCATCAGGGAAATATTCGTGTGGTTGCTGATGAGACAGGTAAAGTTGATGAAGTGAATGATTATTATCCTTTTGGTGGTTTGATGTCTAATGCATGCAATAATGTGCAGCCTTATAAGTACAATGGTAAAGATTTGGATCGGAAAGGTGGATTGGATTGGTATGATTATGGTGCAAGACATTATGATGCTACCTTAGGACGTTGGCATGTTGTGGATCCGATGGCGGAGATGTATTATGGTTGGAGTCCGTATACGTATTGTTTGGGGAATCCGGTTAAGTATGTAGATCTTATTGGTGCTTTCACATCTCCTTATTATACAGAGGATGGTCAGTTTTTAGGGGTAGATGAAAATGGATTTACTGGTAATATTTACATTACAGATGAGGAAACTTTTAAGAAATATTTAAAAAATGGAACAGTAAAATCAAAAGATATACAAGGAGACTCAAAGACAAGTTCAATGAGAGATAAACTTTTAACTTCGGCAGCCGAATCCCATATATATACAGATGTACTAAAAAAGAGTACGGACAGTAAACTTGATATGTCACGGCTTTATAAGGGTGAAGTATCGATTGTAGAAAATAGGGTGATGAAGAAAGATGAAGTTATAGGAGTAGGATATAATAATCCGGAAGGGCATAAAAATGATCCTAAGTATAGTCAATCTTATGTTGATGGACAAATTAGAGTAACTGTAACGAAGGGCTCTAATCAACACGATTTGTATACAGTAGAAAGCATACAAAACTATTTGGGAATACATGAATATTATGGTCATGGAGTGATGAAATGGAGCCAAAAGAATACCCATTGGAAATGTTATAACGCTCAGTTACATCATCCAACATTTAGAAAATTACCAAAATATCAACAAGATGAAATCAAACGAAGAAATTATGAATATTATATCAACAGGAATAATTAAACGCTTTTGTTGTTTCATTTTTTTTGTAGGGCTACTAACGGGAGTATATGCTCAAGAGAGTGAAATATCAATAAATCTAGAACTGCTAACTGTTGTCCAAAGCGATTATCGTCCTTTAGCATTACGCAAAGTAAAAGGTGATACTATTCCTGTCCGTATGGTTTTCTTCTTTCGTGTAATTAATCATACTAATAAGCCTATTTTGTTTGGTTCTAATACTCGGCATTACTATCAAAAAAAATGGGATAATTCGAAGTCTGGCATAATTGGGGAATTTTTAATGATAAATAGAACTGATACTATTGCTTTATATACGGAACATGGTGCTTTAATACCAAACAACCTACAAGATAGCATTACTTATTGGGCTACAATGGAATGTATCCAAGATTCAAAAAAGTATCCTGTTTTTGTTCCTTTCTTTCGTTATTGGGGTAATTCGGGAAAAGATTGGATTGCGAAACTTTATAATTATCTTAAAGAAAGCCGTTTTATATATCTTCCAATTTCGTCAGACTACCAACGAAGACTTGATAAGTTTGAAGATAAGGCAATTCTTGACTCCATTACTTATCCCCGTGAAATAATTGAAATAAAAAAAAGAGAGCCTTTTTCTATATGTATTTCAGAAGAGTTTAAAGAAGATTACTATTATTTTTACCCTAAATAATATAGAATTTAAAGAAAGTCCTTTTTTGCAGTATATTATTGCCTTGATACAAAATAGTTTCTGTATCAAGGCAATTTTGGGTATGCTCGGCATGAGTATGAGCTAACGGGTGCAAGTACAATGGTAAGGGGTTGAATCGCGAGAGCAGACTTTGGCTTCCGACGGCAGACGGAAGCAACGATAACAGAAACCACTTACTATGATACCCATTCTCGTG
>OKTD01000885.1_pt1 | contig 10329 bp, 8 predicted proteins | sample 1606161 | NCBI WGS metagenome assembly OKTD01 (sample SAMEA3879527, study PRJEB24766) | human gut metagenome | biome: human-associated habitat; feature: feces | place: USA | collected 1985/1987 | reverse complement strand
CCGGTCAGGAGCATCCAAGCCGCCGCTTTCGCGGCGGCAGCGGCGCAGGAGCCGGTCGTATAGCCGAGACGGAGCTTTTTCCCGTCCTTGATGACGTATTCTTCCATCTCAGCGCCGGATCTGGTAGAGTATCGCGTTGCAGATCGCGGCGGCGACATTGCTGCCGCCCTTGCGGCCGCGCGCGATGATGTAGGGCGCGCGGTGCTGCGCGAGGATCAGCTCCTTGCTCTCGACCACGTTGACAAAGCCGACCGGGACGCCGATGATGAGGGCGGGATGGAGCTTGCCTGCCTCCATCAGCGCCTCTAAGGAGAAAAGCGCCGTGGGAGCGTTGCCGATAGCAAAGATGCAGGGCTTGGGCAGGGCTGCCGCCCGCTCCATGGATACAAAGGCACGGGTCACACCGCGCTCCTTAGCCTCCGCCGCCACGTCCGCGTCCGACATGAAGCAGTGTACCTCTCCGCCCAGCGAGGCGAGGATCGTCTTATTGATCCCGGCCTTGGCCATCTGGGTATCGGTGACGATGTCACAGCCTGCCCGCAGGGCAGCAATGGCCTTTTGTACCGCGTGGTCGGAAAAGGCCAGATTGTCCACATAGTCAAAATCCGCCGTGGTGTGGATGACCCGTTTGATGACCAGCTCATTCTCCGGATCCAGCCGCCGGTCACCCAGCAGCTCGGTGATGATGGCGAAGCTGCGCTTCTCGATATCCATAGGCTTCATCTGTTCCGTCATAGCGTCTCCTTTCTGCAAGCCGCCAAAAAGCGCTGTGCCATGACGGGCTTGGCGTAAAAATGGAAGTGAGGGAAACCAGCGTACAGCGTATCCGTGGCATACGCACAGCGCCACTGCTTGCCGGAGGGCTTTTCCGCCAGAAAAGCGCTGCCCGGCAGGGGCGTGTCCCAATGGTGAAATTCATGCATTGGCACCTGCTCTCCGGCGCGGCACAGGAGACTGCCCTCTCGGGCCGTGGCGGTGATGTAGCCGAACCGGGTCAGCTTCCCCGTGTCAAAGCAGTCACCGGGCAGCGCACCTACCATGGCGTGGCCTGCGATGGACTCTGTCAGGTACATAAAGCCGCCGCACTCGGCGATACAGGGCATCCCCGCGTATACAACGTCTCGGATTTGCCTGCGCAGGGTGTGGTTTTCCTCCAACTGCGCCGCGTAAAGCTCCGGGTAGCCGCCGCCTAAGTACAGACCCTGTACGCTGTCGGGGAGCCGCTCATCCGCCAGCGGGCTGAAGGGTACCAGCTCCGCACCCAGCTGCCGCAGCAGGTCGAGGCTGTCCTCATAGTAAAAGCAGAACGCCCGATCCCTGGCCACGCCGATACGCACCGGCGTTCCCGGCTCCGGCAGGGCCGGCGGGATAAAGCGCAGGGGCGGCGCAGCGTCAGCCAGCTCCAGCAGTGTTGGAATGTCCAGCGTTTTTTCCGCCTCGGCCGCCAGCTTGCGCAGCTTCTCTTGCAGATCCGCCACCTCGTCCGCTGTGATGAGCCCCAAGTGGCGGCTCTCCAGCGCGCACTCCGGCAGACGGGGCAGATAGCCGCAGGCGCGGACGCCCAAACGGTTTTCCAGCTCCCGTGCCAGTGGGCCATAGCTCATGGCGCTGCACCCGTTGAGGATGACACCACGGATGCCGCTGTCCGGCGCGAAGTGGAGAAAGCCCTCCACCGCCGCCAGGACGGAAAGGGCCGCCCCTCGGGCATTGACCACCAGCACCACGGGGCTTTGGGTCTCCCGCGCCACCTCGTAGGTGCTGGCCCGGGTGGAGGTGAGGCCCAGCCCGTCATAATAGCCCATGACCCCCTCTATCACCGTGACATCGCAGCCCCGGGCGTTGCGGGCCAGAAGATAGCGCAGGGTATCGGGATCAAAGAAGAAGGCATCCAAATTGGAGCTCTGCGCGCCAATGATCCGGCTGTGGAACATGGGGTCGATATAATCAGGGCCGCATTTCGCCGCGCCTACCCGCAGGCCCCGCGATACCAGCGCCTGCAAGACGGCACAGGTGACGGTGGTCTTGCCGCAGCCGCTGTTGGTGCCGGCCAGCACCAGCCGGGGGACTTTTTGCTCCATAGCGCCCTCTCAATCCGCCACGATGGTGGCAAAATAGCTGATCTCCTCCGGCAGCTGCCGCAGGTCGGTGTAGACCTGCTCTGTCTCCAGTCCGCAGTCCGCCACCATCCCGGCATTTGCCAGCAGACCGTGGCGCTCCAGCGCCGCTGCCGCTTCGTGGATGGCCTTGCCGGATTTCATCACGACCTTCGTTCCCGGCAGCGGCAGTGCGTTGTCCAGCTCGGCGCTGCCCGGCAGGATGTGGAGCGGCTCCTCCATGCGGGTCAAACTCCGTCCCAGCCGCGCCGCCACGGCGCAGAAGCTGGTGACGCCGGGACACATCACCGTCTCAAACCCATCAGCGCGGATGCGCTCCAGAATATAGTAAGCAGTGGCGTACACGGATACGTCGCCCAGATTGACCATGGCCACGTCCCGTCCTGCCGACAGCTCCGCTTCGATAGCGGCTGCCGCCATGCGATAGCTGTCCTCCCGCACTGCCTCGCTTCGCTCCATGGTAAAGTCCAGCGGCAAGATGGTCTTTCCCTGCGTATCCACCGCCCCGGCGGCGATATCCAGCGCCAGCATCCGCCCGGACTTCATCCGGGGGGCTGCCACCACAGGACAGTCCGCCAAGACCCGGCAGGCCTGCCGGGTCAGCAGCTCCGGGTCGCCGGGGCCTACGCTGACGGCGTAAAAAACACCCTGTTTTTCCATGATAGCACTCCTTACGGCACAAATTCCAGGCTGTCGAAGCAGGGGTCGTACTTCCCGTGCTCCATCCGGTACAGCTTTGCAATATATGCGCGGGTGAAGATCTCCTCCGGGGTGCCGATGCGGTCGATGCGGTCGCCCGCCACACACACCACCGTGTCCGAAATGCGCTCCGCCAGTTCCAACTCATGGAGGGACAGCAGCACCGCCAGATCGTTCTCCCGCACCATGCGCTTGAGCACCGTCAACAACTCCAGCTTATAGCGGATGTCCAAAAAGCTGGTAGGCTCGTCCAATACGATGATCTCCGGCTCCTGACACAGCGCCCGGGCCAGCAGAATGCGCTGGCGCTGTCCGTCGCTGATGGCGGAGAAGGGGCGGTCGGCAAACTCCATGCCGCCTACCTGCGCCAGAGAGCGCTCCACGATAGCCTGATCCTCCGGCTGCAGGATGCCCAGCCGCCCCGTATAGGGATAGCGGCCGCTGCTCACCACGTCCCTGCAGGTCATCAGCTCCGGCTCCATGCGGGCCGTCATCAAAATGGCCATGCGCCGGGCGATCTCATTGCGGCTGCGCGCCTCCATGGCTTTTCCATCCAGAAACACCGTGCCGGACACCTTGGAGAGCTGGCCGATGATGGTTTTCAATATGGTGGATTTTCCAGAGCCGTTGGGGCCGATGAGCGTCACGATCCTGCCCCGCTGCACATGGAGGGCTATGTCCTCGATCAGTGGCTTGCCGTGGTAGCCCACGGTCAGGCCTTTTGTTTCCAGATATGCCATACTCACGCCGCCTTTCTGTGGATCATCATGTAGATGACGATGGGTGCGCCGAATACCGCCGTGACGGAGCTGATGCTCACCTCTGTGGGGGCAAAGGCGGTGCGGGCGATGAGGTCGCAAAACAGGCAGAACACGCCGCCGCCCAGGAAGCAGGCTGGAATCATGACGAGCGGCTCCGCCGATTTGAACAGGGATTTCATCAGGTGCGGCACTGCGATGCCGACAAAGGAGATGGGGCCAGCAAAGGCCGTGACGCAGGCGGACAGCACGCTGGACAGCAGGATAAGCGCCGTACGGAAGGCCCGCAGGGGGACGCCCATGTTCTGGGCGTAGACCTCGCCCAGCTGGTACGCCCGGATGGGCTTGGACAGGAAAAAGGTCAGCAGCAGTGTGACGCCGCATACACCGGCCATGGTCTTTACATTCTCCCAGCTCATGCCGGAGAAGGATCCGAGAGACCAGTTGTGCAGGTTCACGATGCTGGAATCGTCGGCGAAGGTCACGAGAAAATCCGTCAGCGCCGAGCAGATGTAGCCGATCATCACGCCGCAGACCACCAACAGGCTCATACGCTTGACCCGCTGAGAAATCAGCAGCACGAAGCCCATGGACACCATGGCGCCCACGAACGCCGCCGCGATGAGGATGGCGGAGGAGGTGGTCTTGCCCCGGCTCAGCAGCGCCAGCATGGCCACGCACACCGTCATCTTCGCGCCGGAGGAGATACCCAGCACGAAGGGGCCGGCGATGGGGTTGTGGAAAAAGGTTTGCAGCAGATAGCCGGACAGGGACAGCGCCCCGCCCAGGATCAGCGCCGACAGAAGCCGGGGCAGACGGATCTTCATGATGATCTGGCTCTGCGTAAAGTCCACATCGCCGCCCAGCAGGATCCGCCATATCTCAGACGCGGAAAGAGAAACGCTTCCCGCGAAGATGTTCCAAATCAGAAATGTGAATAAAAGCAGGAGGAGCAGCCAAAAGCCTCCCCAGATGCGAAGTGTTCGGGTCCTCTTCATGCCGCTCCTCCTTATAATGCAATGATGTAAAAAATGCTCACTTCATCCGTGTCAGGAAGTGAAACGCCGTATCCGGCGCGTCGTTCAACGCATGGTTGACGTCCAGAATGAGGTCGCTCAGCTCCAGCGACTCCTGATAGAAGTTTTTGGTCAGGCACCACACGTTACCGCTCTTGACGGCCTTGAAGTCGGCCATCAGTGGATCCAGTGCCACCAATTCGTCCAGCGTGTGCAGCTCGCCGTCGATGATGCTGTTGTAGATCAGCACATCGGCGTCCACTGCACCATGGTAGAAGGATTCCATCTGAATATTGATGGTGGACTGAGCGTTGTCCTCCGCCGATTCGTCGAAGGAGACATAGTCGCCGCCGGCGATGGCGACGCACTTCGCCACATAGTCCGTGGATTTGCGGACGTTTACAGCGCCGCTGCTGGTGATGTAGAAAAATGCCACGGTCTTGCCGGTGGGCTGCTGCTCCAGTACGTCCGCCACGCTGTCCATCTTCTCATTAAATAGCGCCTCGGCCTCGTCCTCCTTATCCAGCAGCGCTGCGTACAGCTTGATCCACTCCATCCGGCCCAAGGGCTGGGTCTCGTAGCTGGATGTCTCCACCAGCACGGGGATGCCCAGCCGCTCCAGCTGCTCCAGCACCGCCGGGGAGTGGTAGATCATGGTGTTTTCCACCGCCAGATCGCAGCCCTGCGACAGGATCAGCTCATAATCGGGTTCGGAATATTTGCCGGCGTAGGTCATTGCCCCGCTGTCCATGGCGTCCTTGGCGCGCTGGATATACCAGTCCGACTGCTTTTTACCGCTGAGGGTGATGCAGTCGATGGCGTTCAGCTTGTCGAAGTAGTCCATGGCAGCGGCGGCTACCAGATAAATCTGGTCCAGCGGCTGCTGTAAAACGGTGACACCGGTAGGTACCCCGTCAGGCACAGCTGCACCCTCCGCCACCAGCAGGTATACCCGGTCGTTGTTGATGGTGATGCGCTTGTAGCTGTCCCCGGCGTACTCCACGGAGAACTGCTCCGCGTAGCGCAGGGGCATGGTACGGTCGAAGACCAGCTCGTCCCACGACACGGCGGCGGTTTGTCCGTCTGTTTTGCCGGGGGCGTTAGCCGCGCCGCAGGCGCAGAGGGACAAGACCATCAGCGCCGCCAGCAACCCGGCGAGAAAACGCCTCACTGGGCAGCCTCCACCGCCGTGGCGGACTTAAAGGTCAGGGTGTACTCGATCTCGTGGGGGGTGCTCATGGCGGTGGTGTCGCCGATGACCGTCAGCGGGGTATCCAGCGCCCGCACGGGGATCTCGAAGGTGGAGCCGCCCTCGGTGGTGAGGACATCGTAACGCTGGCCATCCACCAGCATATAGTCATACTTCTCACTGCTCCACACGATGGTGGCGGTGGCAGCGCCGTTCTCCACCTTCAGGGTGCAGGGAGTCAGCACATGGGACTTACCGGAGCCGCCCTCAAAGCCTACCTCAATGGTGTAGGTGCCGTCCGCCAATGCGATGGCGGCAGCGTCATCGCTGTCATCCTCCTTCAGAACAGGGTTGGAGACAGACACCTTGTGGTCATACCATACGCCCTTCTTGCCGATGAGGGCCACGTCGAACTCCGTGTCCAAGGCGAGCACGGGGATGTCAAAGCCGTTGACCTCCTCGGTCAGGCCATCGGGATAGGTGACGGTATCCTTGGTGGGCTGGAGCAGCACGGCGCCGTCCTTCTGGGCGTCCTCCTTCAGACCAGGGAACAGATTGACGATGCTGGTGGAGGCCAGGCTGACGTGGATGGTCATCTGGCCGTCCTTCACGGTCAGCACGCCCTTGCCGTCACAGGTCTCGTTGGTGTGGAACATACTGCTGTCGGTGTTGAAGTCGGCGGTATACACGCCGTCCGCCAGAGCGGGCTGGTCAGGCTCATCGTTGCCGGGGGCATCGGTTTGCTGCTGTCCGCAGCCTACCAGCAGCGCCGCCATCATCACAGCGGCCAGCAGAAACGAAAGAATTTTCTTCATGGTCAAGGTCCTCCTTACTTTGAAAAAGGCTCCGGGGCGATAATATACCGCCCCGGAGCCCGTTCAGTCCTTGTTACGCGATAGCGTCGATGGCAGCCTTGGCGTGTGCCACGTAGAGCGCCTGCACGTCCGCGATACGGCCCAGACCGGAGATCTGGCAGTTCACGGTGAAGCCGGCGGCCTCGAACATGGTCTTCCAGGAATCCTCGTCCGCACCGGCCATGTCGTTGTTGGCGTGGTCGCCCGCCACGACCATCAGGGGACGCAGCACCACGGTGGTGTAGCCGGCTTCCTTGACAGCCGCGATCACAGCCTCGCAGGAGGTATCCTCGGGCTCGCCCTCCACGGTGCCGATGAACACGTTCTCATAGCCCAGCTTGTCCATCTGGGCGGCCATCTGGCTGTAAGTGACCTTCGCCACATGAGCCGTACCGTGACCCATCAGCACGTAAGCCACACCGGCCTCCTTGGCGGCGGCGGTGGACTCGTAGCCGCTCTCGCTCAGAGCAGCGGCGACAACGGCCTTGGCAACGGCTTCCTTGTCGGCGTTGATGACGGTGGCGTCGCTGCCCACCTCACCCAGCATGGGCTCGGCGATCTCAACGGACTCGAACTTGTCGCGGACCTTGTCGATGGCGGCGCACATCTCGTCGTACTCAGCACCGTGCATCAGATGGGTGGGCTGCACCACCAGCTGCTTCACGCCGTTGGCAACAGCACGCTCCAGAGCCTGCTCCATGTTGTCGATCTTTTCGCCGTCACGGGCCTGGATGTGGTTGATGATGATCTGCGCGGTGAAGGCGCGGCGCACGGACCAATCGGGGTTGGCCTCCTGCAGGGCATCCTCAATGCTCTTGATGTCGGCTACGCGGCTGTCGTTGAAGGAGGTACCGAAGGATACCACCAGCAGCTCCTTCTCGCCGATCTCGTCCTGGTTGCGGGGATCGTCCTTGGAGGCGTCGCCGGTGTCCAGACCGAAGTAATCGGGGCTGGCCTCCTCACCCTCCACCAGCGCCTTCTGGGCGTCGGTCAGCGCGTCCCAAGCGGCCTTGGCGGCCTCGCACTGGGCGTCGGTCTCCTCGGTGCGCTCCTGCACGTAGATGGCGTCGATGAGGGCGGCTACCTTGTCGGCGGCGGCCTTGTCGGTCTCCTCGGTGTTTACGTCGTTGTTGTCCTTGTTGTCGGCATTGTCCTTGTTGCCGCAGGCGGTCAGCATGCTCATCAGCATCACAGCCGCCATCAGAAAGGCAAGTGCTTTCTTCATGGTTGATCTACCTCTTTCCAAATATTTGTTCTGAAAGAAATATAAAAGCGGCTGTGTCTCATACAGCCGCCCTCGGTGCTTCTTACTACATATACACCCGTGCGGCGCTCCGCGACGGATCATAAGTTCGTAGGAAAACCAACCTGTTGGCAGCAGGCTTGAGATTCCACACAGAGGCAGGTCTCCTGACTTCGTTCATCACGGCGTTGCCCTTCCCGGTTTCCCAGTGGTTTGCAAGACCGCTCCCGTACACAGTGACTGCATCGCTCCGGATTCGCACCGGATTCCCTTTTCATCTGCTTTTTGGCAGACACCTCTGTGCTACAACTTTATATTTTTCCAGACAGTGGGATTATATCACATTTTGTCGAATTGTCAATCCATTCTGATGGCGGGCTACCTAAAATCTGATGTGAGATTTTTTATTTTAAGCGTTTTAAGACCTGCGGTTGCTTTAAAACCTTTTTATCCATGATAAAAGCTCCTTGTTCTTCGTTTTACCCGCTCTATTCTAATACATAAACCCGGCTTCAAATCAAGTTATTTTTCATGATCGGAAAAGCGAAATGCCGCGTGCCTCATAGGCACACGGCATTCCACTTTTCAGGAGAGAAAGTACCCCGTTTGCAAGGATACGGAACCACAGGGCCTGGCGGAGCCCGGTGGGATCGGAAGCAAAGTCACTCCACGCCAAACAGCAGATCGCCGTAGGTGGGGAATGGCCAGCAGCCCTCGGCCGTGCGCTGCTCGGCCTCGTCACAGGGGGCGCGCAGCGCCGCCATCTTGGGCAGCAGCACGTCGCGGACCATGTTGGCGCTCTCGGTCACATCATCGATCTTATGGAAAGTGGCCAGCGCGGCAGCCAGGTCCTCCACGGCAGCGTCGATGTCCTCTACCAGATCGGACAGGCGCGTGACCAGCGTCGTCTCATAGATGCCGGACACCACCGGCGCGATGGACTTCTTTACGGCGATATCCTGCGCCAGCTTAGAGGAGAACTTCTCCACGGCGGGCAGGATCTGACGGCGGGCCATATCCACCATCGTTTCGGCCTCGATATTGACGATCTTGCGGTAGTTGTCCAGTGTGATCTCATAGCGGGAGCGTATCTCCGCTTCGGACATGACCTTCAGGGACGTGAGCATTTTTACGTTCTTCTCGTGCAGCAGATAGGGCATAGCGCCCGGCGTGGTACGCAGGTTCAGCAGGCCGCGGACCTCGGTAGCCTCCTTGATCCAGGCATCGTCATAACCGTTGCCGTTGAAAATGATACGTTTGTGGTCCTTGATGGTCTGCCGGATCAGACTATGCAGTGCAGCGTCAAAGTCCTTGGCCTTCTCCAGCTTGTCCGCATACTGACGCAGAGACTCCGCCACGGCGGCGTTGAGCATGATGTTGCAGCAGGCAATGGAGTTGGCGGAGCCCAGCATACGGAACTCGAACTTATTGCCGGTGAACGCAAAGGGCGATGTCCGGTTCCGGTCGGTGGTATCACGCAGGAACTTGGGCAGCACATGGGCTCCCAACTTCATCACGTTCTTTTCCGTGCCGCTGTACGGCTCATCCTTCTCGATGGCATCCAGAATGGCCGTCAGCTCGTCGCCCAGGAAGATGGACACCACAGCGGGCGGTGCCTCGTTGGCGCCCAGACGGTGATCATTGCCGGCGGTGGCCACAGAGATACGCAGCAGGTCCTGATAGTCATCCACTGCCTGAATAACGGCACACAGGAACAGCAGGAACTGGGCGTTTTCGTGGGGTGTCTCACCGGGAGTCAGCAGGTTCACACCGGTATCCGTGGCCATAGACCAGTTGTTGTGCTTGCCGGAGCCGTTGACGCCCGCAAAGGGCTTTTCGTGCAGCAGACAGACCATGCCGTGCTTGCGGGCGATCTTCTGCAGCAGCTCCATGGTCAGCTGGTTGTGGTCGGCGGAAATATTGGTGGTCGTGAAAACCGGCGCAAGCTCATGCTGCGCGGGGGCGACCTCATTGTGCTCGGTCTTGGCCAGAACGCCGAGCTCCCAGAGTTCCTTGTCCAGATCCTGCATGAACGCGGCCACGCGCGGCTTGATGGTGCCGAAATAATGGTCGTCCAGCTCCTGCCCCTTCGGCGGCTTCGCGCCGAAGAGCGTGCGGCCCGTGTAGAGCAGGTCCTTGCGCTTATTGTAAAGCGCCTCGTCGATGAGGAAATATTCCTGCTCCGGGCCGACCGTCGTGCGCACAGCCCTGACGGAGGTGTGGCCGAAGAGCTTCAGAATGCGCAGGCCCTGCTTGTTGATGGCCTGCATGGAGCGCAGCAGCGGGGTTTTCTTGTCGAGCGCCTCGCCGCCGTAGGAACAGAACGCGGTCGGGATATAGAGCACATGATCCTTGATGAACGCGAAGGACGTCGGGTCCCATGCGGTGTAGCCTCTGGCCTCAAACGTGGCGCGCAGACCGCCGGAGGGGAAGCTGGACGCGTCCGGCTCGCCCTG
>OKTD01000877.1_pt1 | contig 10413 bp, 11 predicted proteins | sample 1606161 | NCBI WGS metagenome assembly OKTD01 (sample SAMEA3879527, study PRJEB24766) | human gut metagenome | biome: human-associated habitat; feature: feces | place: USA | collected 1985/1987 | reverse complement strand
ATCAGTAGACTTTGTGCCTGTTCTGTGGTAGTTGTTTGTGCTACCACAGAACAGGAGGCACAGACATGGCAAAGAAACGGGCAAACGGGGAAGGCAACATCCGCAAGCGCAAGGATGGACGCTGGGAAGGGCGCTACACTGCCGGATATGACGAAAAGACCGGCAAGCGGCTGATTAAAAACGTCCTTGGCAAGACACAGGCAGAAGTAAAAGAGAAGCTGGCAAAGGCGGTCGCGGAAGCGGAAAGCGTCGATGTACGGAGAGCAGACGAGTACACGCTCGGCACATGGCTGCAAACGTGGTATGAGCTATACGCAAAGCCACACCTGCGATTCTCGACTGCCGAATACTACCGGCGCGGCATCGAATTGCATATCACGCCGCGTATTGGCGATATTCCGCTCAAAAAGCTGACCGGACGCGATTTGCAAGGGTTGTACAAGGACTTGCGGGAACACGGACGGCTCCGCGAAGCGCAGAAGGGAAAGCAGCCGGGGCTGAGTGATTCCACGATCCGCGGCATCCACACAATGCTGCACAACGCGCTCGACCGGGCAGTGAAAGAACGCCTGATTGTCAGAAATCCAGCGGACGACTGCGTACCGCCGAAAATTCCGAAGCACGAAATGAAGATCCTGCCGCCGGAGCAGATCAAGTCCTACCTGACGGCTGCTGAGCAGCGTGGTGTCCTGCCCATGTTCTATCTGGAACTCATCAGCGGCCTGCGCAAGGGCGAGCTGGTTGCGCTCCAATGGTCGGATTTGGATATCGAAAACAAGACCATCTCCGTCAGCAAGCAGGCCGGACGCAACAACGCAGGCGAGCCGGACATCACGCGCCCGAAAACGGAAAATTCGATCAGAAAAATCTCCATCCCGCAGGATGCCGTTGATCTGCTGGTCGCAGAACATCAAAAGTATCCCAATAACCCTTGGCTTAACAGTGATAAGGAACTAATTCACTTATCAACTGTTAGCTGACGGTATCCGGAGTGCATACGGACAAATCCCGTCTGATTTCTAACAGGAAGTCAGACGGGATTTTACTTATAATCTCAGATTGAGAACAGGAAAGAACATGTTTTGGAGGAACCATTAATGACGAAACTGATTCACGCTTTCTACAACATGGATTCCAACTCCGTGGAGCTAACCTACAACAACGGCTCCGTCCTTACGATTGATTGTGAGAAAGTGGAGAACCACTACGATGTTATAAACGGACAGATGGCAGACCTCGATTGGCTGCTATACAACGCCGCGATGGAGTATGCTAAGCTAAAGAAGATGCTTCTGGATCACGCAAAGAAAAACGGCATCCGTTCCCTCGCCTCCTAATAAGAAAACATGAAAAAGTCAGTAAAATCAATGTTTTCAAAGGCAGGGAACACGGTACGAAGTCAAAAAATCTCATACTGACAGGCACGAAGGGCGCTGATGTGAAAATCAGCGCCCTTTTCCTGTCCCCACGCCATAGGCAGCCGCCCTATGGCGTTTTTTCATATCCGTGCCTGTACCCACCTGAAAAATGTATCAATTAGGGTGCGAAAACCTCTGTTTTTTCCTCTCAGAGCGCCGCTTAAAAGGCGGCGTGGGTGTTTTCCCATGGGAAGCGTCCGGGAGGCAGGACAGGGGCTTTTTTGCGCCAAAATCAACACTTTTCAAAACCAGAGAAAGGAGGCGCCGGATATGGCAGTTTTCCGCATCGAAAAGACCAGAGATTACACGGTCATGTCCAACTACCACCTGCGGGACAGGTCGCTGTCCCTGAAAGCGAAGGGGCTGCTGTCCCTCATGCTGTCGCTGCCGGAGGACTGGGACTACACCATGAAGGGGCTTGCCCGCATCTGCAAGGACGGCATCGACAGCATCAGCGGCGGGATCCGGGAGCTGGAGGCGCACGGCTATCTCGTCCGGGCGCGCGTCCGCAACGAGAACGGGCAGCTTGGCTCCATCGAGTACACCATTTTGGAGCAGCCGAAGGAACCGGCACAGACGCCCGCGCCTATCCGGGAAAAACCTATACGGGAAAATCCAATACAGGTGAAGCCAATGTTGGATGCCCCTATTCAGGAGAACCCCGCCCAATTAAATACTAAAGAACAAAATAAAGAATTATCAATTACGCAAGGATCAAGTCCTATCCCATCAAGTCCCCCTACCCCCAGAGAAAAAAGCAGGATCGGACAGGACAGGATGCGGGAGCGCGAGAGCTATCGGGAATTGATTTTGGAGAACATCGAGTATGATATCCTCGCACAGAATGAGCGCCTGGACCGTGACCGTCTGGACGAGCTGGTGGAGCTCATGGTGGATACCGTCTGCTCCAACCGGGAGATGATCCGCGTGGCCGGGGACGATTACCCGGCGGAGGTCGTCCGGTCACGGTTCCTGAAGCTGAACGCCTCACACATTGAGTATGTCCTTGACCGGATGCGGGAGAACACCACCTATGTCCGCAATATCAAGAAATATCTTCTGGCGGCGCTGTATAACGCGCCGGTCACGATGGACAGCTATTACACATCCCTTGTCAGCCATGACCTGTACGGCAGCGGAGATCGGAGGTGAACGCCTTGCAGGAAGAAATCACGCAGAAAACCCTTGCGCTTTGTGTGGATGCCAGCAAAATGACCGCCCAGCTCTTGCAGCAGGCCATGAAGAAGGTGCTGGCGGATATGGAGAAGCACAAGAATGATCCTCAACTCCGGCACGGAAAGCAGACCATCCGGCAGCTTATGAAGCATGGAGCCGGCGTGTCCAATATCGAGATCACGGACCAGAATATCAAGGCGTTCTCCGCCACGGCGAAGAAGTACGGCATCGACTTTGCCCTGAAAAAAGATACCACCGGGGAGATCCCCCGCTACCTGGTGTTCTTTAAGGGCAGGGACGCCGACGCGGTGACGGCGGCCTTCCGCGAGTTCTCCGCAAAGAATCTGGCGAAGGAGAAAAAGCCATCCATCCGTAAACGGCTGACCAAGGCCAAGGAGCAGGCGAAGCGGCAGGAGCTGGAGCGGGGCGAGAAGATCAAAAACAGGGATCGGGGGCTGGAGCGATGACGGGAAAGCTGAAAAAGATCCTGCTGCCGAACCTTCCGTATCTGCTGTTCGCCTGGCTCTTTGACAAGCTCTGCCAGGCGGTCCGGCTCTCACCGGGGGCGGACGCCTCGGAAAAGCTGCTTCGTATTGCCCAGGGTTTCACCGAGGCCTTTGCCTCCCTCTGGCTCAGCCTGCATCCTCTGGACCTGCTGCTGGGCGTGGCCGGGGCGGCGCTTGTCCGGCTGGCGGTGTACCTGAAAGCGAAAAACGCGAAGAAATATCGCCGTGGCGTTGAGTACGGCAGCGCGAGATGGGGCCGGCCGGAGGATATCGCGCCCTACATAGACCCTGTTCCCGATTGGAACATCCCTCTGACCCGGACGGAAAGCCTCACCATGACCAGCCGCCCGAAGGACCCGAAAACGGCGAGAAATAAAAATATCCTGGTCATCGGCGGCTCCGGCAGCGGCAAGACAAGGTTCTTTGTCAAGCCGTCCCTGCTCCAAATGCACAGCTCCTATGTGGTCACCGATCCCAAAGGGCAGCTCCTTCGGGAGACGGGAAAACTCCTGGCGCATGGCGGGCCGAAGCGGGACGAGAACGGAAAGCCGGTGCGGGATAAGCGCGGCAAGGTCGTCTATGAGCCATACCGCATCAAGGTCCTGAACACCATCAACTTTTCCAAAAGCATGAAATATAACCCGCTGGCCTATGTGCGCTCCGAGAAGGATATCCTCAAGCTGGTCAATGTCATCATCGCCAACACGAAGGGCGACGGTGAAAAATCCTCCGAGGATTTTTGGATCAAGGCCGAGCGCCTTTTATACTGCGCCCTGATCGGCTACATCTGGTATGAGGCGGAGACGGAGGAGAAAAACTTCATCACCCTGCTGGAGCTCATCAATGCCTGCGAGGCCAGAGAGGACGACGAGACCTATAAAAGCCCCGTGGATATCCTCTTTGACGAGCTGGCGCAGGCGCAGCCGGAGCATTTCGCCGTCAAGCAATATGTCAAATTCAAAATGGCGGCCGGCAAGACACTCAAAAGTATTTTGGTGAGCTGCGGCGCCCGCCTCGCCCCCTTCGATATCAAGGAGCTGCGGGACATTATGACGGAGGATGAATTGGAGCTTGACACGATGGGCGACCGGAAAACGGCGCTGTTCCTCATTATGAGCGATACCGATACCACCTTCAATTTCGTCATCGCCATGCTGCAAAGCCAGCTTTTCAACCTGCTCTGCGACAAGGCGGACGATCTCTATAACGGGCGGCTGCCTGTCCATGTGCGGTGCCTTCTGGACGAATTTGCCAATATCGGCCAGATACCAAACTTTGACAAGCTGATCGCCACCATCCGAAGCCGTGAGATATCGGCTTCTATTATTTTGCAGTCGCAAAGCCAGTTAAAGACCATCTACAAGGACGCGGCAGATACCATCGTCGGCAACTGCGACGTCACCTTGTTTTTGGGAGGCAAGGAGAAGTCCACGCTGAAAGAGATCTCGGAGCTGCTGGGCAAGGAGACCATCGATAGCCTGAGCCAGTCTGAAAATCGCGGCGCGCAGACCTCTCACGGCCTCAGTTATCAGAAATTGGGAAAGGAGTTGATGACCCAGGACGAGATCGCGGTCATGGACGGCGGCAAGTGTATCTTGCAGCTTCGGGGCGTGCGCCCGTTTTTCAGCGACAAGTATGACCTGACAAAGCACCCCCGCTACAAATACCTGTCCGACGCCGACAAGAAGAACGTCTTTGACGTAGAACGGTACATGAAGCGCAGACCGGCCATCGTGAAGCCGGACGAGCCTTTCGATATGTACGAATTGAGCGCAAAAGAACTGACAGACGAACCCGACAACAATTCTACAAAATGAAAGGAAACATGATTTATGGAGTTCTTCAACAGTGCCATCGACGTATTGCAGACCCTGGTCATCGCCCTGGGCGGCGGCCTTTGCGTGTGGGGCGGCATCAACCTCCTGGAAGGTTACGGCCAGGACAACCCCGCGGCCAAAAGCCAGGGCGTCAAGCAGCTTGTTGCGGGCGGCGGCGTCGCCCTGATCGGCGTGACCCTGATCCCCCTGCTGTCCGGCCTGCTTGGCTGAGCGGCGGCAGGACCATCCCACCCGGAGGCTCCCGTTTCACGGCGGGAGCCCCCGAAAGGAGGTGTGACCACCCGTGATAATTGAAATGATCCAGGAGTGGTTCAAGGAGCTGCTGATCGACGGCATCATCTCCAACCTCTCCGGGACCTTTGACACCGTGAATACGAAGGTGGGCGAGATCGCCGGCGAGGTGGGCATGACGCCGGCCGGCTGGAACGGCGGCATCTTCAACATGATCCGCGGCCTCTCTGAAACGGTCATTGTCCCCATCGCCGGCATCATCCTCACCTTCGTCATGTGCTATGAGCTGATCCAGCTCATCGTGGAAAAGAATAATCTCCACGATTTTGACACCTGGCTTTTCTGGAAGTGGATCTTCAAGACCTTCTGCGCGGTGCTCATCGTCACCAACACCTGGAACATCGTCATGGCGGTATTCGATATGGCGCAGAGCGTGGTCAATCAGAGCGCCGGCGTCATCATCTCCGACGCGGGGATCGACATTTCCGGTGTGGTCGGCAATTTGGAAACGACCCTGGCGGATTGGAGCATCGGTTCTTTGCTGGGCCTGTGGTTTCAGAGCATTTTTGTGGGCCTCTGCTCCCATATCCTCACCATCGCCATCTTCCTTGTGATCTACGGAAGAATGATCGAGGTGTATTTGACCGTATCCGTGGGGCCGATCCCCTTTGCCACGATGGCCAACCGGGAGTGGGGCCAGACGGGGCAGAACTATTTGAAGTCCCTGCTGGCCCTGGGCTTCCAGGCGTTTCTTATCATGGTCTGCGTGGGCATCTACGCGGTGCTGGTGCAGAATATCGCCGTGGGGGATGATATCACCGTGGCGATCTGGGAGTGCCTGGGCTATACGGTGCTGCTGTGCTACACGCTGTTTCGCACCGGCAGCCTCGCAAAGAGCCTGTTCGGGGCGCATTGACGGGAGGCGGCCATGAAAAAATACAAGGTCATCTACGCGGATCCACCCTGGGCCTATAAGGTCTGGAGCAAGAAGGGCGCGGGGCGCAGCGCCGAGAGCCATTACCCCACCATGGACATAGCGTCCATCAAGGCCCTGCCAGTGGGGGAGCTGGCGGACAAGGACTGCGCCCTGTTCCTCTGGATCACCTTCCCCATGCTGCAGGAGGCGTGGGGCGTCATGGACGCCTGGGGCTTTACCTTCAAGACCGTGGCCTTCGTCTGGATCAAGCAGTGCCGGAAGTCGGACGGCCTGTTCACCGGCATGGGCTACTGGACGCGGGCCAACGCGGAGATCTGCCTGCTGGCGACCCGCGGACGCCCGAAGCGGGCGGCGCGGGATGTGAAGCAGGTCATCCTCTCCCACGTGGAGCGGCACAGCCAGAAGCCGGAGGAGGCGCGGCGGCGGATCGAAGCCCTCATGGGGGACGTGCCCCGTATTGAGCTGTTCGCAAGAGCCTCACCGCCCGGCTGGGATGTGTGGGGAAATGAAGTTGCAAGCGATATCCGGCTTGCGGAAAGGATGTGAACCATTGGCATACGTAACGGTCCCGAAGGACCTGACAAAAATCAAGAGCAAGATGCTGTTCGGCCTGACGAAGCGGCAGCTTGTGTGTTTCGGATCGGCGGCGCTTATTGGAGTGCCGCTTTTCTTTTTGAGCAAGGGCAGTATGGGCACGACGCCGGCGGCGCTGTGCATGATCCTTGTGATGCTGCCCTTTTTCCTGTTTGCCCTGTATGAGAAGAACGGCCAGACCCCGGAGGCGCTGCTGGGCAATCTGATCCAGTGTAAATTCACCCGTCCGAAAAAGCGTGTCTATCAGACAAACAACGCCTATTCCGCTTTGGAAAAGCAGGTGGAGCTGGAGCGGACGGTGGGGCGGATCGCCTCCGGCGCGGGGAAAAGAGACAAGGGCCGGCGCAGGCTCACCCGGCAGGAGCGAAAGCAGATCGGCAGGCCAAGGGGGACGGCAAGAACCACACCGTACAGGCAAGCCTCCCCTTCCGCAATATGCACCCGGACGGCCTGTGCCGTCTGGACGACCGGCATTTTTCCAAAACCATCGCCTACGCCGACGTCAGCTACCGTCTGGCGGGACCGGACGATCAGCGGGATATCTTTGAACGCCTCTGCGACTTCTATAACGGCTATGATCCCTCCATCGGCGTGCAAATGACCCTGAGCAGCAGCCACAAGGCCGGCGGCGGGGACCTGTTCCGCATGGCGGCCCAGGGGGACGATCTGGACGGGATCCGCGCCGAGGCCTCCGGCATCCTGCAAACACAGTATGAGCGCGGCAGCAACGGCTATGTGAAAAGCAAGTATGTCACGCTGACCATCGAGGCGGAGAGCATCCAGGCGGCGCGGGCAAGGTTTTCCCGCATCGAGGCGGACACCCTGAACCGCTTCAAGGTCATGGGCGCGGCGGCAAAGGTGCTGGACGGCAAGGAGCGTCTGGCGCTGCTGCACGGCCTTCTCCATCCCAGAGGGGAGCCCTTCGCCTTTGAATGGGATTGGCTGGCGCCCTCCGGCCTGTCCGTGAAGGATTTTATCGCGCCTTCTTCCTTCGAGTTCGGGGAGACGCGGCGCTTCCGCATGGGTGAAATGTACGGCGCGGTGTCCTTTTTGCAGATATTGGCCCCGGAGATCCAGGACCGTATCCTCACGGACTTCATGGATGTGGAGGGAAACCTTCTCGTCACCATGCACGTGCGCGGCATCAACCAGAACGAGGCCATCAAGATGGTCAAGCGCAAGATCACCGATCTGGACGCCATGAAGATCCAGGAGCAGAAGAAGGCCGCACGCAGCGGCTACGATCTGGATATCCTCCCGTCCGACCTCTCCACCTACGGCAGCGCGGCGAAAAATCTCTTGCAGGATTTACAGAGCCGCAACGAGCGAATGTTCAATATGACCTTCCTCATGCTGCATCTGGCGCCCACGAAGCAAAAGCTGGAGATCGCCGTTTCCCAGTCGGCCAGTGTCGCCCAGACCCACAACTGCATCCTGACCCGGCTGGACTTCCAGCAGGAGGACGGCCTTGTGTCCTCGCTGCCGCTGGGCCTTAACCGTATCCAAATCGAACGGAGCCTCACCACCTCGGCACTGGCGGTGTTCGTGCCCTTCGTGACCCAGGAGCTTTTCATGGGCGGGGACGCCATGTATTACGGGCTCAACGCCCTGTCCGGCAACATGATCCTGCTGGACCGCAAGCAGTCCCGATGCCCCAATGGCCTTGTGTTCGGTACGCCGGGCAGCGGCAAGTCCATGAGCTGCAAGCGGGAGATCGCCTATGTCATGCTGACCACAAAGGATAACGTCATCATCTGCGACCCGGAGGACGAATATTCCCCGCTGGTGAACCGGCTGGGCGGCCAGGTGATCCGGCTCTCGCCCAATAGCCGCGACTATGTGAATCCCCTGGATATCAACCTCAATTACAGTGAGGAAGAAAACCCGCTGGCGCTGAAAAGTGATTTCGTGCTGTCCTTCTGTGAGCTTATCATGGGCAGCAAGACGGGGCTGGAGGCCATCGAGAAAACCGTCATTGACCGGGCCGTGCAGAAGATCTATCAGCCGTACTTCGCAGACCCTCGGCCGGAGAATATGCCGATCCTCTCCGACCTCATGGCAGCCCTCACCGCCCAGCATATCCCGGAGGCGGACCGCGTGGCCCAGGCGCTTGACCTGTATGTGAACGGCTCACTCAACTTCTTCAACCACCGTACCACCGTGGATATCCGCAACCGTCTTGTCTGCTTCGACATCAAGGGTCTGGGCAAAAACCTGAAAAAGCCGGGGATGCTCATTGTCCAGGACGCGGTGTGGAACACCGTCACGGTGAACCGCTCCATTGGGCGGGCTACCTGGTATTTCGTGGACGAGTTCCATTTGCTCTTGAAGGAGGAACAGACGGCGGCGTACAGCGCGGAGATCTGGAAGCGTTTCAGAAAGTGGGGCGGCGTCCCCACCGGGGCAACGCAGAACCCGAAAGACCTGCTTTCCTCGCCGGAGATCGAAAACATTCTGGAAAACAGCGATTTCATCTATCTGCTGAACCTCTCCGCAGGCGACCGCAAGCTGATGACGGATCGGCTGAACATCTCCGCCGAGCAGCTTGCCTATGTGACCAACGCGGACCCCGGCAGCGGCCTTCTGTTCTTCCAAAATGTGATCCTGCCCTTCAAGGACGAGTTTCCGAAGGATACGGAGCTGTACCGGCTTCTCACGACAAAGCCCAGCGAGGTTTCTCACGACGGGCAAACCGGATAAGGAAAGGATGGGACAAGATATGAAATATGTGATCGACAGCAAGACCTATGAAAACCATATCAATGATGAGGTGCATCTGTACGGACTTCTCCATCAGCTCGCCTTCCTGGCGGAGAAGGCGAAGGACGAGAAGGATCTGGAAAATCTGGCCGAGACGGCAAAGCGCTACGGCGAGATCGCGGAGGAAAAGTTCGCCGCCTGGCGTATCCCCGGCCGCTATCTGGTGTTTGGGGACAGGAAGGACCTTGCGGAGCTGAAAGCGGCGGAGCTCACGCCCTTGACCGCCGTGCTGAAAGAGCACGACGCAAAAATCAGGGAAAAGCAGCGCGCCGCCACCGCCCACGATCCCGCCTACATTATCTCCGGCAGCGCCTTCCGTATGCTGGCGGGCGATCTCTTTGACCTGCTGGCACAGTACAGCTTTCTCCGCAACCGTGTTGTAGAAGTGAAAACAGAAAAACGGCTTGCACGGCTGCAAAAGAATCTCTCCGGCGAGAATCCGAGCATCCGAAGAATGTACCGCAGGTGGGGCTTTGCGGAGGATCAGGTCGTCACCTGCTATGACATTCTGGAGGCAACGCTGCGGCGCGCGCATCTGACGCCCTATGACCCGGAGGAAGCGGCGGAGGACGGCATCGGCTGCGGCCGCTGCTGCGCCCTTTGCGGAGATCATTCCTGCGAGGACGACTATGACTGAGCTGACCCATGTGAGCCTGTTTTCCGGCATCGGCGGGCTGGATCTGGCGGCGGAGGCGGCGGGCTTCCGCACCGTCTGTCAATGCGAGTGGGCGGACTACCCCTATTCCGTTCTGGAAAAGCACTGGCCGGAAGTGCCGAGATTCCGGGATATCACGACTTTTACGAAGGAGGCGTTTTTTGAAAAAACAGGACTTAAAACCGTTACCGTCCTCTCTGGCGGCTTTCCCTGCCAGCCCTTCTCCACCGCAGGGCAGCGAAGGGGCTTTGCGGATGAACGCTACCTGTGGCCGGAAATGTGCCGCGTTATTACCGAG
>OKTD01000874.1_pt1 | contig 10456 bp, 8 predicted proteins | sample 1606161 | NCBI WGS metagenome assembly OKTD01 (sample SAMEA3879527, study PRJEB24766) | human gut metagenome | biome: human-associated habitat; feature: feces | place: USA | collected 1985/1987 | reverse complement strand
AATATATTAAGGTATACGCTTTTAAGCCCGTTCTCCCCATTCACCCTTGCCACGCCTAAAAAATCACCATCGTGCTTAAGACGCAGGCAGGTGCCTTCCGGGTATGAAATATCCATTCTTCCGCAGTCAAGTATCATGCCGTTCATGAACAGCTTCTTTTGTGTACCGTCCAGAGTTATCTCGTCATAGCACGAGAAAACACGCTCTGTCGGCAGTACCAGCCTTGCGGTATCCTCAGGCGGCATATTACGAAGCGTTTCAATATCGTGGCAGTCCGACAGCGTAAAGCCTGCCGCCATCGTGCGGCAAAGCGAGGTCATTATCGCTCCTGTGCCGAGCTTTTTTCCTATATCGCTTATGATAGTGCGGATATAGGTTCCTTTTGAGCAATAAATATCAAGCGTACCTGTGCGCTTTTCCTCGTCATAGTCGGACAGCTCTATCGAATATACCGTGACCGGACGAGCGGCACGTTCAACCTCAACGCCCTGCCTTGCAAGGTCATAAAGCCGTTTGCCGTTTATCTTCACCGCAGAATACATCGGCGGTATCTGCATTATATCGCCCTGCATAGTCTTTACCGCATCGGTAATTTCCGCAGGCGTAACGGGCTTTTCGCTCTTAGTCAGCACCTTGCCCCATACGTCCTCGGTATCGGTAGTCACACCGAGCCCGAAGGTCGCACGGTATCTCTTGTCGCTGACAGGATTCAGGTCGGCTGTCTTTGCCGCTCTGCCGATATATATCGGCAAAACGCCTGTCGCCATAGGGTCGAGCGTACCGCCGTGACCGATTTTTCTCGTTCCTGCCGCCCTTCGCATTATCGCCACAACGTCAAACGAAGTGAAATCCTGCGGCTTATTGATACAGATTACGCCGTTTATTTCATTCATTTGCTTTCAGCGCCTTTTCAAATACAGGCAGCAGCTTTGCTTTCACAAACTCTATACTGCCCTCTATGGTACAGCCTGCGGCTCTGGCGTGACCGCCGCCGCCGAACAGGGCGCACACGCTTCCTGCGTTTATAGGCTCTGCCGTTCTGACAGAGATCTTGAACGTAGCAGGACCCTTCTGCTTTACTGTAGCGCCGATAATTACGCCCTCTACCTGACGGGGAAGGCTTGCAAGACCGTTGAAGTCCTCGCTGTCAACTCTGCCATTAAAGCGATCCATAAGCTCCGTTGTCAGCCATACTACCGCAACCCTGTCGTCACAGAAGAATTCCATTCCCTGCGTTATCGCCTGTTCAAGCTCCAGCCTGCCCTTTGACTTCATATCAAACAGCTTGTAATTGATGCCGGAAACATCAAACTCATAAGCCATCAGCTTAGCGGCTATTATGTGCGTTCTGCTTGTCGTGTTGGAATACTTGAAGCAGCCCGTATCGGTTGCAAGTCCTGTGTAAAGGCAGGACGCAATCTCACCGTCAAGCTGTGCGTTCATTTCCTCCGCTATCTGAAAAATAAGTTCGCAAGCCGCAGCCGCCTCGGGATCGACAAGAGTATATTTTGCAAACTCCTGTCTGCTCTCGTGGTGGTCTATCGCAAGGAATATCCTGCCGCCGTATACTGCGTCAAGGTCGCCGAGCAGTTTTCTGTCGGCAACGTCAACGCTCACTATGGTCTTTTCCTCAAAGCTCTGCTGTATCACCGTATCACGCAGAAACTCCATACGGGGCGCTATCTCGTCCGCACACATAACCTTTGCCCGTTTACCCATCTTCTGAAGCATACCGCAAAGGCCGTAAGCACAGCCCAGTGTATCTCCGTCGGGGTTGGCGTGTGACAATATCAGAAAATCATCGTTGCTTTTCAGTAGCTCTGCCGCTTTTTTAACGTCTGTTATCATTATTGTTTACCTTTCGTCATCGCCGTTATCATCGGGTTCGGCAGGTTTCGGCAGTTTGCTTATCACCTCGCTGATATGCTCGTAATAGTCCATCGAATTATCCGGCACGAATATCAGCTGAGGCAGCTTGCGCATCTTCACACGCTCGTTGATTCTTCTTTTAAAGAAACCTTCTGCCTTCTTGAGATGCTCGGCAACATTTTTTGTGGTGTCGCCGCCCTCAAGCGTTGTGATATAAACCTTGCAGTAGGACAGATCGCTTGTCAGCTCACAGCGTGACACACCGACCATCGCCTTTACTACAGCGCCGTCCTTTATATCACGCATAGCTGTGGAGATTTCACGTTTTATATCCTCCGCAAGTCTTGCTGTATTGAAATTTGCCATTAATCTCTGTACTCCTCGGTAACAAACGCCTCAAAGATATCGCCTTCCTTGATGTCGGTGAACTTTTCAAGCGTGATACCGCACTCGTAGCCTGCGGCTACTTCCTTCACATCGTCCTTGAAACGACGTAAGCCTGCTATCTTGTCAACGGCAACGATTATGCCGTCACGGACAACTCTTACCTCGCCGTTTCTCTGTACCTTACCGTCAAGTACATAAGAGCCTGCTACCACGCCGACGCTCGACAGCTTCATTACCTGTCTTACCTCAACACGTCCTGTATCAACTTCTCTGTACTTGGGCGCAAGCATACCCTTCATGGCTGTTTCGATTTCTTCTATTGCGTCATATATTACTCTGTAGAGTCTTATATCGACACCGTCACGCTTTGCATTGTCTGCAGCCGCAGGGTTAGGTCTTACGTTAAAGCCTACTATGATAGCGCCCGATGCCTTTGCAAGCATAACGTCGCTTTCTGTTACGGCACCTACCGCACCGTGAATTACTTCTACCTTTACTTCATCGTTTGACAGCTTTGACAGTGACTGTGAAACAGCTTCTACAGAACCCTGTACATCCGCCTTTACGATGATAGGCAGCTTCTTCATCGAGCCTTCCTCGATCTGCGAGAACAGATTATCAAGGCTGACCTTCTTATAGAGCTTGAACTGTTCTTCCTTAGCGTCGAACTTTCTCTTTTCAACAAGCTCTCTTGCGAGCTTTTCATCTTCAACAGCCGCAAAATCATCACCGGCGCTCGGTACTTCCGCAAGACCCATTATCTCAACGGGAACAGAAGGACCTGCTTCCTTTACCGCTTTGCCCTTGTCGTCACGCATTACACGCACACGGCCTACAGCAGTACCTGCGATTATGGTATCGCCTGTGTGGAGAGTACCCGACTGTACAAGAACGGTTGCGATAGGACCTCTGCCCTTGTCGATTCTTGCCTCGATAACAACACCCTTTGCAAGTCTGTCGGGGTTTGCCTTAAGCTCAAGGACATCTGCCGTGAGGTTTACCATTTCGAGAAGCTCGTCTATACCCTCGCCTGTCTTTGCCGATACGGGAACGCAAATTACATCGCCGCCCCATTCTTCGCATACAAGGCCGTGCTCTGTAAGCTCCTGCTTTACCTTGTCGGGATTTGCCGTAGGCTTATCCATCTTGTTTATTGCAACTATTATCGAAAGGTTTGCAGCCTTTGCGTGATTTATCGCTTCTACCGTCTGAGGCATAATGCCGTCGTCTGCGGCAACAACGAGTATCGCTATATCCGTAGCCAGCGCACCTCTTGCACGCATAGCGGTGAACGCCTCGTGTCCGGGAGTGTCAAGGAATGTAATATCCCTGCCGCCTGCCTTTACCCTGTAAGCGCCGATATGCTGTGTGATACCGCCTGCTTCGCCGGACGTAACATTAGCGTGTCTGATTCTGTCGAGGAGCGATGTCTTACCGTGGTCAACATGTCCCATAACAACAACAACGGGTGAACGGGGCTGTAAGTTCTCCTCTGTATCCTCTACTTCTTCAAACAGACGTTCTTCGATGGAAACTACAACTTCCTTGGTAACCTTTGCACCGAATTCTTCCGCTACGATACAAGCCGTATCATAATCGACCGACTGGTTGATAGTAACCATTACGCCCAGGCTGAACAGCTTCTTTATAACGTCTGCGGCTGTGACCTTAAGACGTGACGCAAGCTCCGATACGATTATCTCATCGGGAACCTGTATCTCAAGCTGTTTCTTTCTTGCCTTTTCAAGCTCAAGACGCTTCAGCTTCTGAGCCTCTGTTTCCTTCTTCTTGCTGAACTGCTGCTTGCCCTTCTGCGACTTCTGGCTTATCTTCTGCTTCTTTGTATAAGCGTCATTCTGACGTCTGTTTCCGCTCTCGGTCGAAGCTATGGTTTCATACTTCTCGTTGTACTTATCAAGGTTTACATAACTGCCCCTTGTGTCAACGTGCTTTGTGACCTGCTCGCCTCTCTGTACAGCCTCGCCCTTGACGTGCTTTGTGGGAGGTGCGTTTGTCTTGATATTTGCAAGGTCGATAACAGGCTGTGCCGGAGCTGTCTGCTGTGCAGGCTTAGTGTCCCTGCGGTCATTTCTGGTATCGTTTCTTCTGTCGCCGTAGGGCTTTCTGTCACCCTGCTGTCTGTCGCCGTAAGGCTTTCTGTCACCCTGCTGTTTGTCGCCGTAGGGCTTTCTGTCGCCCTGCTGTCTGTCGCCGTAGGGCTTTCTGTCACCCTGCTGTCTGTCACCGTAGGGCTTTCTGTCGTTACGGTCGCCCATAGGCTTTTTGTCTGCAGGCTTATCGCTCTTAGCTTCAGACTTAGCTTCTGTCTTTATTTCGTGCTTTGCTTCAGACTTTGTTTCTGTCTTTATTTCAGGCTTTGCTTCGGGCTTAGCCTGTACCTTTTCAGCCTTGTCGGCTTCCTTATTGGATTCGGGCTTCTTCTCAGCCTTCTTTGCAGGCTTTTCTTCCTTCTTCTCCGTCTTGGGCTTGCTTGCCGAAGCGAAATATGAATTGAAATTCTTCACCTGGTTGCTCTGAGAATACTTTTCGAGAACAACAGACAGCTCATCCTCAGAAAGCGAAGCCTGCGATTTCTTCTGTACTCCGAAATACTCCTGTACCACATCCGTAATTTCACTTACAGGAATATTAAGATCCTTTGCCAACTCGTTTACACGATATTTTTTATCCATTCACTGATCCCCTTTTTTATGTCAGATTTAGTATTGTATATATAAATCGGGTGTACCGCTTATTTCCCTTTATGCTCGCCCGTAAGGCTTGCGTATAAGCCTTCATCGAGAACGGCAAGCACTCCCGTGCGTTTTCCGAGGACCGACTTGATTTCGTCCATCGTACAATCGCACTGCGACAGCAGGGCACTGTATTTATCGCAGAAAAAACGCATTTCCTTCTGTGTTTTCTCCGATACGTCGCTTGCGAGAATAACTCCCGCAATTTTCGATTTCGGGTTTTTAAGCTCCTCACAAACAGGATCGAACCCGTGTATCAGACGTCCGGACTTTCTGCAAAGACCGAGCGTACTTAAAAAATTCATTGCCGTTACTCACCGTCGCTTTCTCCGATGCTTTTCAGCAGTTCAAGATATATCTCCTCCGGTACCGCACATTTCAGAGAGCGTTCAAGCCCGCGTTTTTTCTGTGCCGCCTCAAGACAGCTGCGGCTCTTGCAGACATACACTCCCCGTCCGGATTTCTTACCCGTGAAGTCGAGTACAAACTCTCCCTCGGGAGTACGGACAACTCTTACAAGCTGTTTTTTCTCTTTCATTTCCTCACAGCCCGCACATTTTCTCATCGGTATCTTTTTTACTGCCAAAGCGATCCATCCTTTCGTAAAGGGTTTTTATTCCTCAGCCTGAGCTTCTTCCTCAGCCTTTTCCTGCTTGCTCTCTATTCCTTCATAGAAGCCGCTTTCGGGGCGTATGTCTATCTTGAAGCCTGTGAGCTTTGCGGCGAGCTTCGCATTCTGACCCTTGTTGCCTATAGCAAGTGAAAGCTGGTTGTCGGGAACGATAGCCGTACAAGCCTTTACCTCGGGGTCGGGTATCTCTACTCTGATTACATCACTGGGCTTGAGTGCCTGTGCGATGAATTCCTCAGGCTTTTCGCTGTAGAATACAACGTCCATCTTCTCTCCGCCAAGCTCGGCACATACCTTGCTGATACGCTGTCTGCCGGGGCCTATGCACGCACCGAGTGCGTCAACATCAGGGTTGTTGCTTATAACCGCAACCTTTGAGCGTGAGCCTGCCTCACGGCTGATAGCCTTTATCTCAACGGTACCGTCATATATTTCGGGTACTTCGCTCTCAAACAGACGCTTTACAAGCTCCTTGTTCACTCTTGAGATCTTGAGCATAGGTCTGTGGTCTGTTGCGGAAACGCCGGAAACATAAACCTTGACCATATCGCCGGGCTTTAGTACCTCGCCTGGTATCTGCTCGCTTCTGAACAGCGGTACTTCGTTTCCGTTGAGGTTTACGGTAGCGTTGCCTGTTCTCGGCTCTGTCTTGAGTACGGTAACAGTTACCGCCTCGTCCTGAAGACCGCCCCACTGTGCAACGAGCTGTTCACGCTCTATCTCCTTAAGACCCTGCTTAATGACCTGCTTTGCCGTCTGTGCGGCAATTCTGCCGAAATGCTGTGTATCCAGCTTTATCGCTACAATATCGCCGTATTCCAGCTTTCTGCGGGTGTGGGTCTTTGCCTCCTCCATCGAGATCTGGTTTGCATCATCCTCGACCTCTGCGGCAACTTCCTTCTGGATAGCCACATCAAACTTGCCCTTTGCAATATCAATATCAAACTTGATATTCTCGCTTCTGGGATATTCCTTCTTGATAGCGATAACAAGTGCTGTCTGTATCTTCTCTATCAGCACAGCGGGGTCAATCCCCTTCTCCTTTGCAAGCAATGTCAGAGCCTCAAAAAGCTCCGTTGTGTTGCTGTTAGCCATTTTTAATAATTCCTCCGTTAATTATTTTTTATGCGTCAAGGGCAATTCTTCTGCACTTAGCGGCATTGAACTTCATTTCGCCGTCATCTGTCTGTACAGTGAATTCGCCCGAATTTTCATCGTAATCTCCGAGAACGCCCGAATAATACGCCGTCTTTCCGTTTTCGTCACGCACGGTCATCTTTATCTTTTCGCCCTTCATCTTCACAAAGTGGAAAGGCTTTCTGAGCTGTCTGTCAAGCCCCGGCGAGCCTACCTCGAAAACGTCCACAAGGTCAATGCACGGCAGCGTATCGACAGCCTTGTTCAGCGGTTCTGTTATTTCCTCGCATTCGGCGTCGTCTATTCCTCCGTCCGCTTTGTCGAAAAGCACCTTCAGATACCACATGGCACCCTCTTTTTCAAAGATAACATCCCACAGTTCATAGCCATATCTCTCGATTATCGGCAGAACCTTCTGCTCGGTGATTCTCTCGACCGTTTCCGCCTGATTCTTCTTGCCGCCTTTTTCCTTCGGCACTTTGAAAGCCTCCTTTCAGACAAGAGCCGTAAAAAGCCCTATATATAAGCTAAAGACCGAGATGAACTCAGTCTTTAGCCTACCATATTCTACTTTAAGTAAGTATATCACATATTATGCCCGTTGTCAAGCAAAATTACGTTATTTTGCCGTAAACAAGCCGTTTTTCAAAGTTTTCGGTAATTTTAAACGATTTTCTTGCGGCAGATGCGGTGTTTTCCTTCCTTTTTAGCCCTATAAAGCTGTTCGTCTGCCTCGTCGAAATACTGCGCATAGTCAACATCGCACGATTCACTCCACGCTATGCCTACACTGCACTTTATCGTATACCTCTTGCCGCCTATCTCAGCCTTTCCCGACACCTCAAGGAAATCTTCGAAATCGTCCACAACGGCGGATTCGCTCGTGCCTCTGGCGAACACGATAAATTCATCTCCGCCGAACCTTCCGACAACCGCATTCGGAAACTTTCTCGAAAGCAGTTTTCCTACCGTTCTCAGCACCTCGTCACCGAAGCTGTGACCGTAGGTATCGTTGAACGCCTTGAAATCGTCTATATCAAGCATAGCGAAAAAGCTCTTTGCGTTCGTCTTTTCGCTGATGAGCCGCTGAATGTGGTTTGTTGTTGCCAGCTTGTTCAGCAGTCCCGTTGTGCTGTCAAGCTCGACCAGCTGTATCATTCTCTGCTGCTCACGCTTTTCATCGTCTATATCCTGTGTTCTTCCAAGAACTTTTATTACCTTTCCGCTGGCATCCGCTACGCTTGAATAACACGTCCTTACCCAGCGGTAGCTGTTCTGATCTATTATCGTGGATCTGTAGTCGAGCGTCATACAGCTTACAGGCTTTTTGCTTGCCTTTTTCAGCGCCGCATAGAACTTTGCGGCGTCATCCGGATATACAATCTTTGTGCGTTTTGAAACCTCCGCATAGTTGCTTATGGAGCGGTTTGCCGAATCCGCCTTACCTCCGCTGTACAAAAACGTCATTATATCATCGGGAATATCATATTCAAATGTGACTGCATTCGAAGTTGCCTCAAGTATACGGTAACGCTCAAGATTTACCGCATTCTCATATTCCGCCAGTTTTCTGTTGGTCATATCCTGCACAATTGCAAGAAATACAGGGTGTTCGCTTTCTATAAAATCAACCAGCTTTGCCTTGACAAGCACCCATATATCATTGCCGTCATAGCGTCTGCCTTTGCATTCGGCATAGAATGTTTCTCCGGTCTTTACCGAACGCCTGGCTTTTTCAAAGATCATCTCAGCCGAATCTCCGTAAAGCGACGAGGTAACGCTGTCTGCGTACTGTTCATACTGCTCTTTTGTGTAGCCCACCATCTCGTAATATTTCTTGTTGAAATAAAGCGACCTTACTCTGTCCGGGCAAAGCTCATATATAGCAACTCCGCACATAAGATGTTCGAGCATTGTAGAGCATATCGTTTCCCAGTCATATCCCGGCTTGAAGCGGTTTTTAAGCTCGCTCATATCCCTGCTCGAAGGCTCAAGTCTTGCGGCGCATTTATTTTCAGCCATGTTATCACTCCGTTATTGAAAAGTTTTTTATGTTGTAAAAATAGATAATCTGCGTTTCACCCTATATAGAATTGTTGCATGAATCTGACGCACTGTACATATTCGTTTGCAAGCTGTTGTGCGTCAACGTTGTATTTTTTGACAAACTCCTCCACTTTGTCCCAGTTTGCGTGTTCGTAATCGACTACCAGCCTGAACACATCTCCGAAAAGTCCGTCCGCTCCCAGCAGACCGTTCTTTATTTCGTCCGTTACCGGAAGTTCCTTCATAACGTTTCCTATATCACGTTCATCGGTCGTACCTGCCACTACCGACATAAGTCCCATAAGATACATTTCTTTTCTGTGTATGTACTGTCCCGGCATTACCTTTGAGATGCTCTCACAGAACTTCGCCCTGAACAGCGCAAGCCTTATAAGCTCGTCGGGGGTATCCTTCTGCAGCCTTTGCAGGCCTACAAGATATATCCATTCCTTCAGCTTTTCAAAGCCGAGCAGAACAAGTGCCTGATGAATGGTCGAAATCTTGTTTCCCGTACTGCCGTACATTACGTTTATAAGCCTGAGCAGTCTTATCGTCAGCACAACGTCCGTCGAAATGACCGCCGCTATTTCTTCATAGTCAGGCTCGGGCGAATATACAAGACCCAGTATATGAAGGAACGTCTTTGCCATAGGCGTATTTGTCCTGTGCGTCATAAGCAGAGGCTTTGCAAAGAAATAGCCCTGCATATATGTACAGCCGAGCCTTTTGGCATATTCCACCTCAAGCTGAGTTTCCACCTTTTCTGCAAGCATTATCTTATTATATGTTATACACTTTTCCGCTGTGCGTTCCACTGCCTCACGGGAGGTGTGGAAGTCGAGCTTTATTATATCGGCAAGCTCAAACAGAGCCTTTGTATTCTCGCTGTATTCATAATCATCAAGAGCGATTATATATCCCAGCTTCTTAAGCTCTATACAGCGCCTTATTATTTCTGCGTCTGCCATTACGCTCTCAAGCAGCTCGACTACGAGTATATCGCTTGAAATCATCTTCGGCACTCCTCTTTTTATGAGGTTGCCCGTAAAATTGACGAATGCTTTTTTACCGCCTAAAACGCTTGTTATATTATCGACAAAAAATGCGTTGTTGATTACATCTGCTGTGCTTACATCTCCGTTGTTTCCTGTATATGCGTTTACTCCGGGCTGATTTCTGTAAAGCAGTTCATAGCCGTATGTATTATTATTCACATCCAGTATCGGTTGACGTGCAAAAAATACGTTCTCCACAGAGATCTCTCCTTCGCTTTAATCCTTATTTAGTAATTTTACATTATTTCACGCATAAAGTCAACAATAATGCCTAATTTTCGTCTTTAATACAGAGTTTTTTGTAACTTTATACAAAAAAATATGAAATATTTCACACGTTTCAGCTTACAGCTTTTTCCGCTTTTTCATTAAATTGCTTTGCAAAAAATAACAGCCGCAAATCTGCGGCTGTCCAGTCTCTCGAAAAACAGATTGCTAAAGCTGTACATTAAAATGTATCGCCAACACTGCTTATAACCGTTTCCGTACCGATAAGGAGTTAATATTTTCGTGACCTTATCAATGCAACTGCACTGACATTGACCTTTCAAAAAAACGCTACTAACCTGAGATATATG
>OKTD01000870.1_pt1 | contig 10491 bp, 9 predicted proteins | sample 1606161 | NCBI WGS metagenome assembly OKTD01 (sample SAMEA3879527, study PRJEB24766) | human gut metagenome | biome: human-associated habitat; feature: feces | place: USA | collected 1985/1987 | reverse complement strand
TTGTCGATACCGCGTTTGATATCCATCGGGCTAGCACCGGCAGTCACGTTCTTCAAACCTTCAGCTACGATAGCCTGAGCCAAAACAGTTGCAGTAGTTGTACCCTGCGAATTGAGATACAGATAACTGTCACCAAGAGCCTGAGTAATAGTAATAGTTTTAACAACAGTCGAACCTTCACCCTTAATTTCAAGAGTTGCAGAACGAGCTTCAATAGTTTCATTCTTCGGTACAACAACAGTAACATCATAAGTATATTCTCCAGTAGCACCGGGGTCACCAGTAATAGCAGTACCAGACGTAGCAGTTGTACTACCATTAACCTTAAATGATGTTACATTTGCAATACCGAAATTAGTTTTCCATGTAAATGTAAGAAGTTTCGAGTTAGACTTACCAGTTACATGAATTGTTTTACCACCTTTATCAACATTAATAGTTAAACCATCGGGAGTAATAAATTCGTCAGCAGCCTTTTCAAGAACCGTGACTGTAACTGCGTTAGACTTTCCAACAATCTTACCGGGAACTCGAGTGCTTCTATCGGCACGACCAGTATAAGGACTCACAGAATTAATCTTAATCTGTGCATTTCCAGTACCAGTTTTAGGAACCCATGATAAATAACTCGGAATAGTTGCCATTTGTTTTTTTTTGGTCGATTAACTATAATAACAAACTAATTACCAAATTCCCATTCAGCTGTATCACTTGCGAAAACAGTTATGGTATCATGATAATTATTATCTTTATTTAGAATAACAAGAGTTTTATCAACAGCTAATTCTACAACAGGTTCATCTATTGGCCAAACTTTTTTACCATTAAGCCACATATCAAGAACCTGCCGACGATTACCATTAAGCATTACGACAGCTTCCGTAGCTCGTTCAAGAAGATTAAGTTGTGCCATAGTTGTAGAATTTTATTAACTTTGTGGTGTTTCAAGAGCAGTCACACGACTTTCCAAAGAAGTATAATTACTCTCTAATGTACTTACTTTACCACTTAAAGTAGTAATAGTTTCTTGTAATGTATTAACAGTACTTTCAAGAGTTTCTACTTTTGTTTGTAATTGTTGAACAGTTGAAGATTCAGCCTTAGTGGCTAAACCTTCAACTACAAAAGTAATTAACTTCTGAAAAGCACCAGCTTTCGGAGGCCAGTTTAAGGCACAAAATACTTTGCGAATTACTGATTCTTTCATATCATTAAACCGTTAATTAGATTCGACATTACCAACCCTAAATATAGGATGTTTAGTACCGTCACCTTCGATTTGCATATAATCAATACCGTCCTCAAAACGAAGAGTAACAGGTACGATTAAAGATTCATCACTTTCAGTTTGAAGAGTAACATCAATTTCTTCAGTAATAAATCCAGTAGCAACAAATTTGACTTTAATAACAGTTCCCGGTATAGCAGTATAGTTAAATCCGATACTTGCTACAACAGTTCGTAAATCTTGAGGCATCCATTCACCATCAACTAATACAGAAGCAGCAGTAACTGTTTCAACTGGTGTATTCTTTTCAGTAACAGCGAATACAAAATATTCCTTAGTTGTAGGTTGAGGAGGAGTTTCCTCTGTCATTACGACTTTAACATCAATCGGCTCTGTACTACCATCTTCTAAAACAATATCTTTTTCAGTATCGTTGTATCCGGTAGCAGTAAACTTAACACGAATAGAAGTTCCGGGTTCACCAGTATAAGCAAATCCCATTGCTCCACCTTGTAAAGTTTGTTCAACCCAACTATTATTATTCCATAAATAACCATGAACACCTGTTGTGATATTAACAGATTCCTCAGTTACAGCATGGATATAATATTGTTTAGTAGTAGGTTCAGGCGGTAACTCTTCAAGTACAATAGTAACACTATGTTCACCAGTAGAATTAATCGTACCAGTTCCAGTGTTAGTTATATAACCAGTTTTAGAAGCTCGGAAATCAACACTTGTTCCAACTGGAGCTGTAACAGCCTCAGATTTACCAGCAGTCGATTCATCATTATTGAGAGGTTTCCAATCACTTTCAATACTGAGTTTATACTCAAACGTAACACCGTCTAAAGCAGTAGATTCAGTATTTACAGCAGTTGCATAGATAGTACCAGATTGAACTGGAACTTTATCCATTTCAATAGTAACTTCTGCGGTAGGAATTGCATAAGTTACCAGTTGTTCAACCTCTATATAACCCGACGAAACAAACCTCAAAATTCGGCTCGTATTGACATCTCCGGTGAGTTGTAGCGGCATATCTTTTGTGACTTGACCTAATATACCACCCGTGTCCTTATCATAGACGTATGCGGCTATTTTGGCCTTTGTTTCGCTATCGACTACCGTAAGACTTACAGCACCTTGTTCAACTGGTAGAGCTGTAAGAGTAATATCACGAATTATATTCTCATCTAACGTAATACGCTCTTCGTAAGTTTCATATCCACTTGCACTAACCTGAATTAAAATATCACGCGGGTCATAAGTTTCATATGTAAGAGTACCAGTACCTTGAGCAATAACTACATTAGAAGGTTTATCAGTAAATATAATTAAAGCATTATCAGGAGTTGCATTTACAATTAATGTCTTTTTAGTCTTAGGTGTAAGAACAACATTAATTGTCGTATCTTCAACACCTACATCGATATAAACATCTTTTGTAATGTAATTCTCTTTTTCTACAATATAATGTAAACGACTTTGAATTAAACATTCAAGACTTGCACTGCCAACACCTGCCGATTCTTTACCTTCCGAATTAATCATTCGTATGGTAGAATCAACCGGAACAGCTTCAATCTTAATTGTTATATAATCTTCTTCATTTCGAGGAATACGAATCCAAAGTGTACCATCTTCAAACGTAGTAGGAATCTCGCTTGTAACTTCAATTTGATTAATACTGTTGCTACGAACATGATTATTATGTTCTACAACAATACCATAAATCTCATTAATAGCATCTACAATACGTTTGTTATCAGTAACAAGTTCTTCAGAAGTTTTATCTTGCTTATTAATAAGCAAACCTTGAAGTTCTTGAGCTTTTTGTTTTAATTTCTCAATGTCACTTGCGGCAGTTGGTAAACCAACTTGTGCGGCAGTAACTCTATGAGGGTTATCATAATTACGAATATGAGCATTGAAATTATCTTTATCATTCTCGTAATCTTCTTTATCAAGTTTCTTGTTTATAGCAGCCCAAACATCTTGAAACTTCTTATTAACTTCTGCAACATGATTGTTAATCCAAACATTCAACTGTTTGAACCAACCTTTAATCCTATTTTCAAGAGCATCAATATACTCTTTCTGAGGTCGAGATACAGGTTTATCCATATCGGCAGTGTTATCAACATTGCCAAGACCAACTTGTTCTTTTGTTACCTCATGAGGATTAAACTTATTATTAATATGTTCAAATAAAAGTTTTGTAAGTTGTTCAATAGGATTTAAGTCCTCTGCTGTAAGCTCACGAACATATACTTGAACATCAAGAATCTCATTAACAGCATCATTAAAATCAAAATTGGTCTTTACATTCGTCCGATAAATCCACCAAGATTTACCCTCATGAACATAAATACCAGTAAGAGTGAATATCTGATTACTTATGATGCCTTGTACTGTAATTGTATGTATAGAACGAACAATCGGTACAAGTATATAAAGATACTGTTGAGTTGATTTAACCCACGGAACTTTATATTCATAATGTCCTACATCAATATTTCGAGATTCAAACTCGGTAATCTTTGCAGAACTAATATCAGATTTTTCAGTTAGCTTAAATAGAGCACTATTATCGTAAGCAGTTACATTAGTTAAGTCTATTTCAATCCTCTCCTTTGTCCTATATAAATATAGGTGGCCATTCTTTCGATAGTACATATATAATGTAGGAACTGTTTTAACACCAGCACCTTCACCATCTACTGTACCAATATATTCTCCGGTTTGGCCATTATAAACACTCGGATATACACCATCTTCAAGTACACCGAGCGCTACAACATTTCGAAGATTAATTACTGCCATACCAAGAACAATAACGAAATAAATACTCCAACTACAAAGTTAATAATAATAGGATGAATTTTAAGACCAATTATTGCTTTCTTTCTTGCAGCTTGAATACCACAAATAATGATTTGATAAGCTAATGTAATCCATAAACTCATAAACCAAGTAGCAACAGTAGCCTTAAATAAAATACCTACGACAGTAGCAATGACGAAACCAATAATAATATCGTCTTTATGTTCTGAATAATAACCACTTAAAAAAGTAGTTATTGTATTCCATATTCTCTTTATCATAATACTAATCGTATTTATTGTTATATGACGATTAATAATAATAATGGTGCAACTTGTATGGCTCGGCCTGCGGCCTCGCTCCCCGGTGGGGCAGGAGGTTGCACGCCCACTTGTCACATAACATTAGCATCATTAAGAGAATAACTCCTAACACCACAATTAATAGCATTAGGAGTTATCCTTGTGGTTACATTTTTAACAAATCAATTTCTTACTTAATGAGTGCTAATACCCCTTCAAGTGCAGTAATTGCAGAAGTTTTAGTATTGTCAATAGCAATAAATTGAGTAACCTGTAAACCCTCTGTATGTAAATTAAAGGGATGTGTGAAATCAGCACGAGAAGTAATTACATAAGTGTCATACATAACACCCTCGGTAGCTGTAAAAATATCACCATAAATACGGTCATATTCCTTGAAATTAGGATTATAACCTACGCCGGCAACATCTGCTTCTTTCTCAAGTTTAGCAACTTGGTCATAAGTACCAACCGGAGTTTGATTCTCAGTACCCTCTTCAAGCGTAGCACGAAGAATACCATCAAACGTTACATAATACTCAAAACCTGCGGCGCCAGTGAACGTAACACTTGCTTCAGTGAAATCATCAATCGTGATACTATCAGCACCAAAACGAGCATTAATCTTAGTCAAAGTCTTTTCAACCTCAACTTTCAGACGAGCAATAATATCTGCACTTGCTTCATCAATTCCGTTGATAGTTACGCTGGCATTGTAAACTTCCAGAGGATAACCACCAAACGAATTAATAGGCTTACACGAGATAATAACCTCAGCATCGAAACCTTGATAACCAATACCACGATTAGCTACGAGATTCGTAAACTTATACGTTTTACCAGCAGGAGCAAGATACTTTTCCTTATGTTGCTTCGACCACTTAGGATTAATCCAAACGCCGCGTTTAACCTTGCCATCACCAAGACCAAGAACAAACTGCAACATCTCATCATCCTTTACATCCGAAGCAGCTGCAACGACTTTACCAGCCGAATTAAGAAGAACAGCTTGTCCGCGAGTCAGCTTGCTAACATCATTATTAGCAAGTGTTGTCAGAAAATCATTTGCGACAATTACACTTTTCATTTTCTATTCTAAATTTGATTGTTGTTTAACAGCACTAAAACTGTCATCTTTAAGAACAAGAAGAATATCGCTAACTACACTATCTATGAAATCAGGTGTAACTTCCATATCTGACATTTGGTTAATATCAATATTAAAAAGACGTGGTTTCTTAATATATGAAATCTTAACCGCATCAACACAAAAATCATTACCGTAATAAACAAACAACCTATCATCAACAAGTTCACTTATTGGATTAAGATGTCTATTTTTATTACCATAGAAGTTATTTAGAGTAGCTCGAATATTTTCGGTAGCAATTAAATCATTTTCAGAAAACTTATTTCCTATATTTACGAACTCGTCATAAGTAGTATTATAAGTAATAACAGGAATGTCTGTATTATTAACTTTCAATGCAATTTCATTTTTTGCATTAGAAGTAATAATAATACAATCTTTATAATAACGACCAATTAGATTCTCCCAATAAACATTATATTCATTAGAAAGAGCTTGACGTAATCTATCACAAGTCAAACCTGCAATTTCATACAAATCAATCTTATCTGAATCACTATCATAAAGAGAAAGAATATCTGAAATATCAATCTCATTCCCATTAACAATAATTTGTCCATTAAATTCATCACCAGTTAAGGTAATTTTAGACAAATCAATTAGATGATAATATAAATTCTTAACTTTATCATCAGGATAAACCTCATGTAAATTCTCAACAAGTCGAGCTTTACCATAAGTTAATCGAGAAGTAGAAGAAATAAGTTTTAGATAATCACCCGGAAGAATAACGAAAGCTCTATTTGGATAATCCGTATCTTGCTTATCACGTTTAAGTTTAAGCCACGGTGTTTCACGCTTTAATGATTGAATATCATCTACACGTTTTTTACTATCTTCAAGACCTTCGCCTTTATAATTAGTTTTCCTATTTGATTTAGTTTGTATATATTTAACGGCAGCTCGATTCAGCATCATATCAATGAACTGAGGAGCAATACTCCGATGTCTATTAGATGTTATCTGCTGTATTCGTTGCTCTATTTCGATGTGTAACTCTTTTACCGTTTCATACATGACTAACCTTTCAAACTACGATACTTCGCGTTCCACTCGGCAACAATACCTTTGTTGTTATCATTCGAGAAATACGAGATAGCATCATTAATATTATTACCAATAACATTTTCCGGATTAGAAGCATCGACAATGATAGAACTATTCGGAAGTTGTCGAATAATATTCATCCAAAGATAAATAGTAATCTTAGCTTTCATCTCCAGATGTTTATCATCAACAATACTAATAAACTTCTGCGGGTCACTGTCAATAAGTTCAAGAAGAACAGATTGCTTATCATCGGCAGTCATTGCCATAAATTCTGAATAATCACCTACGCTGCCTGTCGATACAACAACATTGTCGATAAGTGCGCTATTCGGATTATTAATAAGCTCCGTATATTTCTTGAGAGCATCAGTGCGAAGTTTCGTCCGAGCAGCTTTGAGTGCTTTACGCTCACTATCCGAAGTAAGATAAAACTGAATATTGACGCTTTTATTAATGTCTTCAACTTTATTAGCAACTTTGCTACTTAAAAGGCAATATCTCCAACTAATATAATCGGGAATATTAACAAAAGTAACATACTTATAAAGTTCCGTTTCATCAAGTTCCTTAATCCGTTTCAGAACAATAGCTTCAAGTTCCGAACCAGTTTCATTCTTAATCTTATCAGCTTTTTTAAGTTTACCGATAAGTTCGTCGATATTACTTTTCAGAGCAGGATTACCTAAATCTAAAACGTAAGAAGTATCGAACTCTAAGCCATGAACAGGAATCTCAAGAAGAAAATCATTTAAGTATGTAGTGATTCGTTCTTGCCAAGAACTATCAATAGGAGATACACCAACAACAGTAGGAAGAAGAACTCGCATTTCCTCACTACGGCTCAGCAGTTCATTAACAGGACGAATAGCAGAACCAAGACGAAGAAAGTCAGTTTTGAAAGCATCTTTATTCCGAAGTTCAAAAGAAGAAGGATTGTTCCTCCATTCAATACGAACTGAACGATTAACTTTAATCATATTTTTAACATTTTAAGTTATTCAATCTTTTATATGTTAATGAGTAGTAATAACCTTTCGATTATTACTACTCAAATTGGGTGTTTAGTTCAGAGCTAAATCAAGCCAGAACGAAGTAGTAGGATTATCAATATTGATACCTTGCGAACCAAGAACTTCATAAGAAGCAATATCCTTCGTATCCGACAGTTGAGTACCACTTGCAAGTCCCCACGAAGCAGGCAGTTCAGCCATACCTTTATAGACACCTACTTTATACTCACGACCCTCTTCACAAACAAACTTAATATTACGCTCACCATTCGAACCCATAGTATGGTCAAGGAATACAGCACTATAAGAAGTAATAGGCAGACCTTGATACATATTACCGGCTTCACGGTCACGACGAGCACGAATACCGTGGTCGAACATATCAACAATCTTAACAGTAAGAATCTTACCATTAAACATCTTATAACGGTTAAAATACTTACCATAAGACATCATCTCACCATCGCTCTTAATCTCGTTATCACCAAGAGTTACAAAGTAATTCTTAAGACGAGCATCATAATAGATAGCATCATTGAACATTCGTGCGAAACCTTTACCGCAATAAAGAACAAGTTCCTCAACGGTAGAATCAATACGATTGTCAAAGATACGAGTGATGATACGGTCGAAACGATTAAGTGTCAGAACAGAATACGTTTCATAATTACCAACAGCTTTGAGAATATCAAGAACACCAGCACCACGAGGAATTGCCTCACCAGTCTTCTCATCCTTTAAGTGGATAATACCATTCGAATCACGGTTGTACTCCGAGAACCACAAGTCCTCTTCGAGCATCTCGCGTCGCATGATTTCCCACATCTTCATTTCGTAAGGCATCCAAAGACTACGCTCACCACCAGATGCAGTATCAAAAGCAATATTAACAACCTTATTACCCATGTTACCAGCAATTTCTTTCGAGAAACGGTAGTAACCATACTGGTTAGTTGCCTTGCTGAACGACTGGTTATTCGAGCGGTTTCCGTCAGACTTGCTACCCGGAATAGTCGAAGCACCTAATGCCCAAATAGCACCACTAATGAAGTCTTTTGCAACAGCATCAGCCGAAATAGGAGCACCTGACATATTGGTAAAACGATAAACGTATCCACCAGTCGAAGTAGCAATACCCTCATTCTGAATACGCCATTGCATACCAGACGGAGCAATAGCCGTGTGCTGATAAATAAACCAATTATCCTCCATTTCAACCTCAACAGTTCCGTAAGGCTGAATAGCAGTTTTATCAGATACCAGCTTTTTCAGACGAGAAGTAACACGCTGACGAGGAGCAATTTCCCAAGTATATTGAGTATCACCACCATTCAGCTTAACTTTTGTTGTAACAGCACCCTGACCCTCAGTAAGAGTAAGAAGAGGATACTTGTCACTATCCTTACCCCAAAGATAAGTAAGATTACGATTAAGTTTAACAGGGTCAATCAAATCAAAATTCAGAAGCATATTAGCATCTGTATATTGATTCGAGTCAAATTTTACAGTTCCAATTTCACGCATTGTAAATTAGATTTTTGGTTAAGTTATTATTATAAGGCAAGAACATTTGCTTTATTTAATAGGTAAAACAATTTTATCATCCTTTGCAGTCTTTTGGACTCTGGGATTACCATTGTTTTTACCAGTCTTACTTGCTAATGAACGAAGACGTTTAACTTCTTTTTTAGCAAGTTCAGCTTTAATCAGTTGGTCAACTCCACCATCAAGATTCATAATAAATCGCATAGCCAATTCAGCAGGATTAGAAAGACGATTAATCTCATCAATCTGCGCTTGACTATAAACCATTCCATTAATCTCTTGAACAGGACGAGAGAAATAATCAAATAACTCTTGACGAGAAACAAGTTTCTCACCATCAGTTGTCTTAATTCTCAGACCTTCTTTCGGAAGAGCGTATTCTCCAATCTGACCTTTAACAACAATTAAATCATAAAGACTACCCGGTGCATTATGAACTTTGACAGTACCGTCATCTTCATAAGAAACACCAAAGTATTTAATTTCCTTTTCAAGTTCAGCCTGCATTTCTTTGGCCTCACGTTCACGAATTGCTTTAATCTCACTCTCTTGAGTTTTACGCAACCAGTTAAGACTTTCAGTTGCATCATCTTTAAGAGTATTATTTGCTTTTGCAAACTCAACAATTCGTTTGGCACGTTCCGGGGAAGTACCTTTTTGAATTTCAGCTTTATAGATTAAATCAGCAAGTAAGTTATCATCATCTTTGATTTCAACTTTGCTATAATCTACATTTGCCGAATAACCTTCGATTGTACCGAACTTACTCTTATATTCAACAAGAGCTGCAATATCAGGATTGTTAGCTAAAAACTCATTAAAACCTTTTGCAAAACCCTCTCGTTCACCAAGAGCTTTTACAGCAGCTTCACGTTTAGCAAAACCCTCAATCGTAGGTTCAAACTTAACAGGTTCACCTTTTTCATCTTTAATAACAATGCCACTGGCTTTTGAAATAGCTTCGATATAATCACCGTCTAATTCATTAGGCTCTTCATCAGACATTGTATCAATCTGTTCTTTTGTGAACTTAATTTCACCGTTATCATCTACGGCGTTTCCGTTATCATCAAGCGTGTAAAGAGTACCATCAATTTCTACTTGTTCCGATTCAGTTTCTTCTTCACCATTACCAGTAGAACCACTCTTCTCACCTTCTTCCTCAGCTTTCTTACGAGCAGCTTCCTCTTCAGCTTTACGTCGTTCTTCAGCTTCTTGAGCTTCTTTAGCTTCCTTAGCTTTACGTTCTTCTAATTCTTTACGAAGACGTTCTTGTTTTTGCTCCTGAGTTTCATCATCAGGTATAACAACTTTTTCAACAGCCATATTAGTATTTATTTATAGTTGAATATTATTACATGAACAAAGATATACCATATA
>OKTD01000869.1_pt1 | contig 10491 bp, 14 predicted proteins | sample 1606161 | NCBI WGS metagenome assembly OKTD01 (sample SAMEA3879527, study PRJEB24766) | human gut metagenome | biome: human-associated habitat; feature: feces | place: USA | collected 1985/1987 | reverse complement strand
CGGAAACCATCAACGAACTGTGACAGGAATTATGAGCCGGTACAAACAAAGGATTGAACCACAAGACTAAATAAAACCAATATATCTAATAAGAAAAAGAATATCCGAGGTGTATGAGTTATGAAAAATGCAAGGAGCATGAGAAAAGTAACGATGTATGGCATTTTAGGAGCTTTTTTAGTAAATGGCATAGCATTGATATATCTTTGGTTTGTTAATAATACAGGAAATAACATTGCTATATGGTTAATCGCAGAAATAATTTGCACCAAGAAATTAGAACACCCTATTTATAAAAATTGGAGAGTATGGGTATCTTGTTTGTTCTTACTGATAGCTCTTTTTACTTTGGCGATTTATATGTTTACAGCATCCATGCCATAAGTAAAACATAAAAAACTGATTATCTGCCGCACGACGGCAAAAGAAAAAAAGCCGTCGTACAGCAGCCCTTTTGACACGCCCATACGATCAGCGGCGGCTTTGAGAAATCAAGGCCGCCGCTTTCATTATCCTAAAAGGAGTGTGATGTCAGGACTGGTGGCCCAGGGAGGGAGCCGCCGTGAGAGCAGTAAGATGTAGTTTATCAAAAAAAGCCTTGCTTGCGCCTCGGCTCTTTCCGCTCCTCCACCGGTATTATCCTGCCGGTTAATCGGCAGTCACAAAAGAAATGAACTTGACGCCAGTTTCCCTCTTCGGGAGACTGGCGTTTTTGCTTGTCGTTTTTTGTGGAATGGCCCCGAATTATTCCGGTGCCGTTCTCCGCCCCATTTCGGCTCACCCGTCAACTTGACCCGTGAACCGAAATGGAGGTACATAATGCAGAAGATCAATCTTCGGGAGCTGTATCCCGATATTTATAAAACGGACACCTATCTGGAAGTAGCCGATGAAGTGCAGGCGGTGTTTCTGGCCGACAAACGAGCGGAAGCGCGCTACCTGCGGCAGATGTATAACTACAAAGCTCACTACTCCCTGGACTGCGACAACGGCATTGAAAATGCGGTGCTGTTGAAGCCGCAGACACCGGAGATGGTTCTGGAGGAAAAACAGTTTCAGGAGCAGGTCTATGCCGCTGTGATGAAGCTGCCGGAGAAACAGGCAAAGAGGATTTATGCCAGATACTATCTGGGAATGACGGTAAATAAAATTGCCGAAGTAGAAGGTGTAGACCCAAGCCGTGTCCGAGACAGTATCCGCCGTGGATTAAAGCAGCTTGTAAAATATTTTTGATAAAATTTCATTTGATGCGCCTGTTTTTTGCCTTTTTTGTCAGTGTTAATAAGAAGGACAAGTTTTCCTCCTTCATCAGTACATTGACAATCGAATAGACAGCACAACAGGTACATAACCCATGTACGAGCGAATATGAAACGCCGCGAAGATGGAGCAGTCAGGGAGGTGATGAAAGAACTGCTTCGGAGCGATCTACGATTTCATAAAACGGATTGTGGCAGATTCGGCGCGATGACTGCATGGGGGCTTAAAGATACTTCCTCACGGCCCGCCAAAGACTTGGGGGGAACCCTGCGGCGCACGAGTAAAACGACGCCGCGGAGTTATGACAACCGCGCCAGCGGAGACCTGTTATGTTCCCATCGTCAGGGTTGCGTGGCAAATGTGACGAGAATTGAGTCATATTGAAATAGGAAGCGACTGCTCTTTTGGGTGGCCGCTTTCTATTCAAAATCAGATACCATGCGCTGGCAGTTTCGGCTGCCAGCGTATTCATGTGATTTTGAAAGCACGATGATAACCTTGACAGATTGGAGGGAATATAGTCTATGGAAAAGCTCATTACACGAAAAGAAGCTGCTGAAATCTTAGGAATCAGCATAGCAACGCTGGATGCCGCCCGTAACAACGGCTTGATCTCTTATGTGCAGTATGTTCAGAATGGCTGTGTGTATTTTACTGCGGCAGGTCTCCAGGAGTATATCGCAAAATGCACGCACAGAGCAAAACCAGTTGAGAGAAGCGCAACTTACCGTAAACCTCGAAGCGGAAGATCGTGAGCCGGTCCGTATCCTTGATGGAATCAGAGAGGTCTGATAAAACAAAGGTACAGCGCTGGAGATTATTCTTAGGAGGTGGAGGAATTGGCAAATAGAAAAATAATACTTCCTCAATATGGCACAGTCATGAAAAGAGGTGTCCTATATTATAGGACCAGAATCAAAGACGCGAATGGTAAGCTCGTAGCTATCTACGCAAAAACACCTGAAGAACTATACAACAAAGAAACGCTTGCGTTGGAACAGATTGAGAATGCTACTTTTCATCGGAAAACGCCCACAGTTGCAGAGTATTGTGAAAAGTGGCTGCTGATGCAGTCGGTTCATGTACGAGCCACTACCTTGACGGATTACACCTCAAAGGTCAGGCGGCATATTATAGCGGAATTGGGAGATAAACGGATGGGAGAGGTTAGTCTGGATGATATTCAACTTGCCCTTGTTCCGGTTTCCAAGAAATCTGCATCGGTTTATAAATCTGTGGTGATCCTTTACAAGTCTATCTTTCGCGCAGCGATGGAAAGCAGGATCATTGACCATAACCCAACGATTTATCTGACAACAAAAGGTGGCGGTGTTCCTCAAGAGGAGCGTCAGGCTTTGACAGATGAACAGGTGGAGCGACTTTTGGATGCTATCCGAGATTTGCCGCCTTATGTCTTTGTCATGATCGGTTTGTATGCGGGTTTGCGCCGGGAAGAAATTCTTGCTCTGCAATGGGATTCAGTATATCTGGATACGGATACTCCATATCTGACGGTAAGGCGGGCATGGCATACAGAACACAACAGACCGGTGATTTCGGATGAATTGAAAACCAAGGCTGCGGAGAGAAATATCCCCCTTCCTGTTTGCTTGGCTGAGTGTTTGAAAGCAGCAAAGGAAACTTCGACTTCGGAGTACGTGGTTTCAAACCGGGATGGCGAACCGCTGTCCTACACGCAGTTTAAGCGACTTTGGCAGTATATTGTTACGAGGACGGTCAAGGAGCGGAGCTATTATCGGTATGAAGATGGAAAAAGAGTAAAGCATACTGTCACACCTGTCTTGGGAGAAAAGGCTGCTCATAACGGAAAAGTGGTTTACAGTCTGGACTTTGAAGTAACACCCCATCAGCTGCGGCATACTTACATTACCAATCTCATTCATGCATCGGTAGATCCCAAAACGGTTCAATACCTGGCAGGCCATGAAAGCAGCAAGATTACCATGGACATTTATGCAAAGGTTAAGTACAACAGACCAGATGAGCTGGTCAGATCAATGAACTGTGCGTTTGCAAGCTGGGATGCAGCACAGTAATAACAAATAGGAAATGAAGAAGGAGCGAGGCAAGGATGTCTCGCTCTTTGTTTTACCTCAGCCGTATCTTTGATTAAATCGGGGCTTTCTGATAAAAAGAGAGTGTAGATACGGAGACTACACATTATCAAGAAAGGACGATCAAAGATGGCAAAAAAGAAAACACAGATCCCGAAGTACGGGACCATTACATTGAAAGGAATCCAGTATTACAGAACCAGGATTACGGATGCAGATGGCAAAGAGTTGAGTTTGTATGCCGCAACTTGTGAAGAATTGTATGAGAAGCAGTTAGAGGCCCGGAAGCAGGTGGAAGAAATTATCTTTCACCGGCAGCACCCGACAGTAGCCGAGTATGGCGAGAAGTGGCTGCTGATGCAGTCGGCAAAGGTGTCTGCGTCTACACTCAGAGGTTATACGAGGGATATGACAAACTATATCATCAAACCTCTGGGAGAGATGTATATGGAAGAAGTGACTGCTGACGATATTCGGCTGGCGCTTGTTCCATTGTCAAAGAAATCGGAAGGCTTATACAATAAGGTCAATATGCTACTCAAGTGCATTTTTTATGCGGCAGAGAGAAACCAAATTCTTGAACACAATCCCTGTGCGGGAATATCCGGTAAAGGCGGAAAACCGACAAAAAAGAAGGAGGCATTGACAGATCAGCAGGTAGCCGTGCTTCTGGATACAGTCAAGGGACTTCCTCCATATTTGTTTATTATGCTCGGTTTGTATTCCGGTCTGCGTCGGGAAGAAATTCTTGCACTGCAATGGGATTGTGTATTTCTGGACGAGGATACACCTTATCTATCGGTGAGGCGGGCATGGCGTACAGAGCATAACAGACCCGTGATTTCTACGGTGCTAAAGACTCCGGCGGCAAAAAGGGATATTCCGATACCGAAGTGTTTGGTGGATTGTCTGAGAGAAACGAAAGAAAATTCCATATCAGATTATGTGATTGCTGACAGCAAAGGGGAGCCGCTGGCTGCTTCGCAGTTTCAAAGAGTGTGGCAGTATGTCGTTGTCCGCTCCACTAAGCCCCGGAACTATTATAAGTATGTGAATGGGCAGAGCATCAAATACACGGTTACCCCAACGCTGGGCATGACCCAGAAAAATCAACCCAAAATCAGATATACGCTGGACTTTGATGTAACCCCGCATCAGCTGCGGCACACTTACATTACCAATCTTCTCTATGCTGGTGTTGATCCAAAGACCGTCCAATACCTTGCCGGACACGAAAACAGCAAAACAACTATGGACATCTATGCAAAAGTGAAGTACAATAAACCAGAGGAGCTGTTTGGGGTAGTAAATGGTGCGTTTCATCAGGCTATTGCTGAATGAAAAAATGCCGTTTTTTATGGTCCGCACACCGGATAACTGAGAGGCAGAAAGCCGGAAAATCCCGGAGTATCAAGGGAAAACAGCTCAAAAACTCGCGCAGTACGGTCTCAAAGCAGCTCGTAGAGCTCCTCAGTTCTCAAAGAGATAATCTTTCAAGAACGAAGATATCAAGAAAAGCCCATTTTTCAAGGGTTACAGAAGTTGTGGAATGCAGTCAGATGTGCTGGAATTTACATCGAATGCAACACATATGCAGCAGGTATGCAACAAAGATATTGATATGTATAGGACATTTTTCAGTAGAGATACTGGGGAATGTCATTTTCTTTGTTTAAATCTTATTAATCGCATCTACAAGCTCCTTTATATCAAAGTGGGTATACACTTTCTCTGTGAGTGTCATTGCACCTGAGTGCCCCGCAATCTTTTTGATAATCGTCTGGTTAATACCAGCTTCTGCTAACATTGAAATACATGTGTGCCTGCAGCAATGCGGTGTACGATTAATATTAAGTTGTTCCATAAGTGGATGGGAGTATCTGTCATAATAATTCCGGTATTGGAAGTGTTTGCCATCCGGTGTATGGATAAGGTACTCGCATTCCGAATTATCTTCAAACCAATTCTGGTAGAAATGTAAGAGCTCATTTGCTATAGAACCCTTTTGGATTTCATTCTCGGTTTTACTGCTAATCACATCAAAGTATTGCTCGTCCAGATGGACATTTTCCTTTTTCAAATCCAATATAAGGTGTTAAAAGAGGAAATATGTTACGACTAATTAAATGAACAGGCTGATGAAAAGCAGCAGGTGAATGAACTGTTGGAGCGTGAAAAGACACAGCTTGAGCAGGAGTATGACACTTTATCCATGCGGGTAGCGGTTAAGCAGATGGATTATGAGGAAGCTGACGAACGGTTAAAAGAGGCAAATGAGCGAGTTGACAGAATCGAGGCTTATATCAAAACTCAAAGCGATACTCTGGTGGATTTAGAGGAGAAGGCAACGAAGCTGGAGAGAAAAGCGGAGATTGCGGAGATGGTTTATGAAATGGCTAGAGGTTCCGGCGGCAATGAAACCTTGAGAGATAAACTTATAGATGGTATGTATGAGAATGAGCAATTAAAAACTGAAAACTCTAAACTTCGGGAAACACTGAATAAAGCATACGATTTCATGAAACAGTTTGTGGTGGATGGAAGGAATCTGCTGGAGAAGTTTCTGGAGAGTATTGGGCAGGTGGTTGAGAAGGTAGGATGGGGAGCAGCGGGAACGGTGCTCCTTATTAAAAAGTGGAACCAAGAAATACTACGAAATACCACAAAATCATATTGAAAATACAGAACATATGTGCTATAATTCTAATATTGTATTAAAGAATGGGAGAACTTATGCTATGGAAAATTATATGGAAGATTGGATAGGAATTGAAGCAGCAGCTAACTATTTAGATGTGACAAAAGACACTATTAGAAATTGGATTAAAAAGACTGATATTCCGGCACATAAAATAGGTAAGTTATGGAAATTTAAAAGAGTTGAATTAGATGCATGGGTTAAAAGTGGACGTAGTGCCATTGAATAGTTTTTGATAGAAATATAAAAGCGAAGGAGATAATGATATGTCTAGATTCACAGAAAGTAAAATCGCGGTGGAAGCAGTTAAAGTGGTGGAAGAATATGGTGAACTTACAATGGGGGAATTGATTGATGTATTGACTGAGCGTATGCAACCCTCAGGACATGATATGGCTATTATAGCGAATAGAAATGATACATATTTTTCTCAAAAAGTAAGAAATCTACGCTCACATTCTAATAAGATATTTTTTAATAATGTGTACTATGACAGCATAATAGATAAATATGTTTCTTATGAGTGTAAGAAGATGAAAGATGTTCTTGAAGAAAAGGTTTATGTGGAGAAACTGGGACAAAAGAAAAGTAGAGTTGCTGTATTCTATGCGCGAAAACTTGATTATGAAAGAATTAATAAAGAGAGAAAGTTGATTGGCAATGCAGGAGAGGAATTGGTTTATAATGACCAAATTGAATTTGTTAAAAAAAATGCACCGGAATATTTGAAGAGTGTTAGACATGTTTCAAAGTTAGATGGCGATGGTGCAGGCTATGATATATGCTCATTTAATGCTGATGAAAAGCTTGTATATATTGAGGTTAAGTCAACAACAGGTAAAAAGGAGACACCTTTTTATATGTCTGCATCAGAGTATGCATTTTATGAGTTACATAAGGAGAATTATGTTATAGCTAGAGTATACGAATTTGATATTAATGAGAAAATAGGAAAAATAGAATATGTATTAGGAACAGAGTTTGAAGGGGTGTTTGATAAAGAGGTTTCTGCATATAAAGTAGTTTACAAAAAGTAGGAGGTCTATGATGAATAATGTATTAACAAATAGATTATCACCGTTGATTAAATATCCGGGTGGTAAGGAAAAAGAATTGAATTATATAATACCAGCACTTCCTACTAAAATTAATAATTATTATGAGCCATTTGTTGGTGGTGGGGCTGTATATTTTGCAATCGACTCAAAACAATATTATATAAATGATAAGTCGGATGAATTGATTGCTCTTTACGAAATGGTTAAAGAACAAAACGAGGAGTTTTTCGATAAGTTGAATGCAATTGAATATAACTGGAATATTATAAGCAAGGTTGTTGATCATCATGAAAAGGCAATTGTGGATATATATTATATGTACAAAAATGGCAACTTAAATAAACAACAACTTGGCGATAAGATAACAGAGTTTGTTCTTGCCAATGCAGAGGAATTTAATGGGTTGCTTACAACTAATTTCAATTATCAAATTGAAGAGTTTGTCTATGAGTTATGCAAGAGTATAAAAAATAAAATGATAAGAATGCACAAGATAGAGGGGGAAAAAGGTGATTTAGCGTATCAAGATGTTGTGTCTAATATCGAATCAGCTCTAAAAGCAGCTTTTTATACTCATTTTAGAATGCTGATGAACAATAAAGAGGAATTAGGAATTAGTAAGGAATTTGCTACGGCGATATACTTCTTTATTAGACAGGTGTGCTATTCGTCTATGTTTAGATACAACAAGGATGGAAAATTTAATGTTCCTTATGGCGGAATTTCTTATAATAGAAAATCTTTTGCAAATAAGATTGCGTATTACCAAAATAAGGATGTGGTTAAACATCTTTCAAATACAACAATAGGGAATATGGATTTCTATGAATTTATGAATACATATAAACCTAAAAAGAATGATTTTGTGTTTTTAGATCCACCATATGATTCTGAATTTAGTACATATGCAAAAAATGAGTTTGATAAAGATGATCAAGCTAGATTAGCGGAGTATCTAATAAAAGAGTGCAAGGCTAATTTTATGATTGTTATAAAAAATACAGATTATATTTCTTCATTATATTATGAAGGTACAAAAACAGCAAATGGTAAGCAATTGTATGTGTCTTCTTTTGATAAGAAATATTTTGTAAGTTTTCAAGACAGGAATGATAAGAATGCGCAACATTTGTTAATTACAAATTATAAGATAGGAGACTAATCAATGGATGAAGCAAAAAAGGTTTCAATACAGAATATTGTCGATCGAGAGATAAAGAATTTGCGGATAGTTATGAAGCTAGATTTACTAATGAAGTAAATGACCCTGAAGGGGTTATTAACAGTAAGAAGAATAATTGTTTTGTTGCAGAACTAGGTAAGGAGTTTATGTTTTATAGTGCGTTTGTTAGAAGCTTTGACAGTTCGTTTGGAAAGGTTTTAGAAAAAATAGGAAATGAAGTGGCAAAGTTATCTTATGATGTGCGTGGTAATATAGATTCATTCTTGTTACCACAGCAATCACAGCATATGGATTATATCATTTTAGAATATGAAAAACATAGAAAGCCAATGACTTCCGATTATTGTGATTTTACTTGTATGATACCGGCGGACACACGAAGCTTTGAAAAATCGCATGTGACAGACCATTATTTTTATAATAATGAGAAAAATGAGCATTATTTGATAGAACTTAAAGCTGGTGGTGATTTGGATAATAAAAAGGCAAAAACTGAAAAGCTTGCAATGTTACAAGAGTATTTTATTCTTAAAAATTCGTTAAGAGATAAGCCGAATGATAAGATAAAGTTATTTTTGGGGACGGCTTATAATAAGTATGGTGAAAACTCTGAATGGAAGCAGGAAAGGGTGAAGCAGTTTTTTGCTGAAGACGAACTGCTGATTGGAAAAGATTACTGGAACTTTGTATGTGATGATCCAGAGGGCTTCAATATTGTGTTTGAACAGTATAAGAAGAGTTCAGAATATATCAAAGAAGCATTGGAACGTATAAAAGTATTGTACTTTAAATAAAAAGAGTAAACGATTATATTTCAACAGAAGAAGGTAGTGATTCCAAATGATAAGGGGTATATAAAATTTATACTAGGATTTTTGGATGAAGAAACATATAAAGCTCCTTTCTCGTAAAGGACGATTTTGAGCAATTCGGAGTGTGCATGAAAATTATTAAAATGATGTTTTGTAATGGTCATTAGAAAAATGGAGGTTTATGTATTGGATATAATAATGGAAGTAGCTCTGGCATGTGTGATAAGCGCAGGTGGAATAGGTGGAATTATTATTGCTGTTGTTAAATTATCGGTAGCGTCTATTGAAAAAAGATTTGAGAGAAAATACACAGAGAAATTTGCTGTTTTTAAGTCTGATATTGATAAAAAGCAATATATAAGTCAAGTTAGGTTTGATGCTGAATTTGAAATATATAAGCAATTGTCACGAAAATATGGCGAATTAGTATTACAGATAATGGTCAAAGCTTCGAACATAGATAAATATAAATTAGACGATATGCAAGACAAAGAAATGGGGGAAATTAATTATTTGGCATATCAAGCTGTTAGTGAATTATACTCTTCTGCACCTTTTATTCAAGAAGATATTTACAATGATTTTTTGAACATCTATGAAATGAGTAGAAAATTATTAGTTCAATGGGGTGAAGAGCAGAAGAGTAGTACGAATGAAACTAAAAACGATGTTTGTGAAGCGAATGAAATATATCAGAAATATAATGACACTATTGTAAAAGTACGGGAATATACATCCAAATTGGAAGGGATATCTTTATAAATATAATCATTTTCGGTGGATATATTCGGAGGTGTTTAATTAAACTCCCCCATCGCCTCAACATACCCTTGCAATCCTCCATCTCTGGAGGCTAATTTAGCATATAGCCCCGGTTCTTCTCTAGCAAGCCGTATAAGATAGGCGATATCAGAAGGCTCGTCCAAATGAACGGATGCATTACATTTTTGACAGTTAAAAGAAACATGGATTTTATCGTCGAGGCTGACCTTAACACCGTCGGTTTCATGGTTATACATTACAAAGATTATTTTAATCATAAGTAGCTCCTTTCGTGTAATAATATAGGTTTACTTATAAGAACACAGAAGCCGTGGAACGCCCTGGGCAGTCTAACGTGTAAAACACGTATGCAACATTTGCTGTAAGGAATCCCTTGTTTTCAAGCTTTTCAAGCTATACAAATGCTCTCAAAGAGATAATTTTTCGGAAAAGAGAATATTAAGAGTATATTACACCTCAGAACTTCGGTTCTGGGGTTTTTCTTTTTTGATTCTGTGAGACGTCCAGAAACGTGATGAAAATTGGTGGATATGTAGCAAGTATACAGCAAAAATCACAGCAACTATGTGGTCGGATTTTTGATGAAACAGAGAGGTATAAGAAAAGCAGATACGAGTAAGAT
>OKTD01000867.1_pt1 | contig 10534 bp, 10 predicted proteins | sample 1606161 | NCBI WGS metagenome assembly OKTD01 (sample SAMEA3879527, study PRJEB24766) | human gut metagenome | biome: human-associated habitat; feature: feces | place: USA | collected 1985/1987 | reverse complement strand
TTGTGTCCATGATACTTCAGGAGGGCTTTACGAAGATTGACGATCTGGACAGCAAAATCGACAATGCGGAGAGAACCTTGCATCAAAGGCTGGCTCCTTCGCAACGCAATGCTGTGAAGCTGTGCCTCTCGCATCCGATCTCCATTATGACCGGAGGACCCGGCAGCGGAAAGACCACAACGCTACGATTCATACTGGATATCTACAAAGCTGCGTTCCCTGCGAATGAAGTCCTCTTGGCTGCACCTACTGGCCGTGCCAGTCGGCGCATGGCAGAACAAACGGGTATGTACGCGTCTACACTTCACTCGGCGCTTGGCCTTGTGACGGATGAGGACAGCCCGCTGAACGACAAAGAGTTACTATCAGCAGACTTGGTAGTCGTTGATGAGTTTTCCATGGTGGACATGCGCCTTGCGTATATCCTTCTTGACCGCATCAAGTCAGGCGCTCAGCTGATTATTGTCGGTGACGCTGACCAGCTCCCATCTGTTGGCGCGGGTAATGTGCTGCGAGAGATGATTCGAAGTGAAAAGGTTCCTACGGCAGTCTTAGAGACTGTTTTCCGTCAGGCATCTAATAGCCGTATCATCACCAACGCCTATGCGATCAACCACAACGACACCCATCTTCAGTTTGGGGATGACTTTCAGTTTTTGGAAGTCCAGAACTCGGAAGAGGCTGCGCAGTTGGTCATCAAGAACTATCTGCGGGAAGTTTCTTTGCGTGGTATTGAGGATGTGCAGATTCTCTCACCTCTCCGCAAGCGAGGTGCGGTTGCGGCAAATGCGTTGAATGAGACCATCCGGGACCTTGTCAACCCGCCGAACAACTTGAAGAAAGAGGTTAAGTGCGGCAGTCGAGTATTTCGAGTTGGTGACCGCATTATGCAAACGGCAAATCGAATCAATGTGTCAAATGGCGATGTCGGCGTCATAACCGACATGAAGAAAGAGGATGATGAGACGATCACATGCGTGAGACTTTTGGATGGAAGGACACTACAGTACACGCAGGAAATGCTGGAGGATTTGGAGTTCTCCTACTGTACGACCATTCATAAGAGCCAAGGGCAAGAGTATCCTGTCATCATTGTCCCTCTTTTGAAAGAGCACTATATCATGCTGCGGCGGAATTTGCTCTATACTGCTGTGACCAGAGCCAAGGCGAAGGTCATCCTGATTGGGCAAAAGCAGGCAGTCTTTGTTGCGATCCATAAATGTGATGTGGGTCAAAGGAATACGGTACTCGCGGATCGAATCGTGGCTTATTATAACCGCGAGCTGAGTCGGCGAGTAGCGTGATTATTAGAGAAATGGGGTGGTCAAAAGCTGCCTCATTTCTACATTTATTGTGAAAGGACATTACCATGAGTGAATCGAACTTTAATGTGATCCCTGCCATCAATACTGTTGATGGTTTTAACCCCGCTGATTTCGTGCGTACTACCGTGGGTGAGGAAGGCGAAAACGATCTCTACCTTGATGTCAAATATCGCCTTCTTTGGTTCCGCCTGCACCATCCGAATGGGAAGATCGACCCGGAGCTTATCCGGGTTGATGAGAAGAATGCGATCGTATGCTGCAGGATCTATGCTGATAAGGCTGACCCAGCTGACCAGTTCATTGGGAAGGCGTATTCTCAGCGTTTCTCAACGGAAGACCGCTTTGGCGATCGCTTCTTGGAGATTGCCGAAACGGTCGCAAAGGGCCGTGCTTTGGCTGATGCGGGGTATGGTACACAGTTCTGTATGAATGGTGAAGCTCTGGCAAGTATCATCGCGGATGCACCAATCAAGATGCCTCCCGATGAAGATGCGGGACACCCTGGTAGTGTTGTGGCGAGTTTTACCGCTCAACCGACAGCGGATCCTCCAGTCTTCTCTCAGACGGCGACGGCGCCTAAATCTACCCAGCCTGCTCAGCAGCAGGTTCAGCCTCCTGTGCAGCAGTCTCATGCTCCTGCTCCGGAGCCCCCCAAAACGCTGGATGAGTACTTGCGTGTCATGACCATTGAACAGGCGAAAGCCGTCAAGGTTGATTTTGGCCGCTTTAGTGGCTGGTCTCTTGGCGAAATCGCTATGAAGAGCCCAGGTGACCTCGCGTGGTATGTGAAGAACTATTCCGGCCATAATCTCGCACTGAAAGCAGGGGCTACAAAGCTTTTGGAAACGGTAGGCCAGATGGCCAGCTGATTCTTCCCCTAGCTAAGGGAGGTGGTTTAGATGGGCAGAATACCTGATCTGCCATGTGATATTGAGCAAGTGGTTGATCTTCTTGGCATCGAAGTCATACGAGATACCGGGACTCAACTGCATTGCAGGTGTCCATTCTGTGCAGATCGGAAAGCTCATATGAATGTCAAGATCCGCGATAATGTGTTTCGGTGTAACCGCTGTGGTAAAGGTGGGGGTATCCTCCATCTTTATGCGGAGTACTGTGATGTCAATCTCCATACGGCTTACGAAGAACTCTGCAAAATATTCGGGCCAGATGGAGGTGAACCGGTGCGCAAATGCAAGCGGAAGCCTCGCTCCATAGAAACGGTAGAACTCCCTATTGCCTCGGCTGAGGTACGGGATAATACGTATTCCAACCTTCTCTCATTATTGACTCTATGCCCAACACATCAATCCGCTTTGAAAGAGCGCGGGCTAAAATCAGAGGAGATGGAGCTGCTATGCTATCGAACGACACCCACAACACGTTTGAAACGGATTGTTACAGAGCTGTTGGAGCGCGGCTGCATTCTTGATGGGGTTCCCGGATTTTACTGCCAGAAGGACTCTGGCCAATGGGTATTGGATATCCGAGGCTCAGGAATCATGCTACCCGACCGAAACCTGCTCGGCCAAATTGAAGCCATTCAGGTTCGGCTTGATAAGGTCTACAACCAGAAATTCTATAACCTGACGAGTGTTGACCAGTACTACGGAACACAGTCGAAGTGCTGCCCGCATTATGTCGGTGTTCATGAAGGCGATGAAGTGGTTTGCCTTACAGAGGGAGTTATGAAATCCGACCTTGCCTACAGCTTTGCGCAGGGTTCACCTTATGAGTGTGGTTTCGTGGGCCTTACAGGCATACCGAGCTATTCTCAGTACGAACGAGCCCTTGAAGAACTAGACTCCATTGGCGTGAAGAGGATCAACGTAATGGTTGATTCTGATTATCAGGTCAAAGAGGAAGTTCGGAAAGCGCGTGATCGTTATATTGAGATGGGTGCGGCCGCTGGTTTTGAAATGGCACCGATTACCTGGACGCAAAAGCAAAAGGGCGTGGATGACCTTTACAAGCACCTTTTCCGAGACAAATGATTTGAGAGCTGCAGCGAGTTGCTGCAGCTCTCTCCATTAATTTGCAAAATCTTATATGGAGGACGACACATGCGCGTAGAAATATATATTTGTGATCTTAAACCTGAGGTTCAGGAGCAGGTTCTATCTGAGCTCAATTTGAGTTCTGATAAGGATGGAAACTATGACCTATTCCCGCTTTTCGTTGTTGAAAAGCCAGAGCCGTAAAACACTCGGAGATTTGAGGATAACGAACGAGAGCTACAGCAATTTGCTACAGCTCACACATAATTTGCTGAAAGGAACAATAGATATGGAAGTATTTTTGATTATGCCGACCACGCCGGAAGGAAAGGCAAAACTCAGCAAGGAACTGGCCAAGTTCCATGCGGAACAAGCACTAAAGATAGTGCAGAAGTTGCCCTGTTCCACGGAACAAAAGTTGGAGCTTATCGATGCAGTAGTTGAACATTTACGTTCTAAGCAATAGTATCAACTTGTTTATCCGATTTGCTATAAACAAGTTTAAGCCGCCGTCCTGAGTGAAATCAGGGCGGCGGCTTTTCACAATATAGCTTGACGTATGACAAGTAGTGAATTAAGATAATGGGGAGAATGTACATATGTAGCTTATGAAGGAAAAACAGGAGTTGCCCCATTTGTCATGGTCTGTCCACCGTAATTCTATCGAAACTGGTGGGCCTTTTCTGAAGGCGTATGGGAAATGATCTGGAAAAGGTGGTGCGCATATGAAGATTTATGCAATTCGAGATGAATCGGTGCAGGAGCAGAAGGATCTGGCGTACCTCCTGTATTACAAGCAGGAAAAGCAGTTCTATATTGAGCTGCCTGAAAATGCGGATGCATGGGAAACGCCGCTGTTGCTGGACTCCTTTGTGAAGCGTGGGGAAACCACAGTCAATTCCTATTGGAGCAAGATCTGGGTTCAGCAGCGGATCGTTCCGATCGACCGCCAGAACATCGGTGAGATTCTGCGCGACAATCATCTGAAGGAATATGATGAGTACGAGCTTCTGATGCTGGCAATGGGGCGATGCGCACAGGATGATTACTACCTTGTTCCCATTAACGAGAAAGAGCTTCCGGAAGAAATTACGCGGCGGTTCTCAAAGAGAATTGAAGATGTGCTGCCGCTGGAGAACCATTGCCTGCTGGTATTTTTCCGGGATGGCGTAGTGAAGAAGTGCGATTTGCAGAAGCATTTTGAAAAGACGAAGACATTTCAAGTTCTTCTCAAGAAGCCGGACTATTTTCAGTATGTACAGATGCAGACCGGCGGATACGGTGTTGCTTGGGATGTGAACATGACCATTTCGGACACGATGCTCTACCGAATTGGCAAAAGTGTTCCGCTGACGATGGAAGACTTCCGGAACTTTGCCGCGCACAGAATCATCAACGCATCGGAAGCGGCGGAGACATTAGGTTGCTCCCGGCAGAACATCATTGACCTTACAAAACGCGGGAAGCTTCATCCGATCAAAACATCGGAAAAGAGCACGCTGTATCTCAAAAGTGAAGTCCTGAAACGAAACTGGCAGTGAGAATACGTTATACCCCTTTATACCCTTTTGAAAGGGGTATAAAGGGGTATAACGTTCTTTGGAGAACTTTTCAAAAAATCTCATTTGCACCTTTTCAAATGGGTTCCAATCCGTTACAATATATCTAACAATCTAACAATGTAATGCGAGGTGTTGCTATGAAAACAACAGACCAGCCGCAGGTGAAGCAATACGTCATCTATTCCCGCAAATCCAAATTTACCGGGAAAGGCGAAAGTATTGAGAACCAGATTGAGCTGTGCCGCCAATATATCGCAATGCACTTTGGCGAAGACGAGGCGGAGCATGCGCTTGTATATGAGGACGAGGGGTTTTCCGGCGGCAATCTGGAGCGTCCGCAGTTCAAGCAGATGATGAAGGATTCCCAGAAGATTGAGTTCGCTGCTATTGTCGTCTATCGCCTTGACCGTATCAGCCGCAATATTGGTGACTTTGCAAAGCTCATCGAGGATCTGGGTGACCGGCACATTGACTTCATTTCCATCCGGGAACAGTTCGACACGTCCTCTCCAATGGGGCGTGCAATGATGTATATCGCGTCAGTGTTCTCCCAGCTGGAGCGAGAAACCATAGCCGAGCGTATCCGCGACAACATGCATGAGCTGTCCAAGACCGGACGCTGGCTGGGCGGGACGACACCAACTGGCTACGCTTCGGAAAGCTTGTCCAGCGTAACAGTAGATGGCAAGGTTAAAAAAGCTTGTAAGCTCAAACCTATTCCGGAGGAGATTCAGCTGGTAAAGACAATTTTTTCTGTGTTCACGGAAAGTGGCTCCCTCAGTAAAACTGACCAGTACTTATTAGAGCACCGCTGTGTCACAAAGCGCGGCAAGCAGTTCACGCGCTTTGCCATCCGGGGTATTCTGACAAATCCGGTTTATATGATTGCTGACGATACAGCGTATCAGTATCTCAAGGAGAACAACGTAGACCTTTTTGCTGAGCCATCGGAGTTTGACGGTGAGCACGGTATTATGGCCTACAACCGCACGCTCCAACGCCCTGGCAAGGCTACTCAGATTCGCCCGATGGAAGATTGGATTGTGGCAGTGGGGAAACATCCCGGCATTATCTCCGGTGCAAACTGGGTACGAGTACAGTCTATGCTGGACGTGAACAAATCCAAGAGCTACCGCAGGCCCCGCAGCAATGTGGCGCTTTTGTCCGGCCTTCTGCGTTGTGGCGAGTGCGGTGACTATATGCGCCCGAAACTGACTGGTCGCACTAATGCTAATGGGGAGTTGATTTACACCTATATGTGCTCCACCAAAGAGCGCAGTCATGGTACTGTCTGTAGTATGAAAAACTGCAACGGCAACACTCTAGATGCTAAGATTGTTGAGGAAATACGTAAGGTTGCCACCGACAAAAAAGACTTTGGCCAGTTACTGTCAAAAACCAAGAAAGTAATCAATGACAACAAAGCAAGTTATGAAGCTGAGTTGACTTTATTAGTGAAGAACCATGCTGAAACAGAAGCCCGCATCAAACGACTGGTGGAATCTCTGTCCGTTGCCAGCGAGACCTCGGCCAAATACGTCATGGAGCAGATCGATGAGCTGCACCGGCAGAGCGAACAGGAGCAGACAAGAATTGCTGAATTGGAAAAGCTTGCTAGGCAGAGTAATGCTCTGAGCCAAAATCTATTTTTCTATAGAGATATGATTGAGTCATTCGCCGACACGGTGGATTCGACTACTATTGAAGAACGGCGTCGCCTGCTGCGTACTATCGTCAAAAAAGTGGTTTGGGACGGCAAAAACGTCTATGTATACCTCTTTGCGGAGGATGGAGAGCTAAATTTGCCGCCCATAGGGCAGCTTATGTGTCCGTCAGGAGAGGATAGCGAATGAGATCCTCATGTACTTTCGCAGCCGGAAGAAGGCGCAGGGCGAGGTGTCGCTCAACGATTCACTCGATTCCGATTCCGACGGCGAGTCGCTCTATCTCATGGACGTTGTCGGCGTGGAGGACACGATGTACCTCGATATCCAAGATCGGGACGACTGCCTGCGCGTGCGAAAACTTGTACACGAATGCCTGACGGAGCGGGAGGAAGAGGTCATCACCTCGCGCTATGGCCTCGGCGGGAAAATGCCCCGCACGCAGCGCGAGGTCGCAAAAAAGCTTGGGATCTCGCGCAGCTATGTATCCCGCCGGAACTAATGTAAGCGATGCCCGGAAAGCCTTGAAAATCAAGGGTTTCCTGGCATCTGGCATGTTAGGGGTAGCGCTGTGGTTATTGTAAGCGGGGCAGAAAATTAACGTAAGCGGCCATTCATCAGGTCAATCTTATATCCCCATACTACTGACAAACTCCTTTATTTCGGCATATACTGGATCATCTAAATCGGGGTACTTTTCAAGTACGGTATTTACCCAATCAGGTCCATGACCTCCAACCGACTTAATAAAGCATTCCAGCTCCCCAACAGGAACTATGAATATTCTTTTTTCCCTAAGCATGCTGTTCATGCTATCAAATGCCGTCCTTGCATCACCGCGTGGGATGGCAGGAATTCCGTACTCTTTAAGTGCAGACCATTTTGAAACAGTTTTCAGCGCATCCCTTATGGCGTCAATTTCTTTTCCAGATAACAGGGCATTCTGTGAAGAATTGAGGATTTGCTCGATGATAACTGCTGCATCACTCCGTTTTATACTTTCTTTTGAACTATGAAGATTGGAAACTATTGTTTTGTATTTAGCTGAAATGGTGCTCCACTCGAGCCCAACGGCTTCAACAATATCGCGGAACACCTTTTCATCGTTTAGTACATCAATATCCGGGATAAGTTTTGTGTCGACATTAAGCATCTTTAACGCTTTAATAATTTTTGCCATTCGATGCTTTCCTCCGCAATGGATATAAAGCGTTTCGGAGTATTTATTTTCTTTGCGTTTAAGGTGGGACTCAATAATTGAGTACATTTTGCAGTCTGAATCACTTTCGCAAAGTACGACTTGCTTGTGAAAAAGACTACTCATAATGTTGGAATGTTTTAAAAGAGGATCATTCCAAACTGCTTTAAAGTTTTCGTTACTTAAAACTGCAAAACTGTTGACATCCTTTTCTCGAGTGATCCTAATAATCTTTATTCTGTCAGGACAAACAGAGAGTAGCCCTTTAACAATATCTTCGCTATGGGTAGAAATAAAAGCTTGTTGGTTCTGAGATAGAGTTTCACCAATAATCTGTCCCATGATATTAGCCTGTGGTGGATGAAGAAATGACTCAGGTTCATCGATTAAGAAAGTACAATAATAATCGAGCATAAGGTATAACAATATGCCGGTAAAACTCTTGACTCCGTCGCCTTGATTTTGAACTTGCTTGTATGAATCAAGGGTTTCGGCTCCTTTATATATCGCTGTTTGTAAGTCTTCAATTCCGTTTAATTTGACAGTCTCACCGATACAAAGCGGTATTTTTCCGCCGAACAGATTGTTAACAATAATATTTTCACCAAATGCTTTCTTGTAATTATCAGATAACCATTTCCCGTACTTTTCAGTAAAGGCAGCATAATGTATAGGATGTTGCTTTGCTGCATTTCGAGCAATATTATCAGCTGGCTTACAAATGGATAAACGAGCAGCGGTATCAAGATTTGCGACAAAAATATCCCGAAGATTTTGATAAGTAGCATTGGCGTGAAAGCCTTTTTCGGTGTAACTCCGTACCCTAATACTCTTCCCCATGATAGTATATTCTTTGTAATCACTTTCGGATTTAGGTGTATCTAATGTATCAAGAAGCGGTATAAGTTCTGGCGTATTTTTCGTTATCTCAATGCTCGTAATTACCGTCCTTTGTACAGGTTCTTGGGCTAAAGCATAAATATCTTTTAGAGATTGACTTTTGCCAGCATTATTAGGGCCAACAAAGACAACAATATCATTTTTGCTGATATCAACAGTTTCTCCATTATTGAATTGAAGTTTTGAAATAAAGCCACCAACTTTATCTGCCATAATACTATCCTCGCTTTAAAGGTTGTTTTATATAGGGAGTTTTTAGGGCGCTAATTTATATCTCCAATGACCACTTATGTGATATTTGACAAGTTTACTCTTTGTAACCAACCCCGCAAGAATTCGATTTGCCGTTGCAGCTGACACGCCACACAGGTTTCTCACATCCGCGTTCATAATAAACTCGTGCGTTTCCAGGAACTTCTCAATCTGCCGCCAGCGCATTGCTGCCTTATCCATCTGCCCATCACTCATTGCATCACTCGTATCGATGGCATCCATGAGCGATGCTTTGATCGCCGACAGCATAAACTCAATAAACACCGTAGACTCTCCGGCATCATTGGAAGCATTGATGGCTGCATAATACTCCTCTTGACGATCATGGATGATGGATTCCACCGGTAACCAGGCAAAGGCGGGATTCCATTTGGAAAGCAGCAGTGTATGCCACAGGCGGCCCACACGGCCATTCCCATCGGCAAATGGGTGAATCAGCTCAAACTCATAATGGAACACGCAACTGCGGATCAGCATATGCACATCGCTGCTCTTAACCCAGTCCAGCAGCTCCATGACCAAATCGGGGACATACTGCGGCAGAGTGCCAAAATGCAAGACATGCCCTTCCTGATCTACAACGCCAACAGGACGGGTACGAAACATCCCTGACTCATCCACCAATCCTCGTGTCATGATGCCGTGAGCAGTCATCAGGTCATCCACAGAGTAGGGATCAAGCTCATCCAAGCGCTCATAGATCTCGTAAGCATTCTTAACCTCTGCAATATCTTTAGGCGGAGCCAGAACCTGCTTGCCGTTGAGAACAGCGGTGACCTGCTCCAAAGTCAGCGTGTTCTGCTCGATGGCTAGTGAGCCATGAATTGTTCGGATGCGATTGGTGCGCCGCAAAGTAGGATTGGTAGAAAGTTGATTGGTAGAGGTCAGCCGCCCAACCAATTCCGCAATTTCTGCGACATGGTCGATCATCGCATTTGTAATTTCAAAGGGAGGTTTCTTGTTCCGCATTCTGCCACCTCATGTAAAAACTTATCTATATTATTATATCAAACATCACTCATTTCATCAATCAAAAAGTAGCTGAGATTACAAAAAGGTCGCCCTTTATGGCGACCTTAAAACATTTAATGAGGTGTAAGCAAATGGGAATTCGCACCGCCCAAATATTTCACCCGTTATTGGCGGTTATAAACAACCGTCAAAATCGGCGCAAAGCATTGAAATTACTGGATTTATTGAGAAATCAAAACCATCCCAAATTATCTTCCTTTATACGCTGTTACCCTTGACCGCGGGAGCTGATAAGGGCAAAATCAAGGGAAAACCCCGTGCGGGAAACACAATTATTTGACAAACGGCTGACAGTGATGTGTTAAGTCAAACTGAATAAGAATCCACCGGCAGGTCCGGTTGCGGTAAGGGAGCATTGCGTGGCAATGCTCCCTTTTACTATACCACAGACCGCCGTTGAGAGATAGATAAAATCTGTGGCAGAACGGAGGTGTCAGATATGCCGCAGGCGATCTTTGCGTACCATCTTGGCATGGACGCCGAGCAATACGCCTTTTTCCGCATCCCCAAGCTCCTGATCACCGAGCCGCTTTACGCCGCACGAAGCCGCGGCGGCTGGCTGCCAGTATAGTCAGATTTTGAGAAA
>OKTD01000866.1_pt1 | contig 10551 bp, 12 predicted proteins | sample 1606161 | NCBI WGS metagenome assembly OKTD01 (sample SAMEA3879527, study PRJEB24766) | human gut metagenome | biome: human-associated habitat; feature: feces | place: USA | collected 1985/1987 | reverse complement strand
GAGCCGTTCCACGTGTTGTCCTTCCAGTCGAGCGCGACCTCGTAGATCTGGCCGCCCAGATCGACGCTGTACCGGTAATCCGCCGTCTTGCCGGTCTTTTTATAGTTGGCCTGCAGCAGCACGGCGGACAGAGCCGCCGCGTCGCTTTCGGACAGCGAAACGGGATCGTCGCTGCCGTAGGTCACAACGGCGCTGGTACTGGGCTGCGGCTCGGCGGCCTGCGGGACAGTGATCATAAACTGGCCGTTCGTGTCCTGCTCGTCAAACTGGAACATCAGCTCCTGTGCGCCGCCGCGCGGAACGAGCGTGAAGCCCTTGTCGCTGGTCGTGACGGTGTAGAGACCGGACGCCTCATAGAACGAGCGGAACATACCGGAGAGCGTCTGCCCGTCCGGCAGCTTGTCGATGCCGCAGGTATACGGCGTACCGGGCTGGACGGCTGCGAACATCGTGTCGCGCAGCGACGCGTCCGTGATAAGGTGCAGCGGCAGGAGCAGATCAAGCGTGCCGGAATCGAGCGCGATCTCGCGGTGCTCACCCATGAAGAAGTACCATTTTTCATTGGTGTTCTTCGGGTCCTTGACATACAGGCACCAGCTGTCTGTACCGCCGGATTCGTTCGTCTTCGTATAAACGCCGCACTCGCCGTAGCTGTTGGTATATGTCTCGGCGGTGATGCCCTCGTTATTTTTGGTGATGAGCTTGCTCAGCGCGCTGAGCTTTTTCTTTGTCGTGAACTGGTAGCCGCCGTAGGAGACGAAATCCGACTCGTTCAGCTCGGCGGACAGGGGCAGCTCGATGGTCGTGCCGGTGGAAAACGCCTTGGCCCTGATCACCGTGTCGCTGCCCTTGGAGCAGCCGCGTGCAACCAGCACAATGATGAGCACCAGCAGCACGAGCGCTGCGGCCGCGATCAGCAGCGGCAGATTTCTGCGCAGCCAGATGCTTTGCTTTCTTCTTTTGTTCATAGCCGTACCTCCATGATTGTGTTCGGGGCTGCGAAGCACGAGGATAGACTTCGCGCAGTATATTCATGATTATGATAGCACAGCTTTCTGAAAATAGCAATTCTTCATAAAAAAATAAGATTTGACGATTTTCCTTGCGAAGCGCCGCTTCTGCTGGTATGATGTCAGAAAAGACTGACAGGAGGGATCTTTCTTGCGCTTCAGATGTCTGGTCATGGATCACGACGACACCACGGTCAACAGCACCGCCACCATCCACTTTCCGTCGTTCCTTGCCTATTTAAAGCTCGTGCGCCCGGAGGCGTCGTATACGCTGGAGGACTATTTCCGCAAAAATTTTGACCCCGGCATCATGGCGCTGTTCACCGGCGAGCTCGGCTTTTCGGAGGAAGAACTCGAGGGCGAGTTCCGCTTCTGGCAGGGTGCGCACGCGCGTGCCGAGCGCCTATCCCGGCATCTGCGAAATTCTGCGGCGGCACAAGGACGCGGGCGGGTATATCGCCGTCGTCTCGCACTCCATGCGCGGGAGCATCGAGCGCGATTACCGGGAAAACGATCTTCCCGAGCCGGATATCATCTTCGGCTGGGAGCAGCCGCCCGAGCAGCGCAAGCCGCACACCTGGCCGCTGGAGCAGATCATGGAGCGCTTCGGCCTTGAGCCGCAGGAGCTTCTTGTCGTCGACGATCTGAAGCCCGGCTACGACATGGCGCGCGCCGCAGGCGTTCCCTTCGCCGCCGCAGGCTGGGCGAATGATATCCCGGAAATCGAGCAGTTCATGCGGAAAAACTGCGATTTCTACTGCAAAACCGTCGCCGATCTCGACCGGCTGCTGGAGGAATAAGCGTAGCGTGCCGCCAAGGCTCTCACGCCGGATGTAGGGGCGGACGACTCTGTCCGCCCGCACGGAATGCAACCTTTATTTGAAAATTGACGGCGAAATCGTATGCACCTGCATACTTGACTGTAGGGGTCGATGCCCACATCGACCCATTGGGAAGTTACGAATTCGCCAAAGACTCCCGTAAAAACGGCACATTCTGCCGGGCGGACAGAGTTGTCCGCCCCTACTGGCTTGTGGGTTTTAAAGCTCAATTTCCCGGTAATGTGCTGGCGCGTACGCATTCCAACCGTCTCAGTCCTCCATCATCAGGCGGACGATCTGGCGGTCGGTGTCGGCCATGCCGGTGTGGGCCAGCGTGCCGACGGTTTCAATCGTGTGCTCGATGCCGGATTTGACGATGCCGTCCCCGGCGTAGAACTGGTTGCCGCAGCGGTACATATGATAGCCGAGCAGTCCCGCGTCCACGCTGGTCGCGATCTTGGCCGCACAGGAGGGCTTGGCCCCGTCGCAGATGATGCCGGACGTGATCGCCATGGCGTTGACGAGCGTGTGCTTGATATGCTCATATCCGCCGCCATAAAGATATGTAATGCCCGCTCCCGCGCCGCAGCCTGCCGAGACGGCTCCGCAGTAGGCGGACAGCGTCCCGATATGCGCCTTGATATGGATCGTGCTCAGATTGGACACAGCTAGCGCCCGGTAGAGCGTTTCGCGGCTCACGCCAAGCTCCTGTGCGTAGACGACGACCGGCACGGAGGCAGTGATGCCCTGATTGCCGGAACCGGAATTGATGATGACCGGCAGCTCGCAGCCGGACATCCGTGCGTCGCTGGCCGCAGCGGCCATATAGCGGGCACGGTTGTTTACCGTCTCGCCATAGGCCTCACGCAGCGTTCTGCCGACGTTCGCGCCATAGGAGCCGCTGAGTCCTGCCTCCGCGATGGCCATGTTATATGAGATCTGACGTTCAAACAGCTCCTGCACATCCTCCGGACAGAGGGAATCAGCGAAATCGACGATACGCTCCACGGTCAGGATGCTCCGGTCCGTGCGCCGCTCGGACACTGTTTCGCTGCACGGGCGGTCGATGATGCGCGTTGTGCCGTGCAGCAGCTGGACAAGATTGGTGTGGCTGCCGACAATGCGGGCCGTGGCCTGATCGCCGTCCGCGCAGACCGTAATGCGGATGTCGAAAATGAACGGTGAGTCAATGGGGCGAATCTCAAAGGCAGCTTCTTTAAGATAGGCGCGCATTTCCTCGATCTGCGCCTGCGTGACCTCGCTCAGAACTTCAAGCTCCCTGTCTTCCCGGCCCGCAATGATACCGGCGGCGGCAGCAGCCGCGATGCCGTGCATCGAGCCGGTATGCGGCACGATCACGCTCTTGACATTCTTGATAATGTTGCCGCTGACCTCAATGCGCACGCGCTCCGGCCGCTTGCCGAGCACGGCGCGGGCCTGCGCCGCGGCATAGGCGATGGCGATCGGCTCCGTGCAGCCCATCGCGGGCACAAGCTCCTCGCGCAGGATATCCAGAAAGCTCTGGTACAGAGCGTCAGTTCGGTTCATTGCGTATTTCCTCCGTTTTTTCGTGATAGCAGGCCGCAGAGCATGTGTGGCTGCCGCAAACGCGCGGCGGCGTGTCCTTGTGGTGGCTGCAGACAAGATCGGGCTGATAGGAAAGCGTTCCGGCCAAAAAGGCGCGGACTGCCTCATCCGCGCTGCCTGCCGCTCCCGGATAGAGCCGGATCCCGGCCTCCTCCAGCGCAAGGCGCGCACCCGCACCGATGCCGCCGCAGATGAGCGCGTCGACGGCATACGCCTTCAGAAATCCCGTCAGCGCGCCGTGGCCGTTTCCCATCGTGTCCACAATAGCCGTCGAGACGATCCGCCCGTCGGTCAGATCGTAAAGCTTGAACTGCGCGGTACGGCCAAAATGCCCGTAAATTTCGCCATGGTCAAACGGAACTGCAAGCCGCATGAAAATGCCTCCTGTTCTGCACGTGTTGTGCAATGTGACGATATTGTCTGAGATCCATTATAGCAGATTTGTTCTGTTTGTAAAGAACAGAAAACGGGCCGCCCCACCGGATGGTGGAGCGGCCCGCCGCATATCTGCTCAGCCGGAGCAGCGGCTGCATCCGCAGCCGGAATTGGAGTTCGAATTGGACGTACCGCCTACGCTGCCGCACGAGCCGCAGCCGCACCGGCGGCAGCACCCGCAGCCCGTCGACGTACCGGCGACCGTACCGCTCTGCTGCGTGCAGGTGCAGGTACAGGTGCAGGTGGGATTTGTGGTCGACGTGCCGCCGACCGAGCCGGTCGTCTGCTTGCAGCAGGGATTGCAGCACCGCTGCTGGACAAAGTCTGGGAATACGAGGCCACCGAAGCAGCCGTTGCAGGAAGAAGCCATTTTATATCCCTCCATAAAAGATCCGGGAACGTCTGTTCCCGCGTCATTCTATGCCGCAAGTGCCCGAACCGTGCCGAAAAACAGCAAAACCCGGACGGCACACGGTCGTCCGGGTTTTGGATACAAAAATCGAAAGAAAACTCAACGCTTGGAGAACTGCGGCGCGCGGCGAGCTGCCTTCAAGCCGTACTGCTGATTTTCCTTCGTTGAATTACCCTTTACTTTCAAGGACTATGCATATTTATCTTGATATTTAGCCCTTTGTTTAGCCCTTTTATGAAGAGTTTTCTATGGTGAGACATCCTGCCGCTTCGGGGCAAAGGCACTGTTGATTGTTGCCGCAATATCCTCGGGACGATTATATTTGACCTTTGCGTAGATATCAAGCGTCTCCTTGATATTTTCATGTCCAGCCAGATACTGCACCGTCTTCGGGTCCACGTTGGCATAAATCAAATTGGTGATGTAGGTACGGCGCAGCTGGTGAGTCTTGACTTGAAAATCCATGCTGTAGATGACTGTATTGTTATGGGTGGCACGCTGACCCAAAACAGGGGTGACGGTGCGCTTCAGCTTCTCTCCGTTTTCAAGATAACGGGTATAGGTGCGCGGCTTGGTGGAGCGAACCGTGACGTACTTCCACAGGCGCGCAAATTGCGTGTAGGACAGTGGACCGCCGTCGATGCTGCTGGCGAAGACATATTCGGAGGTCGACTTTGACTTGACTTCCTTCAGGCACTCAACGAGCTGCGGCGGAATTGGGATATTCCGGCGTGCAGCCTTTGTCTTCAGCTGATCCGATATGACGGGACGGTTGTGCTCGGTGTGCCAAGCGCGGCAGACTCTTATCGTTGGCGTCTTTCCGTCAAGGTCGATGCTATCCCATTTCAAAGCAAGTGTTTCCTCACGGCGCAGGCCGGCATATAGACCAATCATGACAAACGGATAGGGAGGCAGGCCGCGAATCGCATCCAGCAGGATTTTTACCTGCTCGTCTGTCAAAGCTGTCGTTTCCTTCGGTGGTTTTCCGCCTTTGGGGTTTAAATCTGCGGCAGGGTTGTCCTGGATGATGCGGCTTTTGACCGCGGCCTCGAAAATCAGCTTGTAGAGCATCTGAACAGATTGATAGACCGACTGCGACAGCTTCGATGCTGGGAGAATGGCCAGGTTGATATCATCCGGGGTCACATCAGCCATATACTTATCCCCCAAAGGCTTTACGATGTGCTGCTTCACTTTGGAGCGGTAATCTGCAAGGGTGGTCGCTCGAATATTGGCCGTTTTCATTGTCAGCCACTTTTCACAGTAATCGGCAACCGTTGGATTTTCAAGCCGGAAGGTTGCTTCCGCGATCTGCCGCAGAGCCTCGGCTTTCTTCGCCTCCAGCTCCTCGGGGGATTTCGCACGGAGCGAAACCCGCTTTCCATCCGCATCGACAATTCGCGTTCGGTAATAGGTATAGCCGTTGATTACATCGATGCTATACTGGGGCGGTTGCTTTTTCGGGCGGCCCATCAGTCAAGTTCTCCCTGTTGACCGCTTTCCAGCATCCGCTTGACCTCCTTATCGAAGTCGGAGGAGATTCGCTGCGTTTTGTTGAACTCGGCATATTCGGTTTCCGCTTTCTTCTTTGCGGCCTGAGCGGAAATGCGCCCCTTGTCCGGAAGTATTTTATATCTGCGAAAGGTCAGAAACTCGTTTATGCTGGCGGCAAATTCCTCCATCGTGAAGGTGTTTTCCCGCTCGATCAGGTCTTCGATGTAGTCGAAATAGCCAGTGACGGCGCGCTCCAGTTGACGGATCTGTTTTTCCTCGAGGTAGTTTTTCGCGACGGAGACATCTGACTTTAAAATGCGTCCATCCGGCGCGTGCTTCCATGTCATCAGCCCCATGTTGTCTTTGCTCCGGTCAGCGCGGGAGTAGACGATCTCGGCCGCAGTCTGGCCGACAATGGCATAGTGAAATTTGTTCTGCACCATGGCGTAGAAATCATGTGTAATCTGGGAATTGCGGTCATAGTCGATGCTGCACTCGGCAAAAATATCTGTGATCTGCTGCCAGATGCGGCGCTCGCTGGCACGGATTGAGCGAACGCGCTCAAGCAGCTCACGGAAGTAATCTTTTCCGAAAGCGGTCTTTCCCTGTTTGAGACGATCATCGTCCAACGCAAAGCCCTTTGTCATGTACTCCTTCAAAACGCCGGTGGCCCAGATACGGAACTGCGTTGCGCGGTGGGAGTTGACGCGATAGCCGACAGAAATAATGGCATCCAGATTATAAAACTGTGTGTCCTTGGTTTGCGTTTTTCCTTCAATCGCACCGTGCGGAGTGGTTGTTGCAAATTTTGCAACAACCACTTCCTCCTGAAGTTCACCCTCCGCAAAGATGTTCTTCAGATGTCGGCTGATGGAGGATTTGTCCACGCCGAACAACTCGCCCATGGCTTTTTGCGTGAGCCAAATGGTTTCGTCCTTGACAACAGCGTTGATTGAAATATCTTCTTCCGCTGTGCGATACACCAAAAATTCAAACTGATTATCCATTTCAACAATCCTCCCTTGTCACGGCTCGGAGGAAATGGTAGAATGATTCCGAGCCGTGTATGAGTGTTTCCCTTGTGCATTGCTTTCCGCCGCTCCAGAGTATCAGTCTGGAGCGGTATTTTCATTTGGAGCTGTCTGGCGTTCTGCCGGCGGCTCTTATTTTTTTTGCTTCCTCAATGTCATCCGGAAGCATACTTGTGCCAGGCATTGCGAGCTTTAGTGTGTCTGAATTGTTTTCAATGAATGAGGTGACATAGCGGATTCTGGCGGGGTAATCCTCGTCCGGCATTCTCGGGTCAAAGCAGAGCTTTTCCAAATAGGCTGTGTGCTCCTGCTCAGCTTCTGCAATTTGTCGGTTGACTTCTTCTTGACTAAGAATCTTGCGGCTTTTTTTACGCTTCGCAGATTCAATTTCGCCTTTAAGAGCCGACGGGGTTGTCCCTAAATTTTCTGCAATTAGCTCCAAGGTTTCTTCCTGAACTCTATTCTCAATCTCTGCTGTATTCAGAAGGACGGAAACAGGAACATCCAATGCTATAGCTATCTTTTTGACTTGATCGATTTTCGGTTGTTTCGTAACGCCTCGTTCATATTGCTGCAACGTAATTGTAGGTATACCAGCCGAAGCGGCCAAATCCTTTTGCTTTATTCCGCGCTCTAATCGAATCTGCCTAATTTTACTTCCAATGGTCATTCTGAAAATCACCCCTTTTTTATGATACACGATAGGCTATTCAAAGTCAATGCAAAAGCATTAAAACAAATGTAAATTATACCTTGACACATTTGAACGAATGTTGTATTATGTGAATGGGCATTAGTTCAAATGTTTAATTGAAGAGGTGAGTAGATTGAAGATTCAAAGACAGAAACTCGAAATTGCAATGGCGCGGGCATGTATGAACGCAGATGACCTTCGGAAAGCAGCAGAAATGCCGCGTCCAACGCTCAACAATGCAATTTCAGGTCGTGGCGTAAGTCCGAAAACGGCTGGCCGCATTGCTCACGCGCTGGGCATTGATGTGACGGAACTGGTGGAGGTGTGTGATAGTGACTGATCTGATTACCCGCCAACAGCTCGCCGAGCAAATTCCGTGTGCGTTGTCGGTCATCGACGAGGCACGGGCCGCAGGGCGGCTGGCATACATCCAGTTGCGGCCTGGGGGCAAGGTATTCTTCCGGCAGGAGCACATCGACGCATGGCTTGCCCGCTGCACGCACCCGGCAAAGCCGCTGAACGCTGTTGCAACAACCTACCGCAAGCCCAGACAGAAAGGACGGTGACGCAGATGGCATACTATCGAACCTGCCCTCACTGCGGTGCCAACCTCGACCCCGGCGAGGTCTGCGAGGACTGCCGCACAACAGAAAGAGACGCCCACCAGCCGACCAAGCAGTGTGAGCGTCCCTATACAAACCGACCGCCGAAGCGGACTGTCAGCCCTATTTTACATAAGACAGGCTGCGCAGTCAACGCCTCCGGCAAATTTTGAGGAGGAAATTTTGATGGAAAAGTTAACTTGTGAAAAGACCCGCGCCGCTTATCTGCTGTCCGATGAGATTTTCGGTGCTTTTCGTGGCGCACAGCTTGCGAATCATCTGCTCAACAGTGCGATGGACTTCCGTCTCGATGACGAGGAAATCGATGACACAGACCAATATGTCCTGCGTGCCACCTTCAAGGAGCTTATCTGGCGCATGGACATTCTGAGCCATTACCTGTCTGAGGTCACGAGTGACCTGTATCTGCTCGATACCGCAGCGCGGGAGTACACGCCCGGCAAAGCTGCTCTCAAGGCCACGTCCCCGAAAGCCCGTCCCCAGTCCGACGCTGAAATCCTTGCACGGGTGAAAGAGATCGTTGCCGAGCTTGGCTCTGCCGCACAGCAGCGTGTGCTGGAAACCTCCGGCGAAGATCCTAAGGCAAAGGAGGTGCAGCACGATGAAGCATGATCTGTTGATCTATGCTGGCGACAACCTTGCAAACGCCTTTGACGAACACAAAGTGATTCGTCTCAACGGAATTTCTGTTGCTGAGGCAGAAAGCCTCGCAGCTATTCTTTTGAGTCATGATGTTTCTGTCGGTCTGCTTCCGTACGAGGAGGACTGACCCATGGCTGAGAAACGAATGTTTGCGCGAAAAATCATTGACAGCGATGCCTTTCTTGAAATGCCGCTTTCGGCACAAGCGCTTTATTTTCACCTCAATATGCGTGCCGATGATGATGGTTTTGTCAACAATCCAAAGCGTATCACAGACTATGTGAACGCGTCGGTCGATGACTTGAAGATTCTCTTGACAAAGCGGTTTGTCATCGGATTTGAGTCTGGAGTCATCGTCATTCGACACTGGAAAATCCACAACACTATCAAAAGCGACCGGTATCGCCTTACCGACTATCAGGAAGAGCTTGCAAGGCTCCTGATTGAGCCATCGAAAGCATACTCGGAGGCTCCTCTGACACCTCAACTTAGCCAAGCTGAGCAAATGGTTCCAAATCGGTTCCAATCTGGTTCCACTTTGGAACCACAGATAAGAATAGGAAAGATTAGTATAGGTTTAGATGAGAAAAAGAGAGAAGAGAGGGAGAATAGGGGCGCGGGGGAAGGAAAACCGCCAGTTTCGGATTTGACCAAGCAATCCGGCGCTGCCGCGCCCACTCCCGCAGGGGCGGCTACGCGCCACAAGCACGGCGCGCACGGCTGGGTGCGGCTTACCGAGGAGGAATACGCCCGGCTGATCGACGACCTCGGCGAAGAAGAGTTGACGCGCTGCATCGACTACATAGACGAGTCCGCTCAAATGCACGGCAACAAGAACAAGTGGCGCGACTGGAATCTTGTCATTCGGAAGTGTAGCCGTGAACGCTGGGGCATCCGTGGCGGCAACGGCAGCCGACCAAGCGCCAGCGGGAGTGCTATGGACGACCTGCAGCAGCTCCACCAGATGTACGCCAGCGAGGAAAGCCTATGACGCACAAGGAAATGAGCGAGATATTCGCCGTGATGCTCCTTGCCTATCCGAATGCAGAGGTTTTCAAGGGCGGCATCGCAAAGCTCGGCCCCACCATCAATCTGTGGGTGACCTGCTTGCCGGAGATCGACTTCTGGACGGGGCAGCAGGCTGTTGTAAAGTTGGTACGCGAGTGTAAATTCCCGCCGACTATCGCAGAATTCAAGGAAAAAGCCGAAAAGGTGCAGGCCGAAGTGAGGGCGCGGATTGACCAGGCGTGGAATTACCTCAAGCTCGATATGGACTTTGGGAAAACACCAGAGGAGGCTGTGGCAAGATTGTCGGAGGGAACGGATATCAGGCGCGTCATTGAGGCTATGGGTGGCCCCTCTCGGTTGATTGCAACAGGAGAGCGCACCTTTGGCGACGGCACCGTAAAGACATACGAGTATTACAACTACGACGGTTTCAAGTCCGCATATGAAACGATCATCCGGCAGACAAGCGCGCTCAACAGCGGGCCGCGAAAAGCGGTCGGGCCGGGCATGAAGCAGATAGGAGGGAAAACATGAAACGAAGAAGAAAAAGGAGGGCTTCGCCGGCGCCGCTTATCTGCCTGCTCGCAGTTTTAGCCTGCATCGTGGCTCTCCGCATCAGTGTTAGCGAGGAAGCCGCAGCGTCGGCACAAATGACCGGCAAGTTAGAAAACCCAGCAACGACAGCACCTGTCCGGCTTTTAGAAGCAGAAATAACCGAGGCTGAGCAAGTTACCAGGGCCGAAGATCGTCCCGCCCGTGCAGCTCGGTATGTCAACATCGAAATGACTGACGAG
>OKTD01000849.1_pt1 | contig 10752 bp, 5 predicted proteins | sample 1606161 | NCBI WGS metagenome assembly OKTD01 (sample SAMEA3879527, study PRJEB24766) | human gut metagenome | biome: human-associated habitat; feature: feces | place: USA | collected 1985/1987 | reverse complement strand
CAGATTGGTGCGTTGTGCTCCATAGATACTTTCTCCGTTCACCTTCAACCACTGTCCTATGCCCTGAAACACTTCGATGTCTCTCTTGTCCCATCGGCCATTGCCCATCGGACCTACGTTCATCAGTATATTACCCCCTTTCGAAGTGGCGCTGGGTAATAATTGTACAAAGAATGAAACAGGTTTGCGCACTGTATCCACTACGCTGTATCCATAAGACTCGTTGGTAGTGGGAATAGATTCCCATGCCCCTTCGGTGGGGAAAAAGAAGGCGGAACGGTCGCCCGTATTGCGGTAATCACCTATATTATTAGAGCCAAAACGTGCTAGTCGTCCGTTTACGACGATTTTGTTTTGTAGGTCCGCTTGGCGGATAGCTTCCAGTATGCGGATATTGAGATAGAGCGGAAGCTTCTGCGGAGTATCGAACCATAAGATGTCGGGGTCGTACTTTCTGATAAGTTCCTGTATTTGCGGAATGGATTTCTCGTTTACATATTTCTCGGCATTAGCGAGAAAGTCTTTACGTTCCAGCCACCAGTTCTTGCCGCCCACAAGTTTATCTCCACCGGGATTCGTGGGATAATCCCAATCGTTTCCCGGAGCGTCCGGGTGTTCCCAGTCAAAAGCGTGCGAATAATAGAAACCGAACTTGATGCCATATTTCTTAGCGGCTCTGCTCAATGCTTCCATCGGATCTTTCTGAAATTTGGAAAGGCGAATATCGTAGGGATAAGCATCGGATGGATACATGGCGAATCCGTCGTGATGCTTGGCAGTAATGACGAAATATCTCATGCCTGCTTCCGATGCATGGCGCATCCACTCCTCGGCATCAAATTCAGTAGGATTGAAAGGAAGTATCAGTTCTTTTTTGTACTCTTCCAGGGGGATGCGGGCTTTTCGCATCAGGTGTTCGGTATAGCCGCTCTGCATCTTGTTTTTCCAAAGACCCGCGGGTACGGAGTAAGGGCCCCAATGGATGAAGCAACCGAATTTGGCTTCGTTATACCACGACATTCGTTGCTCCTTATTCTTTTGAGAGGCTGTCCACCAACCGTCGTAGGCTTTGCGAAGCTCGTCTTTGTCTTGTTGCAATTGCAGGTTGCGGGGGATTTCGAGCCCTTGTTCGTCGCCACTCTGCGCCCATATAGCGAGGGGAGAAGCACTCATTGCCATGCAGCAGGCAATCGTTATGGTTTGATAATAGTTTCTCATGATTGTTCTCTCTTTTATTAAACTTGATAAGCAGTCTTTTTTTATTTCACTTGATACGTCTTTCCCTTTTCCGTTTCAATCACTTCTTCGTGGGGTGAGGTCGCTTCGCGTATCCGGCAGGTTCCTCCCGAATGGGAAGTAACGGACAGCCGGGTAATCCTGCTTTCTTTCCATTCCATGTCGATGGTGAATCCGCCTCTGGCGCGGACGCCTTTGATACTTCCGCTTTGCCAGTTGTCCGGCAGGGCAGGTAGCAGGTGTATGTATCCCGCATGGCTTTGCAGCAGCATTTCCGTAATGCCTGCCGTTCCTCCGAAGTTTCCGTCAATCTGGAAAGGGGGATGGGCATCGAAGAGATTGGCGTATGTACCCCCTCCACGGACGCTGACTTGGGTAGCATCTACGTATCTCAATCCGTTTTTCAGCATCCCGAAAGCATGATTACCGTCGCGCAGACGTGCCCAGAAGTTAATTTTCCATGCCATAGCCCAGCCTGTGCCGCCGTCTCCGCGGATTTCGAGTGTCCGTTGGCAGGCGGCTGCCAGTTCCGGCTGCTGTTCGGGGATAATCTGTCGTCCGGGGTGCAGGGCGAACAGATGGGATACATGGCGATGGTTAGGGTCTGTCTCTTCAAACTCTTTATCCCATTCGAGTAGTTGTCCTTTTGAACCGATGCGGAACGGTTGCAGGTTGGCGCGTACATCCATGCACTGCTGGCGAAATGCTTTGTCCGTATCCAGCACCGTACTTGCTTCGATGCAGTTGGTCAGTAAGTCCCATGCCAGACCGAGATCCATACCGGATGAACGGCTGATCTCTCCGTTCTGTTTCTTTCCTTCCTTGTCGATATAGCGGAAGCGATTCTCGGGTGAAGTGGATGGGTTGGTAATCCAGTAGCCTGTTTCCGGATCTTTTTGCAGCCATTGCAGCAGGAATTCGGCTGCGCCTTTCATCAGGGGATAAGCCGTTTTGGACAAGTATTTTTTATCGCCGCCGAAGGCATAGTGTTCCCATAGATGCTGACAGAGCCATACGCCTGCCATTGGCCAGCACGACCATCGAGGTGCGCCTTTCGGATCGGAATCATAGCCTCCGGTCGGAGCGGTTTGTGCCCAGACGTCCGAGTTATGGTGGGCCAGCCATCCGCGATTGATGCCATAGTTAACTTTGGCCGTTTGTGCGCCATTGACAGCCAGGCGGCCGATGAAATCGGACAATGGCAGGAAGCATTCCGGAAGATTGGTTATTTCCGCCGGCCAGTAATTCATCTCAGTATTAATGTTGGTCGTATAATTCGATCCCCAAGGCGGTTGAACGTGCCGGTTCCAGATGCCTTGCAGATTGGCGGGCAGCCCGCCTGGGCGGGAAGAGGCAATCAGCAGGTAACGACCGTATTGATAGTAGAGTTCCGTCAATCCGTTGTCAGTGGGGTCTTGTTCGAAGCTTTTTAAACGTTCGTTGGTGGGGAGTGCTTCTTTTTGCAGATTCTCTGTGCCCAGTGATAGTTGCAGGCGGTTGAAGAGTTGCTGATGGTCATCCGTGTGTCGTTGCAGTAATTCCTGATAGGGACGCTTGCATTTTTTGAGTGTCATTTTCTTATTCCCGAAATCGGTGACGGCAGAGAGTAGCAGCACTACTTCATTTGCATTGCGAACGGTCAGTGCAGAGTCGTTTGCCTCACAGTGACCGCCATCCGGCAGCAGTTCCACTTGCACTTTGAATTGTGTCCCCCGTTTGTCATCGTATACCACCTGATGTGGGTCGTAGTCACGATTGGCAACATAGGCGGGGGCTTTGCCGTTCAGGATCAGTGTCTTTTCCCCTTTTGTCTGCACGGTATAGCGCAGCAGGCTGTTCAAGCGAATATGGAGCGATACCGCCTGGGGACGGTCTGCGGCTATTTTTATGACCATCACCTGGTCCGGATAGGAGATAAAGGAAGTGCGGCGGTATTTCACTCCGTCCGCTTCGTAGGTGACGGTAGACAGTGCGTTCGATATGTTGAGTTCACGATACAGATTCCGGGCTTCCCCCCGCGTCAGTTGGTCGAGCATCAGGTTTGCCATAGGCAGGTAACGGGCTGTATACGGACCTTGTGCATTGGCTTTCCAGAGTTCGCTTGCCTTGGCATAGTCTCCGCGGTCGACAGCTTCCCGTACCTGTGGCAACGCGTTCGCGGCTTTGGGGTTGTTCCAGTCCTGCGGATAGCCCGACCAGATCGATTCTTCGTTCAGTTGATATACTTCCTGTAGCGGGTTGCCATATACCATCGCTCCGATACGTCCGTTACCGATAGGAAGAGCTTCTTCCCATACGGTAGCCGGAGCGTTATACCAAAGCTTGTATTCTTTTCCAAACGTTAATGTCGTGGAAAGGAATATACATCCTGAAAACCATATACTTCGTACCTTCATATTCATCGTCTGCTATTTTTTATTCGTCCGTAGATTCTCATTCGTCAGCTATTTCGAATGCTTTCGCGGTGTTGGATATTAATTGGATTGCGGGCAGTTTCTCTTTCAATTCCAGTCTGACAACCGTAGCTATCTTGTCAGGAGCCTGCGTGGGAACTTTTATCGTAATGCCGCCGGGCGTTTTAGTAAATTTCAGTTTCGTACCGTCGGCCAGCAGCATTGCTTCCTTCACTGTATATTTCGTGTCGAATGCCAGTTTGCCGTCTTCCGGCCATTGAAAGACGGAGAGATAATATACGGAGTTCTTCTTTTCGTCTTTCCGGATACATTCGCCCCAGGGAGGAAATATTTCGCTGCGCTGTGTTGCGTAAATCGCTTCACCGTTCACCCGCATCCATTCGCCTACTTTTCTCAGGCAGTCCAGTGCGGGAGCAGGCACAACACCTGTCGGGTCGGGGCCGACGTTGAGCAGGTAGTTGCCGCCACGGGCGGCAATGGTATTGAGATTACGGATAATTGTTTCCGCACTTTTCCAGTTCTTCTCCCAGCTTTTGTATCCCCAGGAGCTGCCGATATTCATACACGTCTCCCAGTCTACGCGTTCGATGTCCTTTGCGTGGGGGATACGTCCTTCGGGAGTCTTATAGTCGCCGGGAAAATCGGGACGGCGCAACCGGTCGTTGGTAATTACCTGCGGATACTTTGCGAGTTCGGCAGTGATTTCCGCCGCTGTCTCTTTGCTGATACGGTGCGGGGTATCCCACCACATGACGGCTACGTCACCATAATTCGTCAGTAGTTCTTTGATTTGCGGGATGGCTACCTTTCTGAAATAATCATCCAGAGAGGCGGAACGTTGCAGGCAATCCCAACCTCCCAGATTCTCTTGGGTAAAATTGTCGATGGCTACCGAATCAGGGTTTGCCCATCCTTCTTTCATTTCTTTGCGGATAGTGCCGCCGCCGGGGTTGCACCAGTCCTGTGTCTGGGAATAATAAAATCCCAGTTTTATATGGTGCTTACGGCAGGCTTTTGCCAGTTCGTCTACGATATCACGTTTGAACGGGGTGTAGTCTACGATATTGAATTCGCTGGCATTGCTTTTGAACATCGCGAATCCGTCATGGTGTTTGGTGGTGAATATGATATACTTCATACCTGCATTTTTGGCAGTCAGCACCAGTTCCTCGGCATTGAAGTCCACGGGATTGAAGGTGCAGGCTTTCGCACGATATTCACGTACAGGTATTTTGCAACGGTTCATAATCCATTCCGCACCGCCTCGTCTTTGGTTGAATCCGTTGTATACGCCGCCGTACAGGCAGTAAGGTCCCCAGTGCACGAACATGCCGAATTTGGCATTGCGCCACCAGGCCATTTTCTCGTTATGTTCAAGCTTTTTGGGCAGAGGTTGCGCAAAAACGGTTGCGGAGAGAGTTAGGGTGAGTATGATTGATAGAATCTTCTTCATGGTTATCTTTATCGGTTGAAATATTTATTGTACTGTGGTTCGTCCATTACTTTCTTGAGTGCCGACTTTCCAAGGCGGTCACGTAACTGATAGTAATACAGGCTCGAAGGAACCACTGTTCCGGCTGTCTGCTCGGTCCATCCGGTTCCGTTTATCGGTTGGTCTTTATATTTCATATCTATCATCGAAGTGTTGACGATGCTGTTGAAGGTCGATTTCGCACCGGACCGGGCTTCTTTGCTATTGTCTACTTCTGTGGCTTGCAGTCCGATGGCAAAGTTCTGTGCCGTAGGCGGCTGCATGACCAAAATCAGCGGGGCGGCACAATTCCAGAATACCATTTGCGCGCCAGCCCATCCGTGTCCCGAACCCATCGATCCCCGGTTGGCTGCCATGAGTGATGCGCTCGGACCTTTCAATACTATATTGTCCCATAAGCATCCGGCCGACCAGCGGTGATGCGGTTCGCTGGAAGCAAAGGTCATTTCACCATAACCGTCTACAAAAGCGTTTGGCCCGGGAGTAGTGGCCCCCAATACAAATTCGTGACGGTGATGGCTGGAGTAGCAACGTTGGAACAGACACATTTGTCCGCCGTTGATGTGGTAAGCATACCGTCTTCCTCCGGTAATCTGCGAGATGGGGTTGATGGCGGAAAGGTCTTGTCCCGTGATATATTTGGTGGCAGAAGTGGTAGTCACACAACAGTCAAAATGCTCTACGCTGACATTGCGTACCCATGCATTCTCGACCGTCCGGAGAGCAACGAATGTATTGGCATGGTTCTCGTCGCAGCAGTATTCGCCTATGCCCCGATAGCTCTTTTTAACCGACTCATCATAGATGCACATGCCGTACAGATTCTCTACGCCACATTGTGTGAAGCGTTTGTCATACCTGTATTTATAGATGGTTCCTCCACCGAACTCCTTTTGCAAAGCGTTCGTCAACGGGATATCCAGTGTGATTTCGTCTTTTTTCACTGATACAATTTTCCGTTCGAACGTCAGATCCTTGCTCCCCGGTTTCCATTGGATCGTTCCGTTCATGTCCGTATCTTTTCCTTCGCGGCGGAAACGTTCGAAAGCCTCCCATGTAGTTTCTCCTTTGCGGGGGCGGGGGGCGATGGAATCCATGCCGATGGTCTGAATCCACGCTGCCGTACTGGGGCGTCGGACAATTACGTCGTCGCCAGTACGAAAATGTTTATCCGCATTCTTCACATGGAGGATACGTGTGCCCGAAGGAACATATTTGTCGATAATTTCCTGTACATCGTTGGTGTTGTATTTGGCTTTTCCGTTAAAGCCGACCTCTATGACATTGTATTTCCTGGGAGAGGTGGCAATGAGTACCGTTCCGCTCTCCTTATTATTCCCTTCGCCGCGAAGCACAATGCCGCTTGCTGTAATCCGGATAGGGCTTGCTATATGATATACGCCTTTTCTGAGCAGGATGCATCCCCTGAATCCATCTTCATCCGGTTGCAATTTTGCTACTTTGTCTATTACGGCCTGTATAAAAGGGGTATCGTCCTCTTTGTTGGGCGAAGGACTGATAGAGGCGGTTACCTTTATATGGGGAATGGCCACTCCACCGCCCTTATAACCGCAGAAAGAGAAATCGGGGAGTAAATCTCCTTTGTCTGTATACGAATGATAAGAGAGCTTTCCCTTCTCATTGATTGATATCAACTTACTTTGTGCACTCGCCATGAAGCAGAGCACAAGTGATGAAGCGATAATGAATGTTACTTTCTTGATGTCCATAGTATTTCCAGCTTTTCGATTTCAAAGTTATCGCATCTTGAGGAAAATTGATTATAAAGGTAAGTCTAATACTTATAAAAACGCCCCTTCCATCGAAAATACCTCATTTTACAAATGAATGACGGAATATTACAAATCTATCGTTTGCCGTGAACACCGTGTCTACAAGGTTTTATTCTCTTTCGCCCTCCGACCTGTTCTTAAACTCCGACGGAGATACTCCGTACAGTGTTTTGAAACTGTTAGAGAAGTAAGCCAGGCTATTATAACCTACGGCACAATATACTTCCGTTATCGACATATCCGTTTCTTTTAGCATCTTGGCGGCTGTCTCCAACCGGAAATTACGGATAAACTCATTGGGAGAGTATCCGGTGATTTGCTTAATCTTGCGGTAAAGGTTCGATTTGCTTAGTCCGAGTTCTTTGCAGAAGGCATCCAGGTTTAAGTCCGAATTGGCGATATTCTGTTGCAGAGTGGCATATAGCTTTTGCATAAACTTCTCATCGACGGAAGTCACGTCGACACCGAGTGATTCGAGTGAGAAGTTTTTGCTATACAGCTCTTTCAGTTTCTCGCGGCTTTGGATCAGGTTGTCTACTCTGATTTTCAGGATGGAGGCGTCGAAAGGTTTTGTGATATATTCGTCAGCACCTGCTGCATAGCCTTCTTTGATATCGTCCGTGCCAGTCTTTGCCGTCACCATAATAATCGGGATATGGCTGGTATTCATATCCTTCTTCAACCGACGGATCAGTTCGATACCATTCATCTTGGGCATCATCAGGTCGGTGATAATCAGGTTGGGAAGCAGATAGACCGCTTTGGCAAGAGCGTCTTCGCCGTTTGTCACGCCCACTACATTGTATCTATCCGCCAGGCAGGAACAGATATAATTGTTCAGGTCGCGATTGTCCTCCACTACCAGAATCGTAGCTTGCTTTCTGGAGGAATTGTCCGGTTCGTAAGCGGCGTCCGGAAGCTCAACGCTGAAAGATACGGCTTTATCTTCGGCCGATTCGATTATCATTTCGGGAGCGAAAAGACTTTTGTCGACCGGCAGTACAAATTTGAATACTGCACCGGAGCTTGATAAGCCTACACCGGACATATTCGCTCCGGTTGCGTTTTCTGCCCACACCACTCCGTGATGCATCTCTATAATTGCCTTGCTGAGGCTTAGTCCGATGCCGGTTCCCGATTTGGAATGTTCGTTCTGAGCCACTTGGTAGAATGGTTGGAAGATCTTCTCCAATTCATCGGGAGCAATGCCGACACCATTGTCCTGGATGGAAATGGTGAGATATCGTATCTCCGTATTCTTATATTTATTCAGTTTGGCAGGCAGGAAGAAAGTAAGTTCGGAATAGGGCTTGACGTCCAGTTCTACGGATACGGTTCCCCCGTCCGGCACATTCTTGAAGGCATTGGAGAGGAAGTTGAAATAGACTTTCTCCAACAAATTCCAGTCGAACCATACAGGTTGGCAGTCGATGGAATGTTTGAACTTCAGATGAATGTTCCGATATAATGCTAAGTCCTGGAAAGAAGAGACAGCTTCGTGCGTGAATTTTATCATGTCGTTCTCGGAGACTTGCAGTTTCATGGTTCCGCTTTCGTTCTTTTGCAGGTCCATCAGATTGTTGACAATGCGGAGCAGGCGCTGGGCGTTGCGTAGCATCAGTTTCACTTTATAATGAATATCATCCGTCAGGTCGGTGCGTTTTACGAACTCTTCCAACGGAGCCATAATCAACGTAAGCGGTGTCCGCAGTTCGTGCGAGAAATTGGTGAAGAGACGATTGCGTTCCTGATAATATTCTTCGTGAACTTCCGCTTCCATCTGTTTGAGACGGATGTTGTTTTGCAGACGTTTCTTTTCGGTGAAATAGCGGATAATGAAAGCGATAAGAGCAATAGCCACCACTGCATAGAAGAGGTAAGCCCACCAGGTCTTCCATAGCGGGGGAAGAACCACGATTTCCAATGTCGTGCCTTCTTCGTTCCAGATGCCGTCATTGTTGGAGCCTTTCACTACGAATTTGTAAGTGCCCGACGGGATATTGGTATAATAGGCGGTACGGCGGTTGCCTACTTCATTCCAGTCATGGTCGAAGCCTTCCAGCTTGTAGGCATATTGGTTCTTGTTGTTGAAGATATAATTCAGTGCGCAATATTCGATGGTGATATTGGTCTGATTGTATTTCAGTACGATTTTCTTTTGGGTGGAGATGTTCTCTTTCAGGATGTCGCCTTCATCGCCGGCTTGTATGAGGCAGTTGTTGATATGCAGTTTGTCGAGGATGATGGGCGGGACATTCGGATTGGTGATGATGTCGTTGGGATTGAACAGTGTGAAGCCGTTGTTTCCGGCAAAGAAGATGCGGTTGCCCGATAGGTGCAGGCCGGCGCATGGAGAAAACTCCTGCACACGTATGCCGCTTTCCTTATTATAATTGGTAATGCCGCGGGTACGCAAGTCGAGGTTGGATATCCCGTTCAGTGTGCTGAGCCAAAGGGTGTTATCGTTCCCTTCTACGATTTTGCAGATCTGGTTGTTCATTAATCCGTTTTTCTCGTTGTAGGTGGTGAACTGTCCGGTGGAAAGAACAAGCTCACTCAAACCACCGTCGATGCTGCTGATCCATATCCTTCCGGAATGATCTTTCAGTATGCTGCTGATATATTGGGCGGCGAGGCCGTTTGTCTCGTTGTAGGAGAGCAGCGTGTGGTTGATCTTGTCATAACAGAACAGTCCGTTGTTCTTCGTACCGATTAGGAAAATATCGTTGTCGACCTCACATACACAAATCACATGAGAGAAGTGGACACCGCCTTTCCCTTTGACGGGAAATTCAGTTTGTATGCTTCGTTGTCCGTCGTCGGAGATGAATACCAAGCCTTCCGTCACACTGATAGCACCGATAATCACTTCTCCGGCGCGGCTTCGGCTGATATGGTAAATCGGTCGCCGGTCGGTAGTCTGGTAGAACAGGGAGAATTGACGGGTATTCAAGTTGAATTCATATACTTCACCTTGGCTCGTCCCGCACAGGATGCGGTCACCGTCCAGATAGACAGTCTTGAAGATATTTTTCACCGAACCGTCAGCCTTGTGAGGTAGGGTATATTGCCGGAAGGATTGTTGAGCAAGGTCGAAGGCAATCAGTCCGCCGCCTTCCGAACTGATATAGAGTGTTCCGTCATATTCGACGGCGGGGCCCAGAATGCCCAGATTGGCGTTCAGGATGGTGGCGGGATTGTAAAAGTCGAACAGGTGGCCGTAAGGATTGTAGTAATCAACTCCACCGGCATAGGTTCCGATCCAGATGGTTTGCATCCGGTCGAAGAGTATGCTGTACACCGAATGATGGCTCAGACTGCCCTGTGCTCCGTGTTTGTAAGAAGCGATGCGGCTCGTCACAGGATTAACGATATTCAGTCCGTCGAAAGTACCTATCCACATTTCTCCTGCAGGAGATTCTTTGATGCAACGGATATCGTTGTTGGACAGTCCGTTGGCGGTATTGTAATATATCACTTCCGATAAGTCATGCCTGATGACGCAAACTCCGTCTTTGTAGGTTCCTATCCAGATGTTATCTTTCTTGTCGATATATACAAAGATGGCTATTTCCGTTTTCCTAAGAAGGAAAATGGAAATAGCCGTTTCTAGTATGGAATATCTAGCTTATATCATTTTGGGTAATTGATTCTTCTGCCCAATACGTCATTGCGCATTTCCCGTTCACTACGATAGAGCTTTCCGTCTTTCAGGAAATAGTAAGCAGGATATCCGGCAAACTCAATTGTAGCATATTCCAAATTATCTGCACTTTTACAGACTTGCCCAGTACCTTCATAAGTCAGCGAGTCGTTA
>OKTD01000847.1_pt1 | contig 10764 bp, 7 predicted proteins | sample 1606161 | NCBI WGS metagenome assembly OKTD01 (sample SAMEA3879527, study PRJEB24766) | human gut metagenome | biome: human-associated habitat; feature: feces | place: USA | collected 1985/1987 | reverse complement strand
TTAGTATACAACTTACATTGTCCATGGCCATGGTATCTTTTGCCAGTGGCGCAAATTATGCAGAGAATGCAGCTAAATGGGGGTTTGAACAGGCATTTTGGGTAGTACTATTCGTTACTTTGGTTGTAGCAGCTGGTGCATGGATGAAACATGCTCTATCAGCAGCAATAGTTACCGTAATTATCGGTGGCATATTAGCTTATATTTGTAAACAGCCGGAGGTAATATCTACCATTGGAAATGCAGTCGGCAGTAGAGTATTTGGGGGATGATTATGGATAACAGTGAGCAGAAAAAGGTAACAATATATAGCTACAGTAAAGTCTGGAAAGTTGAAAAACGGATATATGCTATACAGAACCTGGTGCTGCCTGTTCCCATAGACCCATGGCAGCTGCTATACTTTGGAATCACATGGGCTGCAATTAACTTGACATTTGGTGCACTGCCGGGATTTAGTAGTATCCCGGTAGTCATCAGGTCAATATTGATTCCTTATCTCATTTCAAAATTTTTACTGACCAAGAAATTAGATGGTAAGAATCCAATAAGGTATATGATTGGTATAGTAATGTTTTTGTTTTGCGAACAGGACAAGGCACTAGAACATTTCAAGTTACAGCCGGTAAAAAAAAGACAGGCCATTAAGCTATCCTGGAATTGTAGCCAGGGAAACAGGAGGTGACGGGATGTACCAATGCCCGATTGATTATTACATTGATAATCTGGTATTCAATTCGGATAAGAGCTGCTGGGCTATCTACCGATTAAAGGGATTTAATTATGACTACTTAAGCACCCAAGGAAAGGTAAATAAGCTGGTGCAATTAGCCAGGGTATATAGTGGTGTTATGAGCTATGCACAAATACTGGTTATTCCGGTAGAGAAAGATGTTGAGGAGCACTTTAGAAATCTAAGGGAGCGTCTACATCGGAATGACATTTTATATGACAGCGCAATGCAACAGATAGAATTGACAGAATCATATTTGAGGGAAAAGACAGAACAGTTAGGGCGTGTAAATGATTATGCCACATATTTTATTGTAAAGCTAAGTGAAGCTTCGGAATATGAGGCAGTAGAAAAGATAAGCGAGTTCCTCTTGTATTTCATTAAGGACCCGGTCAATGCAATTAATGTACAAATGAATCTGGATACCAAGGATATATTAAAAAGTAAAATAGAAGCTTATGAAAAGATGGCCAATAAGTGGTTGGATGAGAATAAATACAAAATGAGCATGGAAGCGGCAACAACAGAAGAAACACAATGGTTGTTCAGACGCATTGCATACAGAGGAACCGGGATACCAGCAAAATTATTTTATAAGACAGTAGGACGGGAAAAATGGGAACCAGATGCAGATGAGGTATTAATTAATCACGAAAAGATTGTACGACCATATCATAGAGATACCGTATCCCTGTTTGAAGGAAGCATAGAAGCGCAAAACAGGAGCCTTAAGGTATCGACAGGATTTTCCACATCATATCAGACATTCCTTCCCATTGTATGGCTTCCAGAACAAAACGAATTTCCAGGTAAGGAATGGTTGTATGAGCTGCAGATAAGAAATTTACAAGCGGAAGTGTGTATCCATATTAAGGCCATCCCGCACAAATCAGCCCTGCATCAATTGGAACTGAAAAAGAGGGAGATAAACAGCCAAATTGAACATATTGAAGAGGCGAATGCTGATATCCCAGAAGATTTATATACATCAAAGGAATATGCTGATTGCATGGAGCAGGAATTGAAAGATGACAGGTCCCCACTTTTGGAGAGCAATATCACTGTTTGCCTATCTGATTCAAGTTTGGATGGACTGGAAAAGAAATGTTCCAGGGTAAAAGAGCTGTATGATAACATGAACATAATCATTGAACGTCCATTAGGAGACCAGCTTAAATTGTATATGTCTTTCATTCCATCTGTGCGTATTTTGATAAAGGACTTTGTGATGAGGCTTACACCAGTTACATTAGCTTCGGGCATTGTGGGGGTGACAAGGGAATTGGGGGATAACCGGGGTGGCTACATTGGTTCCACCGGAAAAGAAGGAAAACCCGTATATTATGCTCCAGAGCTGGCCTGTCTCCAAAATATGTCTCCAGCTGCTACGTTTTTTGGAGACTTAGGAACGGGTAAATCATTTAATGCTAACATATTGATATATCAAATGGTCTTATATGGTGGCTATGGATTGATTATAGACCCTAAGGGGGAACGGTCACACTGGGAGAAACAGTTGATTGTTCTACGTGGTTTGATTAGTACAGTCACATTAGGAGCAGCAACCAGTGACAGAGGAAAACTAGACCCTTATAACATATATCCGGATGACATACGGGAAGCACATGAGCTTACATTAAATGTGTTGAGTGACTTGTTTGGGCTGGACCCGAAAAGTGATGAGTATATTGCTATACTGGAGGCCCAGAAGAGGATGGAAAAAAGTCATGGGGCGCACTGTATGTTAAAACTGGCCAAAATGTTAGAGGCGATACCAGAAGAGGATAATTTACATGAGGCAGCAAATAATCTGGCCAGAAGGATTATATTATACAGGGATAATGGAATGGCGGGCCTATTGATAGGGGATGGAGCAGAACATGCCATTACATTGGATAATCGCCTGAATATAATACAGCTGCAAAACTTAAAGATGCCATCACCAGAAACACCGAAACAGGATTATACGAGAGATGAGGTGTTATCAGTTGTTATTTTCGGTGTTGTATCGGCCTTTATTAAAAAATTTGCTTTAGTGAAGCGGCCAGTACCAAAAGGTATACTTGTAGATGAATCGTGGGCTGTATCAGCGTCAAAGGAAGGGCGTAACATGGAAGAGTTCATATCACGTATGGGGCGTTCCCTTTATACTTGTATTATCTACAATGGCCATTCTACGAAAGATTTGCCTACGGAAGGGATTAAAAACTCAATTACATATAAGTTTGTATTCCGCTCTAGGAACAATCGGGAGGAAGCAGCCCGTCTATTGGATTATCTGGGCCTGGAGGTCACACCGGAAAACATGTTGGTAATTCAGAACCTGGGAGCAGGACAATGCCTGTTTAAAGATTTATATAATCGTGTGGGGGTACTGCAATTTGACCCCGTTTTTCAGGATTTATTTGATATCTTTTCTACTACACCGACAGAAGATGTCGAGGAACCGGAGCCTGAGGAACTGGAGCCTGAGGAACCGGAGCCTGAGGAACCAGAGCCTCAGGAACCAGAACCTGAGGAACCAGAACCTGAGGAACCAGAACCTGAGGAACCAGAACCTGAAACACCGGAACCTGCGGTTCCAGAGCCACTATTAGATTTTGAGTTTACAGAAGATGACTTATTCACGAAAGAAGATATTTGATGAAAAAGAAAATGTTTTTAATCGCTATGGCCATCGTGGTTCCATTCTTACTCTTCTGTATTGTTTTAGGAGGCTTAGTAGGTGGTAATACAGAGGTTGTCCCTGCAGATGAAGAAACAGCAATGAAATACCAAATGTGTGGAAGTCAATTAGGTGTGGATTGGTCATGGGTGATGTTGATAGACATGTACATGGCCGACCAGGAACATACTGACATAACTAGCCAAAATATGGTCTATACTGCCCTTAATTGCCTTAAAGTGACGATTGAGGTGTATACGGAAGAAGAGGATGAGGATGGTGAGACACATTGGGAATATGACCACACAGATTACGCATATGGTGCAGATGCCATAATGGAATATTTTGGACTACCTAAAGAGTGCCGGGATGTGCAGCAGGTAGTCCAGACCATGCAAAGGAAAAACTCAAGTCAATTCCATATATCTACAGCTCCCTATGATAATTTAAAGGATGTTCTGGATACATATTACGGTTGCTTTGATGAAGAAACAAAAACAGAGATGCTTACATTAAACGAACAGAAGTATTTGGTGGAGCTATATGAGGATATCATAGGGGAGTGGTCGGGAACCGGCTCCGGGGATGGGCTGTTTGGCGATTATGAGATTGGTGATTTGGTTTATCCGGAAACGGGCATGGAAATACCATTATACTATCAGTATCAGCAGCCATGGGGGGATGTAAAATTTGGCGGCAATACAATAAGGACCTCCGGATGTTCTGTCACCTCAATTGCCATGGTGTTCAGCTATTTAAGGGATAGTACTATAACCCCTCCGGATATTGTGGCTTGGACCGGCAATCGCTATTATGTAGGAAATGCTGGGCAGAGCTGGGATATATTCCCCGCCACGGCCAAACACTGGGGTATAGAATGCTATGGTTTAGGTACATCCCTACAGGGCATGATGGCAGAACTGGCAGCAGGACATCCTGTTATAGCAAGTATGCGACCGGGGACTTTTACCCGGGCGGGACATTTTATTGTATTACGGGGGATTACAGAGGATGGAAGAATTTTAGTTAATGACCCAAATGATAATGCCACAAAACGATTTTTTTATACATCGTTTGCACCGGCCTTGATACAGAGAGAGTCAAAACAATATTGGAGCTTTAGCAATTAAGGGGGATGTAATGAAATACGGAAATGTTTATAGAATCCTTATCATAGGGGCCCTGGCCGCAATGGTATTATCTTTAAGCATGAGGTTTTTTAGAAAAAATCCAGAAGAAAATAAGAGTTCAATTGCGGCACAGACCGAAACGGCCATTGAATCAGAGGATGCTTTAACAGAAGAAACAGAAAAAAGTCAAGAAACTATGGCCATATATCCCGATGAAGTTGAGGCAGAAGGGGGGAATACGCAGCCAGAAATGTATTCGCCGTGGGAAGAAAAGGAGTATGCAGCATGTTATTTTACAAATACAGAAAGCACAATTGATGTAGACAGCACATTGCCGGTTGGCGCACAAGGACGTTTAATTGATGAAACGCAGCAATATTTGGACAGCGAAGGAATCGAGGCTACAGAGTTACGCTGTATAGATGGAACAGTTGTAACGGAAGGGCCAGAAACATCCTTCCAGGTACAGTGTGATGATGTGGGGCAGACTATCATTGTAATGACATACAATAGGAATCTGCATACGTGGACATTCAGGCGGGAATGAGGGATACAATGAGTCTTGCTAAAAAATTTAATAAGCTGCAGATTATAGTGGCCGTATGTGTTATGATTTGTTTCATGGTAAATGTTTCAACAGTAACGGCATTTGCATCAAAGACTGTTGGCATAACAGATGAATTTGATGGCTTGGAAGGGGATGGGAAATACTTTTCGCAAGAATATAGGGATAATTATCAGTTAGACATTGAAAAATTAGGAATAAAAGATGCTGGTTATGGAATGCTCAATGCGATTTCAAATGGAATATTTAGTGCTATTACGTTTGTAGGATTGGCCAGTATTTCGGTATTTTATTATGCGTTGGACTTTGATATAGCGGCCTTGCTAGAGCCTATGATAAGCAGTATACAATCGTCCTTGCGGTTGAATGTATTCCTTCCAATATTTCAGCTAATATTAGTTGGTGCATTTATCCTGGCTATAATACGTTTTGCCCGTAGAGATTTTTCAGGATTGATGGGACAGTTTGGAAAAGTTATATTTGTACTATTGATGTCCGTTTTACTGGTCCACGATTCTGCTACATTTCTAAGCTACACAAGCAATATAACCAAAAGCCTATCAGTGCAGATTATGACTGGTGTAAGCGGGGTTGATATGGAAAGTGGAACCAGTGAGTATGCAGCAACGGCAGCTGGGGTGTTGTGGGTGTCATTAGTCCATGAACCATGGAAATCCCTGGAGTTTGCAGGATATGATTATGCCGATGAGGACGTGGAATTTTTCTTGACGGAAACGGATGAGGATACACGTAACAACAAGGTACAGGAAATAAGGGAGGATAATCCAAAAGCATTTAGCAAATCAACTGCAGGGCAAAGGATGGGACAAGGGGCCATCATGTTCCTTACCATGTTGTTTAAGTGTATTGTATACATTTTAATAGCTGTGATATTGCTACTATTTCAGGTATTTACTATAATTATGGTTCTTTTAGCTCCAATTATATTATTAATGGCGTTGATGCCTGGCTATGATTTTATGATTCTAGGAGCCTGGTGCCGTAAGATGTTGGAAATTCAGGTTGGTATACTTGTGGTGACCTTTTTAATGGGTATTATGGTTTTAATGGACCAGTTAATACAAGGGATGTCATATATAATTGGATGGTATATTGCAGTGATTTTACAGGTTGCAATGTGTATTGGTCTATACTTTTTCAGGTATGAAGTTCTTGGTATCTTGTCTATGGCCACTATGATGGGCAACAATCCTCGTAGAATGATGAGAACCAAATTTGGTTATATGGAGAATCCATATCGTTATATGGCAAGGATGAATCGAGGAACGCAAGGCTGGAGAGGGATTAAAAGATTTGTAGCAAAGGCAAGATATAAAAACCAGGAAGAATATAGCGAGAAGTTTAGTAGGTATTCCGAAAGTCCACATAAAGAACGGATGGATAATAGAGGACGTACAGAACGGCCATCTACATATCAAGTATCTGTGCCCAAGAAACGGGAAGGGGTTCAATCACATTCAAGGCCGCTGGAGCCGAAATTGGAGACAACAGGGATAAAGTCAATATCCTACTATGCTCCCAGGGAGGTTACAGATAATTGGAGGGAGTTGTGGGATAAAGCAGAGAAACCGGGGAGGCCGAAGATGGAGGAGAATGTTAGAAGAAAGAAAAATGAATCCTCAGAACCTATGTCCCGGCCTGATTCACTGAATGGAAGTAATCCGGAAATGAGGGAAGAGGATGGTGCATCAAAAGCAAGTGTGAACCGTCCAGTGAGTTATCAGCCAGAATCCAGAGAGCAGCCAGGAAAGAAAAGGGATGTGGTTGTAGAGAATCCCATGAAGGTCCAGGGACGTCCTGTAAGCTATCAGAGAGTTTTGGAGGGAGGAGAGAGGACGAAGCCGATAGGTGAGAGTAATCAAAAGCCATCGGAACAGACGGAACGGACATCAGAACGTCCAATAAGCTACCAGGTGATTCCTAAGGATGTACAAAAGGATTTACCAGCTGCAGGTGAAAAGAAGTCGCTTAAGGATGTTCCAGAGCGTCCGGTAAGTCATCCATCAATATCCGCGGTGAAGGAAAATGGGGAAGCAATAGAGGGAGCAGAGCAGGGGCAAGTTGTCCAGCAGCGTCCCCAAACCGCTACTGCAGAAAAGCGTGAACATTTGGAGAGGGAGCATACCAGAAAGCATGACAATGTGGTTCACGGTAGACGTCCGGAAAGATTAAAAAACGTGGATAAGAACAAAATAACAGCAGATGCCATAGAATCAACAGATATCCCATCTTCCCCTCCGATGCGCCAATCGGTGAGGACCGAAGAAGGGAAAACAGAAGAATTTAAGTCTGGAAAAATGGAGCCAGGCCGTAATACTTAGTAACGAGGATGACTGCTGGTAACTGTCATTCTGAATCTAAATATGATTTAAAATCTGTGCTGTGAAAAAAATAGTTTGACAATTAGTACAGATGTTGGTAAAATCTGATTTAAGAGTTGTGGATATCGGTGGGAAATTTGGACAAGTTATCCACACATGAGGTTTTGAATTTTCTGCAGCTACACATTGTGAAATGAGTGTACAGAGATTAAGACAGACAATTGAATAAAGAAAAAGAGAAGTACCAAATGGTACCTCTCTATGGTTCGGTTCCTCTCTAACGTTTACCAGACGGTAGGGAAGCAACTCAAGTATTTCGGGAAATACAAGAATCTTTTAACCGTTTAGTGCATGTGTAATGCTCCTGACTAGATAATAGCAGAGCCTTATAATTTTGTCAATAATAAAAGCGGAAGAATTTCATGTAAATGTAGCCCGAATACTTGAGTATTCGGGCTTTTTCGCGCTTTTGAAAAGTGTATGAATTTATAAAATTTTCCTGGAAAGGAGGGCAAAATGAAGATAAAATATTCTTTATTAAATAAATTAAATAGTTTGACGAACAAAGAAGTTGATTTTATTTTGTACGTTGCCCGATACCAGGATGATTATGGCTGCATCCGTGGTATGTATTATCGTGATGTATGCGAAAATGCGGATATGTGTAAACAGACGTTCTACGATACGTTACGTTCCCTGCAGGCGCAAGGTATCATTACATATAGCCGTGTAAATCAGGATTATGATATTACAATCCTGGATAATGATTTTTCGTATCCAGGTGCGTACCATGAGGGCTATATCAATGTATCCCGGCAGGTATTTCATACACGCCGGTTCCATGAGCTGAAAGCCAAAGAAAAATTACTGCTGCTGCATTTTATGAAAATCACACATAGTGCATCCGGAAGCTACCAAATAGGAATTGGTAAGCTGTATACAAAGTATATGCAGCTCCTGGGGGTAACTAAGCGGGTATTACGTGGCTATTTACATTCTCTTAAAAAGTTCTTTGCAATCGGCATTAAAGATGGAAAGTATTTCATATCCTACTTGCGGACTGTATTTAATGATAGGGTTGAGATATCGGAAACTGACCAATACATGAGGCATTTGGTGGGGGTAAGCTGCAGACGGGCAAAGATAAAGAATTGTGCACCGGCAGCCGTGAAGGATGTTGTGACCATCATGAAGCAATATCGTAAAGAGGCCCAGGAAAGCATTGGTAGAAGTATCTTTGAGATTGTTGACGATTGTATTTGCCAGGCTAAAGAATTGAATAGTAAGTATATACATAAACTGGTAAGGCACACCTTGGGATTAATTTGGTCTGGCCAGGAAATGGAGTTTTAAGGCTTGTAGTAAATAACAAGCCTATTTGGCGTTGACATAACGATTGAAGTCATGGCCGTCATGGCCGTTTTTTAAGAAGTAAAGCTGTCTGCAGGTGAAAATATGATATCAAGGGAGGGAGCAGGTACCAGGAAAGGGGCTTGCTCCCTCCCTTATGCCATTTTGATAGTCCAAAAATAATGACGTTTAGAAAAAATAGTCCAAAAACAATGTAGTCAAGAAAAGTATGTAGTCTAAAAGCTAAGATGTTGAGAACATTTATTAGTCCATTTTTATGCACCTCAAAAATACAAAAAAAGCCTTTATTTATAAGAGTTTCAAGGCTTTTCGATGGCTAGTATATCTATTCTTTAATTCTTTATTCTTTCCCTTTATATATATAATCTTATCTAAACTACCGTAATAATTCTTTGTCTCATAATCAAGTTAAAACCAATTTCTAAAAACTTCATCGAATAACAACAATAACAATTCTTAACATTCCCCAACTGGCTAAATCCAAAAGCCAACGGGCTACTATCCAAAAGTCAAGGGTATATAAACGGGGCAAGCCCCGCCCTTGACTTTTGGATTTCCGTGTGCTTATCCACTCTTAAGCGATGATGAAGGGAAAAGACAACCTCTAATAAATTCCTTATCATCACGTCATCTAGTATAGCACACGGAACCATAGCCCTGATATTCCCCCATAAAAATTTAAGCTCAGAATCAGCTAAAAAAACAACCTCTCACTCCTAACCACTAAACCTCTCAAACTTCCTAAAAAGACTTCCAAAGTAGATTCGTAGACCAAAGAGCAGAAAAACCGATTCTGGGGCATTCTGGTGCGTCACAGAGGCATATTACTTGGATGATGTCCTGGCCCAAAATCACACCTTCATATTTTAAAGCAGCGGCTCCGGATGATGAAAGCTGGAACATTACAACTGCGATGCATCTGCCACTCTTCTGCGACATAACTGGTTTCAATCTTTTTCGGAAAATCTGTGATTACAGCCTTGTATAATATACCCTTGTGACGCACCAGAATGCCCCAGAATCGGTTTTTCTGTTATTTGGCCATCGAATCTACACTGGAAACTGCCAAATGGCCTATTTTTGAATTTTACACATAATGAGAATGAGGTAATGAGGCCCGCGCTTGATATAGCCTAAAAAGAAATAGAGATAAAGATTACTTTTGTAGGAATAAAAATACTGCAACGGCCAGGAGCTGCTGCAGTATTTTTTAAGCTTTGAATTGTTTAAGGAATATGTCTATCACTTTTAAAAGGTCATCTTCTTGTGAAGGGGTGAGTCCATCAAGTGTGATAGTAGTACGGTTTTCCAGGCCAAGGATATAATCGGTTGAGGTATGATATAATAGCGCAAACTTTGTGACAACATCCGTGGAAGGAAATGACGTGTTGCTTTCATAATTAGCGATTGCGGACCTGGAGAGATTAAGGCGTGTTGCAACTTGTGTTTGTGATAATTTGTACTTTTCTCGTAATCCCTTTAGGCGTAATCCTAAATCATAGGCATCCATAACCGTCCCCCTTTCCATAGTTTTAATCATTTTAAATTGCATGTGCTTTCTAGTAGTGACAAAAATGCAAAATTTTGACCTTGTTGGTAAGCAAAACATCCTTTTGATTACGTTATTGTTATAGGAGGGGGTGCAATATGCAACGATTATGCAGATTGATATTAATGCTAGTAGTATTGCTTTTGATAGGCGCATATATTCAGAAACCAGAATATATAATATATAGCATATTTAGTGGAAGTGGGGGAGACACAAGGGACACAGAACTATTTGTGATTGTTTATCAACCATGGGATACTGATGGAACCGTGACCGAAATCGTAAGGAAGCATTGTACAATGAACGGCACACCTAACAGGCTGACGATACATTTATATCACAGTAAGTATGCGCTGAATCATGGACAGGCATATTATACGAAGATATTTGAGTACTCAGAAGATGAAAT
>OKTD01000846.1_pt1 | contig 10775 bp, 10 predicted proteins | sample 1606161 | NCBI WGS metagenome assembly OKTD01 (sample SAMEA3879527, study PRJEB24766) | human gut metagenome | biome: human-associated habitat; feature: feces | place: USA | collected 1985/1987 | reverse complement strand
CCGTTGTGCTTCGCTACTTTCTGCTCCAGCTCCTCCAGCCGGTAGGCGATGAGCGCCGCGCTTTTCTTGTTTGCGAAGTACGCCCCCGCCATGGTGCCGGTCAGGCTCAGCACAGCCACAATGACCGTCTCCGTCATGCCGTCGCCTCCGTCCATCCATACACACCCGGTTCCCACACGTTCGCGTCCACATCGCTCGTCCAGTGTTTGCCGTTGTGGCTCACCTTTGCGCCCTTGGCGTAGGCATCTGTGCTGCCCACCGGCTGGCTCCACTCCGGCCATTCCTCCGCCGGGTCGTAGATGCCCACCCACAGCGACGGGCTGTCCTCCGGTTTCCAGTCCGCCTGCGAGGTGTGCGCCTGCAGGCATTTGTAGAGCTTTCCGCCGCGTTCCCTGATCTGTCCTGCGGTGTAGGCCACCGGGTACGCCCACGGGCTGAACAGCTCCGCGTGCTCTCCCGCCGTCACGCCGTCGATGTCTCCCCTCTCTGTCATGGCGACAAAGGCGATGCCCACCGCCTCGCTGCTGCTCTGCAAAACCGTGCCGGTGTCCTTCTCAATGAGCTGCACTTCCTCCAGTTCATCAAGCCCCGTGTGCCCCATCAGACGGTATACCGTGCCGTCCACGGCCACGCCCTGTGCGTCCTCCTCTTCGCAGAGGATGTAGAAGCCGTCCGCGTGCCTGCGGATGTAGTTCGGCTTCTCTGTCAGCGCGATCACGCCGCCGTCCTTTCTGATCTCGTACATGCTTTCACGCTCCTTTTTCCATCAGTCGTTTGTAGAACCTGTCCATCCGCCGCAGCACCCGGTAGCTGTTGCCCCGCCGCATGTGGCCGCGCCAGCTCTCGTATGCCGTGCGGATGTCTTCCTCTGTCATTCTGCCTTCCGCCATCCATCGCCGGAAGGTCTTCAGCTTCCGCCGCATCCGCCTTGCGCTTTTGCGGCACATCTTCCGCCGCACCTTCCCCGTCTCCGTCAGATAGAATCTCGTCTTCAGGAAATGCAGCTCCTGCAGCTTTACAATGCGCGTCTTCTTCTCGTTCATCCGGATGCCGAGGTCTGCGCATACCGCCCGGATTTGCTTCAGGCATTCCTGCAGGTAGTCCCGGCTCTCGTGGATGAGATAGCCGTCGTCCATATATCTGCCGTAGCCCTCGATGTGCAGTTGCTCCTTGATGAAGTGGTCAAGCCGGTTTGGCAGCATCAGCGCGTCGATCTGGCTCACCTGACTGCCGAGGCCGAGCCCCGCTCGCCAAAGTCCTCCATCAGACCGCACGCCAGCTTTTGCACCCGCTCGTCCCGGATGCGCCGCTCGCTCTCTGCGTAGATCGGCGCGTGCGGCGCGGAGTTGAAGTAGTCCGAAAAGTCGAATACCAGCGCCCAGCCGTCCGTCCCGTGCTTTCGGTAGTACCGCTGCAGGTGGCAGGTCAGCCTATCCATGGCAAAGTCGATGCCCTTGCCCTTCAGGCTCGCCGCGTTGTCGTAAACGAATGCTGCCGAAAACAGCGGCACCAGCGCGTTGTCGCACAGGCAGCGCTGCACCACCCGCTCCGCAATGTGCACGCTGCGGATGTGCCGCAGCTTTCCCCGTTCCATCAGGTCGAAGGCGAAAAATCCCTTGGTCTTCCATGTGCCGTCCATCAGCTCCCGGTGCGTCCGGGCGATGTTGGCGGTAAAGTTGCCGAGATACCGCTGCGTGGAGCATTTCCAGCCCACGCCCTTGCAGCATTCCCGTCCCGCCCGGTACAGGCGCTCGTAGCTGAACACCTGCTCAAAGCTCCCGCACGCCTCGCTGCGTGCATCTCTTCGCCGCTGGCGTTCCGCTTTTCTTCTCCTGTACCGTGCCTCGTGTCTCTCTTCGCTCGTCATAATTCTCCTCGCCCGTTAGGGCATCCCCTGTACGGAATTATTCTTGGGTGCGTGTTCTATCCGCGTGGCAGTACCAGCCATGGAACGGGCTGTCCGCACATTCGCCCGCCATGCAAGCAGCGTCCGGCTGACTGCATCAGAGGATTGTTTTGGCCGTGCCGGGAACAAGCTCTCCTTCTGCAAGGGTGCTGCTTCGCCGCTGCCGGTTACTGTCCTGACCCATCTCTTGCAGAATCCGAAGGCCACGCCATTCGCATTGCTCGCGTTGTTGTAGTTGGCGTTGCCGTTGCTGTTGACATTGCAGAAATTCGTGGAGTTGCTGCCATTCGGAGAGCGCTCCCACCAGTTGTTCGCGCTGCCGCAAGTGCAACAAATACAGAGCTTGACCCATGTTCTTCATTCCGGAAGGTCTTTGTACCGCTGCCGGTCGTTCTTCTTCACCGCCGCGATGAGCTTCGCTTCCTCGCAGATGAGGTCGCCCCAGCGCTGCATCGCCTTGTGAATCCACCCGTAGCCCTCCGGGTTCTGCAAAATGCTGTCATACAGCAGCTGCAGCTTTGGGCTGAGGTTCTGCAGCGCGTTGTTCGCTCGCATCAGCTCGTCCCTGCGCAGCTGCGCCTCGTGCCGGTTCGTCGGCCAGATGTTGTTTGCCGCCCGTACCCGGTCATGCACCTCGCTGCTCAGCTCCATGATGCGTCCCGTCAGAAAGCGCTCGTACCGCTTCGGTGCCTTCATGCAGCACGCAAAGGTGTGTGCCTCCAGCTGTCTTGCCGTTTCGATGAACTGCACGCTGCTCTCGCCTCGTTTGGATTTGTAGACCGACATGGTTCTCTCCCTTCCATCCCGCAGCACACAGGCTGCGGGATTGCCTTAGATGCTGGATTAAAAGCAGAAGCCGAAGGCCACGCCAAACGCACCGCTCGCGGCGGTGTAGGAGGCGGTGCCGTTGCTGTAGACACAGCAGAAAAGCGTGGAGTTGCTGCCAACCGGAGAGCGCTCCCACCAGGCGTCCGCGCTGCCGCTGTACTTCTTCACCTTGCTGTTGCCCGCCTTGTAGTAGTCGTACTGCGTGCCCTCGCCGCTCTTGGAATAGCTGGCGCTGCCGAAAATCTCGATCTCGCTCAGCAGAAACAGCTTGTCCGCCGTGGTGTTGATGGTGGCGCTCTGGCTGCCCGCCGAGGTCAGCTTGTTCACCTCCCGGATGCCGTTCTGTACCTCCGTCGGCATCAGCGCCAGAATGGCAGGCAGGTGTGTGCTTCGCATGGCGCTGTTCTTCCAGCCGCCGCTGTTGGTGTTGGAGCTGTTCATGTTCTTGGTCTCGCCGTAGCAGTCGTGCAGCTGGAAGGTCAGCGGTGCCTTCCCGCCGGATGCGTAGGTGTCGTGGTTCTTGCCGATGATGTCTACCTGATAGCTCGCGCCATTGATGGTCATCGTCTTGCTGTTGCCCACCACCCATGTGCTCGGCACGCTGCCCGAATGGCACGCCGCGATGATGGAAGCCCAGTCGTTGTCCGCGAAGTTGTCCTTCAGGAAGCTCACCGTCACCGCGCAGGTCTTGTTCGCCGGTGCGGTGTAGTTCGTTCCCGCCGCCACGCTGATGGTGATCTTCGCACTGCCGTTGGCCTTGCCCGTCACCGTCACCGTGTTGCCCGATACGCTCACCGTCGCCGCCGCTGTGTTGCTGCTCACGGCGCTGATCGTGCCGTCGCCGCTGCGCGTCACCGTGATGGTCTTGCTCTTCGTCGTGGTGTCCAGTGTCATGCTGGTGGGGGAGATGGAGAGGCTGCCCGCCGCCTTCCCGATACTCCAGCTCACGCTCTTCGGCGTGGTGCTTCCGTCGCTCCATCGGTAGTTGCTCTTCGGCGTGAAGGTCGCTGTGTAGCTCCCTGCGTTGGCGCCCGTGGTCGTGCCGCCGATGGTCAGCTGTACCGTGTTGTAGTTGTTCCATGTGGGGGACTGGCTGCCGCCGTTGTAGGTCAGCGTCCCGCTCTGGCTCGGCACCGCAGAGATCGTCTTCCGGTTCACCGTCACGCTCGTCGTCGCCGTCTTCGTTACGCCGTTTTCCGTATAGCTCACCGTGATTGTCTGCGTGCCGACCGTGCTCAGTACCGTCGGGCTGCAGCTGTAGCCGGTCACATTGGCCGTGGCGCCGTCGGAGTAGGTGGCCTTCACCACCATGCCCGCGCTCTGGAAGCTGTCGCCGTACTCATAGACCTTCTTCGTCGGCTGCGCCGTGATCTCGATCTTCGTCAGCCGGTGCACCACCGTAATGGCCTGCTCCGCCGTCTTCGTCACGCCGCCTTCCGTGTACTCGATGGTGACGCTCGTCGTGCCGTCCGTCAGCGCCGTGTCCGGGCTGAAGCTGTATCCCGTCGCCTTGAGCGTGGCGCCGTTGGAATATGTCGCCGTGACGATCATCCCTGCCGGGCTGAAGGTTTCGCCGGAGACGTAGGTCGTTTTTGCTGGCGGCGTTGTAATGGCGATCGACACCAGCTTCACCCCGCCGCCTCCGCCGCCTACCATGTTGAAGACTAATCCGTTCATGTTCCCACCTCAATTCTCGTGATGTTCACCGTCAATGCCGCCGTCGGCGTCTGGCTGCAGTGGAAGGTCATCTTGCCTGCCTGCGTCACATTGTCCGCGTAGATGATCGCCTCGCTGTACGCGCCGAAGCTGGCCGGTGCAGGCGTCACCACATACGCATACGCGCCCGTCAGGATGTTCGCGTTGCTCACCGTCTGCGCTTTGCTACTCCAGCTGGCAGCCGCCAGCGTCACCGTGAAGGAAACAGCTTTCCCGCTCTTTGCGTTCCAGGCCGTCCGCTCCGCTGCTGTGACGTGCTTCGTGGTATCGGCCTCGTGGTCGTCGAGGTTGCCCTGCACAGTTGCCGCAGCGCCTGCCGTTTCTTTCCCTGCAAGTGCGGTTCGGATGTCGCTGTGCGCCGCGCTGGAGCTGTTATGCGCCGATACCGCGCTTGCCGCCGTCCCCGTCGGGTCTGCGCCCGCCTGTGCCGCCGTCACCCGATGCGGGTTGTCCGTGTTGCCGGTGTGTGCGCCGAGGCTCGTTGCGTTGGCTTTCTTGTCCAGCTCCGTCTTCACGCCGCCGCTGGTCACGGGGTTCGTGCTGTTCGCCGTCGGGGCTGTGTCGAAGGTCAGCTTGTCCTGCTTGCCGTTCCACTTGGTGCGCTCCGCCGCTGTGATGTGCGCCGTGGTGTCGCCCTCGTGGCCGTCCAGATTGCTCTGCACCGCCGCCGCAGCGCCGGAGGCATCCGCCTCCACCATCTCCGCCGTGTAGTCGCCCTTCTGCGGCTTCACGATGCCGCCGCGCCCGTTGAAGCTGGTCACGCCGCCGCCCGCAATGGCCTGTGCGCTCTCGCACCAGTATTTGGCGTTGTTGCTGTCCTCGCCCTCGCGGGTGCCGGTGCCGCCCACCGCCCAGCTTTCGGCGGTCTTGCTGTTGGCTGCCACCTGTGTGGCGCTCTGCGCCGCCGCTGCGGCGCTTTCCTCCGCGTCTGCGGCAGCGCCCTCCGCCTTCACTTGTGCGCTCTGTGCCTTGCTCTGTGCGCTCACCGCGCCCGTCTTGGCGGTTTCCGCTGCGGTCTTGGCGCTCGTCGCCGTGCTTGCTGCCGTCTCCGCCGCCGTCTTGCTGCTCGCCGCTGCAGTCTCGCTGGCCTTGGCGTTCGTCTCAGCAGTCTGTGCTGCGGTCTTGGCGCTCGTTGCCGTGCTGGCCGCTGTCTCTGCCGCCGCCTTGGCGCTTCGCGCGTCTGTCGCGCTCTGTGCTGCCGCCGTGGCGTTGGTGCCGCTGGTGGAGGCGTAGCCCTTGGCGCTGCTCTCCGCCGTCTGTGCTTCTCCCGCCGCGTCCGTGGCTGTCTTGGCGCTTGCTGCCGCCGCTGCGGCTTTCTCCGTTGCGGTGTCTGCGCCGCTCTTGGCTGCGGCTGCGTCTGCGCCGGTGGTCTGTGCTGCGGTCTCCGCCGCACTCTGCGCCGCCTCCGCCGCGGTCTTGGCGTTCTGTGCCGCCGCCAGCGTCTGGCTCACCACATCGCCCTGCAGCTCGCTCAGGCTCAGCAGCTCCTGCCACTGTGTGTCGCTTTCGTACTTCCACTGCAGCTGCTGCGCGGTTTCGTCATAGCGGATGACGATAGGCTCGCCGCCGTCACCCTTCAGGCTCTTCAGCCATTCCTCCTCCGTCCCCTGAAAGCCGTGCTTCACGGCGATGCCGTAGGCGGTGATGTAATACCCGCGCCACTCGGTTCCGATCTTCGTGTTTCCGTACCCGCTCATACATATACCTCCTCGTGGGTATCTGCCGGACGGTAGTTGAGGGCAAACCAGCGCATGAACTCGCCGAAGAAGCTGTTGAACATCTGCATCGTGTTCTGGTATTTGTTGTACTCGCCGTTGGCGAAGTCGATCATGGCCGTCAGGTATGCCCAGTAGATTTTGTCGTGCGGCGGCTGCGCCAGCAGTTCCTTGTCCTTGTCCGCGTCGTACTGGTAGGTGATGATCTCCTCGCTCGCCCACAGTAAGACCTCGGTCTGCACCAGCCCTTCACACTCGTTCAGCCACTTTGTCTTCGCCTCGTTCGAGAAGGCGTTGGGCTTGATCTCGTCTACATAGTCGATGACGCTCTTCAGTGTCGCCATTATCCGTCCCCCTTTCCTCGAAATGAAAAGCGGGGCAGCGGCCTGCGCCGCCGCCCCGTCCGGTCTGTGTTCTGATTAGCTGCCAGTCGATGTGGCAATGAGCTGCGTGCCGCCGGTCACGCCGCCCACGGCATAGCCGCGCCAGTCGTTGAAACCGGCGATGAAGCGGGCGTAGCCCTTCCACACGTTGGCATCGTTGCCCGCCAGCTCGCTTCTGACCTCCAGCTGCACGCGGTCAAGCCACACGGCGCTGCCGTACTCGTCGTTGTACTTCTTGTCCAGCAGAATCCACGGGGAAGTGCCGGACGCGATGAACTGGTTCAGGTACGGCCACACCACCACGTTCCAGCGGCCAAAGTTGTAGTTGAAGCCGTTGTTGGCAGTGGCAGGGTCTTTGTCCGCGCCGATGGCTGCGAACACATCGCGCTTGAGCTTGTAGTCGTTGGGGATGAGGATGGTGGTGGGAGCCACATCCAGTACCTCGTCGTTGTCGCCACGGAAGTCCTGCATCTTCGCCTCCATCGCCATCAGCGCGTCGTTGCTGAAGGCATCGGAGAACTGGTTGGACTGGTTGGACTTGCCCAGCTTGCTGGGGTGGTTGGTGTCGAACAGGCACTTGCCATCGGCGGTCTTCACGTCAAAGGTCTTGCCGGAGAAGGTGGTCTCCGTCTTCTTCTGGACAGCCGCGCCGATGAGGGCAGCGCCGAACTTCTCGCGGGTGCGGTAGTAGCTGGTGATGAAGCCAGCGGGCTGCTTCTTCAAATCCATCAGCTTTGCATCCTCCACGATCTCGCGGGACAGGGAGAAGCTGTTCTTCCACGTCATGTGTTCGAGGAACTTGGCAAAGCCCTCCTGCATACCGTCCACGGGGTAGTCGCCGTTCTCGCCCACCGGCTGGAAGCCGTCCATGGCCGTCATGGTGGAGAACTTTTCGCCCCAGTGGTTGCTGCTGCCCATGTTGAACAGCTCCGGCAGCATACTGGTCTGTTCAAACGCCTCGCCCCTCTTTTCGAGGAACATCTTGATCGGTTCCTGGCTCTTGCCGAAAATGCTGTCCTGAAGGCCGGAGCCTTCGGTAAAGGTAATGTTAGCCATTGCTTATGTCTCCTTTCCTGGTATCAGAAGCGGACGCGGCACATATCGCCCGCCGCCGTGCCGTCCATATAGACGACCTCGGCCACGCCGCTCGCGGTCGTGCCCGTGACCTGCAGACCGTCGGTGTGCAGCGTCACCTTGTCGCCCAGCTTGATGCTGGTTGCGGCAGCTGCAAAGGTGGTCTCGAAGATCATGTCCTTGTTTACCCGAATCACGGGGATGATGTCGCCCGCCGTGCACGGGCTGTCCTTCTCGCACATGGAGATGTACGTCGGCGCGTTCGTGCCGGTTGCCAGTGCGAGATTGCCGCCCGACTGGACAAGTGCCATGCCGACCTTCGGCGTAATGGCGCCGCACGGCAGATACTCGATGCCCGAAATCCGGTTGTCATCGATGCTGTGAATTTTGAAACTCATGTGAAATGCTCCTTTCTCAGCCCTTGTGTGTCCGGCTGTAGTGTGCCTGAATCTCCGCATCGGTAACGCCTGGGTTCATGGTGCGGTACAGCTCCTTCACGTCCGAAGGAACCGTCACGGCGCCCTTGCCCCGCGTCTGTGTCTGCGCCAAATGCTGCTTCGACTGGGCGGCATTGATGGCCGCCTGCCGTGCCCTTGCCGCTGCGCCCTGTGAAAGCGTCTCGAAGTTCGCCAGCTTAAAAGCGTCGAGCAGACTGTTGCCCTTCTTCACCAGCTCATAGAACTGCGGATAGCTCGGCATCTTCGCCAGATCTTGCAGCTCGCGGATGTTCGGGTCAAGCTCGCTGATCTTCTTCAGCTGCTCATCCACCTGCACCTTGGCCTGCGCCTCCTGGGCGTCCTGTCTGGCCTTCTCCGCTGCCAGCTTTGCCTTCCGCGCTTCGCGCACCTCCGGCAGATTCTGCACAAATTGGTTGAACTCTTCGTCGCTCATCCCGCTCTTTCGGAGCAGGTGAGACTTCTTCTCTTCCTCGAAGCGCTCCCGGTACTCTTCGTACTCCGCCTTCGAGGTGATGGGCTTCTTGGTGTACGGGTTTGTCATGCCGCTGCTTGCAAACGCCTCGTCAATGAACCGCTGCGCCTCTGCTCTGGCGTCCTCTCTGGCCTTTGCAATCGCCGCATCCCGCTCTGCTTCCGCCTTCCGGCGTGCCGCTGCAAACTGTGCGTTGCGGACATTCGCATCCTGCGCACCTTCGCTGCCCGTTTCTGTATTGCCTTCCGGCTGCTCGCCGCCTGCGTCTTCTTCAGACGCCTTGTCGTCTGCGCCGGTTGTCTGCTGTGTATTGTCCTGGTCTTCTTCGGCAGGGTCGGCGATCTCCTGCACTTCTTCGCCTTGCGCCTGTTCTTCCTGCGACTGTGCAGGGTCGGCGGCTTCCTGCTCTTTTCCGCCTTCGTCGATGCCAAACAGTGCGCCGTAGTCGATCTCGTTCACGTGTCCCTCCGGTGCCCGCAGTCTGCGGGCCTTGCATTTTTACGCTATTGCTGCGAAGTGTCGGGGCTGGCGGCGAGCGGCATCACTTACCGCTCTTGCCGCTGCCGGAACTGCCGGTGCGAAGATCGTTGCCGGTCTTCACCTGGCCGTTGCCCTTCTTCACGTTCTGCGAGAAAGGCGCGTTGACCTTCTGTGCGCCGGTGTTCTGGATGCTGCCAGCGTAGCCGGGTCTCTTGTTGTCTGCCATGTGTTCGTCCTCCTTTCTTTTGGGATGCTCCTATGTCACGGCCAGCTGCGCGGGCGCCCCAATCCCGCGCCGCTTCCCGCTTCAGGAGGCCGGGCGATGCCCGGATAAAAGAAACGATCAAAAGAATCAAACAGGGGCTGTCCCCTGGGGCTGCTGTCTCGCTGCGGCAGAGTCCCGTGCTGCGTCCTGTCTGGCCCGCTGCACGACGGCCTGTGCCGTCTGCTCGTCGATACCGGATGGCTGCTGCGCCTGTTGGGCCTGCACGGCTGCCTGCTGTTGGGCCATCTGCATCTGCATGGCCATCTGCTGCTGTGCCTGCTGTTTCTTCAGTTCTTCTTCGAGATACCCGCGCGTCTCGCTGGCGCCCGGATAGTGCAGCATCTCCATCTTCGTCCAGAACAGAATGAGCGTCGGCAGCTGCGCCGGGTCTCCGAAGGCGCCGGTCTGCAGGTTCATGCGTGTTTCCTGCCACATGGCCTCGCGGTTCGACGCCAGCGGCGCGGATGTGTCGCACGAGAAGAGGAACTGATCGTTCCAGCACCATTCCCCGGCGTCGTCCTGCTCCAGAAAATCGTATCGGTTGAAGGTCTCATACTGCGCGTTTCCGTGGATGTCCGACGACACGACTGGCCGTGGCTCGTCTGTGTACGCCAGCTTGAACTTGAACATCGCTTCGAAGAGCGCAGCGTATGCCGCGTCCTTCATCACGCGCTTGGATTCCAGGCGCCCGGCCGACTGCGCCGCCGCGAACTCCTTTGCCTTGCCGCTGGTGGCCGTGCGGTCTGTCCGCCCCTGAAAGCTGTCCGTGATGCCGATGATCTGGCGTGCCTCTTCGTATACCTGCGACAGGTACACCATGTCCTGCTCCACGTTGCCCTGCAGGTCGTATACGTCGATCAGCGCTTTGGTGGCCGCATTGCCCGGTCGGATGACCTTCATGTCCTCCGCGTCCACGCGGATGCTGGCCTCGTCCGGCAGCGTGATGTAACTGCCCGATTTCAGCAGCTTGTCGATGATCTTGCTCTCGATGCGGTTGGTGGTGTTCTGCTGGTCAGCGATCTTGTCAATATCGCTGTCTCCCAAGAACCTGCCGTACACGCTCACGTTCTTCTGCAGGATGACCGGGAAGATGTCTGGCTTGTAGAACGGCACCTTCGTCGGCTCCTCGATGATCTCCACCACCGGCAGCCCCAGCTCGTCTGTCTGTGTCTCGCTGGCCATTTCTTTCGGAACGACGCCCGGAATGATGCTCCCGTCTGTGCGCTGAATTGGGAAGTAGACTTCCTCGTATTCCTCGGTGGACTCTGCCCACTTTGTCCCGCCGCAGTACGGGCAGGCCTTGCGCCCGCCGCGCTGTACCGCCGGTCTGGTCTCCCGCTCCAGCTCGTTCGCCGCTTCCTGAATGGCCGCTTCCGGTGTCTGCGGCTGCAAAATCGGCTGCGGCGAGGGACACTGCGGCGCATGTAACGTCATCGTAGACGGGAAGGTCACGCGCTCCTGCATCACCAAGGTCATGA
>OKTD01000837.1_pt1 | contig 10878 bp, 11 predicted proteins | sample 1606161 | NCBI WGS metagenome assembly OKTD01 (sample SAMEA3879527, study PRJEB24766) | human gut metagenome | biome: human-associated habitat; feature: feces | place: USA | collected 1985/1987 | reverse complement strand
GACAGGCAAAGCGGCGTTTTTTCTTCCCCTTGGCGGCCTTCTGCGTCTCGCCGGTCTGTCTGCGAACCTGATCGGCATCCAATTTGGCCGTATCGGAATTCTGATAATCGGACATCTTGTTTGGTTCCTTTCTGTTTTTTCGCCGGGTCTGCCCCGGACAAGATACGCCGGAGCCAAGTCCGGCATAGAATAGCCCATACAGAAAACAAGTGAGGTGAACGGCATGTGCTTTGACAACAACAACTGCTCCTGCATCTGGCTGATCGTGATCCTACTGCTGGTATTCTGCTGCTGCGGCAGCGGCACCCGGTCCGGCTGCGGCTGCGGCGGCAACAGCGGCGATGGCTGCTGCTCCTGCTGAACGTACATCATCCATAGGAGGGGGCGCCCAGGCGTCCCTTCCTTATTTTATGTCCACCAGCAGGTCCCGGAGCTTCTCCATGACCTCCCGGTGGATATCCTCCACGGTGCGGGGCGCACCGTCCCGGGCACAGTCGATGCAGGTCCACCCGCCATATTCCACCACCATGGCGGCACTTTCCCGGCAGGCCCGCAGATACGCCTCGTTCCGCTCGTGGATATCCGCCTTTGTGTGGGTCACCTGCTCCCGGTGGCGCATCATCTGCTCGGACAGCTCCGTGGGCATGTCCAGGTATATCACCCGGTCCGGCTCCGGCAGCCCCAGCTTCCGATACTCGAAGTCAAACAGCCAGTCGAGAAAACCGTCCCGCTGCTCCGGCGGCAGCTTACCGGTCTGGTGAACGGCGTTGCTGGTGGTGTATCGATCCGCAATGACCAGTCCGCCCTGCTCATAGTACGCGCCCCAGTCCTGTTTGTAGGAGGCATAGCGATCCACAGAGTAGAACACTGACGCGGCATAGGCATTCACGTCGCCGGGCTTGTCCCCGAAGGCACCGCCCAGATACAGGCGGATCAACGCAGAGGACTCCTCCTGATACCGGGGGAACTCCAGCTTGCGGAAAGGGATACCGCGGCGCGTCAGTTCCTCGCACAGCAGCCGGGACTGGGTAGCCTTGCCGGACCCGTCCGTCCCCTCGAACACGATGAGTTTTCCCTGCACAGCGCTCGCCTCCTTTGGACACACTGACCCATAATACAGGGTATTGTACCACAGTTTTCCCCATTTGTAAACCATTCAAACGGGCCCGTCCCCTGCAAAAGGGCCGCCCCCTCCGGGACGGCCCCTGATACGCTATTGCACGGCGGCCTTTTTCTTCTGCTTCTCCTCATAGACGGTGTTCAGCACATACAGGATAACACCCGTCCAGATAAACAGGAAGCTCACAAGCTTCTCGTGGGTCAGGGCCTCGCCCATGATGGCACCGCAGATAATAGACAGAGACGGGCTGATATACTGGCAGATGCCCGTGGTCATCAGCGGCAGGTGCTTGACACCGATGGAGTAAAACACCATGGGCAGCCCGGTGATCACACCGCCGCCGATCATCAGCAGTTGCTTGACGACCGTCATGCTGCCCATACCATTGTCCCCCATACGGAAAAACAGGATGAACAGCAGCGCCACCGGCACCATCATCAGAATCTCTGACGTGGTAGACACGATGGAATCGATGGTCAAGCTCTTCTTGATGGCTGCATAGATGGAGAACATCAGCGCCAGGGCGATGGTCACATAGGGAACGCCGCCGAAGCCTGAGGTGCTGAACACGATGCCGACCACCACGATGGCAATGATCACAAAGTGCCGCCAATTCATCTTCTCGCGGAAGATAACGGCCCCAAGGGCAAATACCACCAGCGGCTGGATGTAATACCCCAGGCTGCATTCCAGCACGCGGCCGTTCTGCACCGCCCACAGGTACACCAGCCAGTCGCCGAACAGCAGCACCGATGCAGGCATCTCCCGCTTGAGCACCTGCTTGTCCTTGAATACGGCCCACAGCTGCGGCAGCTTTCCCTGCACCTTCAGAATACACAGGCAGGCCACCGCTGCCCAGATAATGCGGCAGGCCATGATGAAAAACGTGTCGATCTCGCCGCACACATTGGTGCACATATACCAGTACAGCGGCTGGAAACCCCAGACGAAAAAGCACACCGACATAGCCCCCAGGCCCTTGCGGTAGTTGACCGTTTGCATACGTTTTCCCTCACTTTCCTACAGAAATCGGGTAGTTTCCCCATTTACAGCGTCCAATAACCATGATATGATAACACCTGCAATGCGGAATAGCAAGCCATATTTCCCCGGAAAAGGAGGTTTCTCATGCTGCTGTTTGACATGGACGGAACGCTGATCGACTCCAACGGCATCTGGAAGGACGTGGACACGCGTTTCTTGGAGAAGCGAGGTCTGCCCTATACGCAGGAATACTATGAGGGCGTGGCCCACACCATCTTCCCGCTGGCGGCCAAATTCACAAAGGAATTCTGCCATCTGCCGGAGAGCGAAGCCGCCATCATGGCCGAGTGGATGGAGATGGCCGGCGACATTTACGCCACGGACGTAACGGAAAAGCCCGGTGTCCGCGCCTATCTGGAGCAGATGAAGCGCCGCGGCGAGCGTATGGCTGTGGTCACCAGCGCGGTCCCTGTTCATTGCCGTGCGGCGCTGACCCACCTGGGCCTGCTGCCCTATTTCGAGCGTATTTTCTTCGCCCAGGAGCTGGGCACCGAGAAAAAGTACCCCGCCCTCTGGGAGAAAGTCGCCGCCGCACTGGGCGTCTCCCCCGCAGACTGCACCCTGTTCGACGACTCCGTGGAGGCCATCCGCGGCGCCAAGGCCGCCGGGATGCACACCGTGGGCGTGGCAGACCCCTACTTTGCCTCCACCGCTGACGAAATGGCCCGCACCTGTGACCGTTACATCTCCAGCTTCGGCGAACTGCTTTATCCTTGACTTTTGTCGAACGATTTACTATAATTAGGGTTACGGCGCCCCATGCGCCGCTTATTATGCGCGGCTGCCCGCAGGCAGGACCGCTTGAAGGAGTTTTGTATCATGCCTGTTTATCCCATGGACATCGCTGGGCTCCACCGGGAGCTGCCTATCTGTAAGGTCACGGACGACCTGTACATCGGCGCCTTCATCTGCTTTGGCGACGCGGAGCTGACCGTAGCCTGCGCCCGTGATATGCTGGCCATGCTGGAGGCAGACAGCTACGACTATCTGTTCACCGCCGAGGCCAAGTCCATCCCCCTGATCCACGAGATGGCCCGTCAAAGCGGTGCGAAAAAGTATTTCATCGCCCGCAAGGGCCCCAAGGCGTATATGCCCGACCCCCTCCATGTGGAGGATAAGTCCATCACCACCGCCGGGGTGCAGAAGCTGTATCTGGGCCGTGACGATGCCGACCTGATCCGCGGCAAGCGCATCGTTCTTATGGATGATGTGATCTCCACCGGCGGCTCCCTCCACGCCATGGAGGAGCTGGTGAAGATGGCCGGCGGTACCGTAGTGGACCGCATCGCCGTGCTGGCCGAGGGCGGTGCGGCGGACCGCAAGGACATCAAGTACCTGAATGTCCTGCCGGTATTCAACGCCGACGGAAGCATCAAGTGAAAAGAAGCGCCTGCGGGCGCTTCTTTTTTTGTTCTCATTAGCAAAACCGCATGACCGCCGCCATCTGCCGCACATTTTTTATAGCGTGCGGGGATAGACTTTTGTGATAAGTTATGGTAATATGTAGAATTAGTAAAACTAATGCTTTGAGTGAGAGAAAGGAGCAGTTCCATTATGGCAGTAAAAGAGAGCTATGCCGGCAAGATCAACCGGAAGCTGACGAAAAAGCTGCGGGTCATCGCCGTGGCCGCCGGCCGTGAAAAGGCCGACCTGGTGCTGAAAAACGCCACCTATGTCAACGTATTCTCCAACGAGCTGTGTCACGGCGACATCGCCGTGGCCGAGGGCCTGATCGTGGGCATGGGTGAATACAGCGGCAATACAGAGGTAGATATGGGCGGTAAGATCGTCCTCCCCGGCTTTGTGGACGCCCACATTCATCTGGAGAGTTCCCTGGTCAGTCCCACGGAGTTTGCCAAGGCGGTGCTGCCCCATGGCACCACCACCGTCATCACCGACCCCCATGAGATCGCCAACGTCATGGGCACCGATGGCATCGAGTATATGCTCCAGGCCACCGAGGACCTGCCCGTGGACGTGCGCTTTATGCTGCCCTCCTGCGTGCCGGCCACGCCGCTGGACGAGTCCGGCGCCAACCTGGACTACCGGGCTATCGACAGCTTCTATGACCATCCCCGTGTACAGGGTCTGGCCGAGATGATGAACTTCGTGGGCACCATCAACGGCGATCCCCAGGTGGTGGAGAAGATCGTGGCCAGCCAGGCCCATCACAAGAAGATCGACGGCCACGCCCCCGACCTGGTGGGCAACGACCTGAACGCCTACATCGCCGCCGGCGTGTACTCCGACCACGAGTGCCACGACCTGAACGACGCCATCGCAAAGCTCCAGCGCGGCCAGTTCATTATGATCCGCGAGGGCACCGCAGCCCGCAATCTGGAGGCGCTGGTCCCCCTGCTGTGCGATAAGTATGTAGAACGCTGTATGTTCTGCACCGATGACAAGCACCCCAACGACCTGCTGGAAAAGGGTCACATAGACTACATCGTCAAAAAGGCCATCTCCCTGGGCGCCGACCCCATTACCGCCATCAAGGCCGCCTGCCACAACGCTGCCCGCTACTTCCTGCTGAACAACCGCGGCGCCATCGCACCAGGCTATCTGGCGGACTTCGTCATCATCGACGACTTTGACCACTTTAACATCGAAAAGGTCTACAAGCGCGGCGTACTGATGGTAGACCATGGCGTGGTGGCGGACTTCCCCGTCCCGGAGATCGACCCCTATCTGGTCAACCGCGCCCACGACACCTTCCATGTGGCCCCGCTGACCGCCGCCGACTTTACCGACAGCCGCCCCCACGCGGTCATTGGCATGGTCAACGGTGAGATCACCACCACCGACGGCGGCTACACCGACCGTATCGATGTGGACTATGACATTCTGAAGATCGCCGTCATCGAGCGTCATAAGAACACCCACCACATCGGCTTGGGCTACATCAAGGGCTACGGCCTGCAAAAGGGCGCCGTGGCCACCAGCATCAGCCACGACAGCCACAACATCATCGTAGTGGGTACCAATGAGGAGGACATGGCCTTCGCCGCCAACCGCATCGTACAGCAGCACGGCGGTATCACCGTGGTGGAGAACGGTCAGGTGAAGGGTGAGCTGCTGCTGGCCATCGCCGGCATCATGTCCGACGACACCCTCATAAACGTGAACCGCGACTTGGAGAACGCCAAAAAGGCTGCCTACGACCTGGGCGTGTCCACCGGTATCGACCCGTTTATGACCCTGAGCTTCATGGCCCTGCCGGTGATCCCCAGCCTGCGCATCACCACCCGCGGCGTGTTCGACGTCACCACCCAGCGCTACGTCTGATACCTGCTCCCCGCTTCGCCGGGACCTATATCCGCAAAAAAAGAAAGCCCTCGCGGGCTTTCTTTTTTTGCTCACAGCTTCAGTTCACAATCCAGGCTCATGACCGCGCTGCCGCCGATACGGACGGTCACGGCACCGTCCTTTTCATACAGCATACTGCGTATCTCGCTGGGCCGACTCATGTGCTCGCCCTGCAAAAACACATTCTCCTGCTCCGGCTTCACATCGCCTCGCAGGTAGAGATAATACGTCAGTGCACCGTTGCTGGTCCCGGTGGCACACTCCTCCGGGATGTCGTACAGGGGCGCGTAGTTGCTGCACCAGGCCGTCACGCCGTCCCGCCCCGGGCAGAACATATGCACGCCGGTCACATCGTACTTCCGTGACAGCTCCGTGACCACCGGTGCGTTCTGCACTGCCCGCATGAGCGTCTCATGGTCCCGGACGGGCATCATAATATCCGCCAGACCGGTGGACACCATTCGTGGGATATATCCCTCCGGGCAGTCCGCCTCCGTCAGGCCATAGGCGGCGTACAGCGCGGTGCGCTCCGCTGCCGGGATGTCGCCGATCAGCTGCGGCGGCGCCATATCCATCCAGACAGTACCGCCCCTGACGGTGATGTTCAGTTCCCCGGCCTTCGTATGGGCCGTGTGGTCGCCGTCGCCGATCTTCTCCAGCTGCCGCAGCAGGGCGAAGGACGCCACGGTAGCGTGGCCGCACAGGTCCACCTCCCCGGCGGGGGTGAAATAGCGCAGGGATACGGAGCCGTCCGGCTCCATATGTATAAAGGCCGTCTCCGAGTGCTTCATCTCTGCAGCGATCTGCCGCATGGTCTCATCAGACAGCTCCCGGTCCGGCAGTGCCACGCCCGCCTGGTTGCCGCCGAAGATCCGATTGGCAAAGGCGTCCATCACATAGAGCTTCATAGGGTATACCTCCCAGTTTTTCTTGTGGTTTTCATTATATACTCTCTTGCTCTTAACGGCAAGTATATTTGACTTCCGATGTATTTTTCGTTAGAATAGAATTGCAGCAGGTGTCTGTGTGAACGCCCGCCGCTAAAAGCGAAGAAAGGAACTTCATCGAAAATGCTCAATGAGCGAAGTCTGTTATCACAATTTCTGCATTTCGTAGCCGCTACGGTGGCATCCCTCATGGTTTTCAGCCTGTACTCCATCGTGGATGGGCTGATGGTATCCAAGGGTGTGAACGAATACGCCATGGCCTCGGTAAATCTGGCGGTGCCCTTCACCAACGTGCTGTTCTCCATCGGCGTCATCTTCGCCGTCGGTACCAGCACCATCATCGCCATCTATCTGGGACAAAACCAAGGCGAGAAGGCCAATAGCCTGTTCTCTCAGAACATCGTGCTGCTGACGTGCGTCGGCCTGACCATCACCGTCCTCGTTTTCGTATTTCTGGAGCCGTTCGCCGTGCTGCTGGGCGCAAAGGGCGTAACGTATCAATATACCATCGATTATCTCCGGGGCCTGGCCCCTTTCGCGCTGTGCTTCATCATCTCCTATAACATGGAGGTGCTGATCAAGACCGACGGCTATCCCCGTCTGGCAATTCTGACGGTCGTCACCGGCTGTCTGGCCAACTGCGTGCTGGACTATATCGCCATCTTCCTTCTGGACTGGGGCGTGTGGGGCGCGGCGGTGGCCACGGGACTGTCCCAGCTTCTGACGTGCATCATCTATCTGCGCCACTTCCTGGGCGGACACAACACCTTCCACTTTGTGAAGTTCAGGATGGACTGGGGCATCTACAAGCGGCTGATCCCGCTGGGCTTTGCCGACGGCGTAACGGAGCTGTGCAACGGCGTGATGATCTTCCTGTTCAACCGGGTAATCCTGCGCTGTCTGGGTGATGACGCTCTGGTGAGCTACACCATCATCGCCTATGTGAACACCCTCATCATCAACACCATGCTGGGCATCTCGCAGGGCAGCCAGCCGCTGGTCAGCTACCACTACGGCAAGGGGGACGCGGCGGGCTACAAGAAGCTGCTGCGGTATGGCTTTACAGCGGTGGGCATCATGACGGCGGTGATCTTCGCCGGGGTGATGCTGTTCGCGCCGCAGATCGCCGGCATATTCGTGGACGCGGATAAGCCGTGGCTGGCGGCGGACACCGCGGGCGCGCTGCGGCGGTACGGTCTGTGCTACATACTGCTGGGAAGCAACATCCTCATGGGCGGCTTCCTGACGGCGGTGGAGCGACCGAAGGCGGCTATTTCCATCTCCGTGGGCCGTGGCCTGCTCTTCCAGGCCGGTGCGCTGCTGCTGTTGGCGGCAGCCGTGGGCGGCACGGGCATTTGGTTTGCGCCGGTGATCTCCGAGGCGCTGTGCGCGGTAATGGCCGTGTGGTTCCTCCGGCGGTTCCTGCGGAAAACCGCAGCATAACCAACATAAAAAGTATCCCGCGGCACAGCCGCGGGATACTTTTTTGCTCTCTTTAAGGCGCCTTACGCCTGCGCGGCCTTTTCCGCCATCATCTGCCGCACCACCTCGTCGATACGGTGGGCAACGCGGCAGAAATCCTCCGCCGTATAGCCCTTGGTGGTCATGGCGGCGGTGCCGATGCGGACGCCGCTGGTCTGGAACGGCGAGCGTTTGTCCCCGGGGACGCAGTTCTTATTCAGCGTAATACCGCAGCGGTCCAATTCCTCCTGTACCTCACGTCCGGTAAGTCCGGTATCCGTCAGATCCAGCAAAAACAGATGGTTGTCCGTGCCGCCGGTAACGACCTTGTAGCCCATGGCCATGAACTCCGCCGCCATCGCCCTGCAGTTGACCACCACACGGTGGATATACGCCCGGTATTCCGGGGTCAGCGCCTCCTCCGCAGCCACCGCCTTGCCGGCGATCACGTGCTGCAAAGGGCCGCCCTGCATACCGGGAAAAACGGCGCTGTCCACCTTTTTCGCCAGCTCCGGCCGGCAGAAGATCAGTCCGCCTCGCGGGCCGCGCAGCGTCTTGTGCGTCGTGGTCGTGACCACATCTGCCAGTCCAAAGGGGCTGGGGTGCTCCCCCGCCGCCACCAGCCCGGCAATGTGAGCGATGTCCGCCATGAAATACGCCCCCGCCGCCTGCGCCGCCCGGGCAAAGCGTGCAAAGTCGATGGTCCGGCTGTAGGCCGACGCTCCTGCGATGATCAGCCGCGGCTTCAACTCCCGCGCAAGCCTCTCCATACCGTCATAGTCGATCAGGCCGTTTTCGTCCACATCGTAGGCCGCTATGTCATACAGCCTGCCGGAGGCATTTACCGGCAGTCCGTGGGACAGGTGCCCACCGTTGGCCAGACTCATGGACAGGATCCGGTCTCCCGGCTGCAGCAGCGCCATATACGCCGCCAGATTGGCGGAGGTACCGCTGTGAGGCTGCACGTTCACATGGTAGTCGGTGTGAAATACCTCCCTCCACTTGGCGATGCAGTACGTCTCCAGCTCGTCCACCACCAGGCAGCCGCCGTAGTAGCGCCCCTGATTTCCCATCTCCCGGTGGGCGGGATACCCCTCGGAATACTTGTTGGTCAGGCAACTGCCCACGGCGCGGCATACCGCCTCGCTGGTGAAATTCTCGCTGGCGATCAGTTCCACCGTTGTTTCCTGCCGCCGCTGCTCCATGGTAATATAGTCGAAAACCTTGGATGTCACACCCATCTCTCCCCACGTATTGTATTATTTCGTCAACAATTATACCACATATTGTGCCCCATGCAAGCCCCAATAGTCAAATAACCAAAATACACGAAATCACATACCAGTCCTGTATGTTTTTTGTAAAAAACGCAGAAAGGTGAAAAAAGGGTTGACAACGGCGCGTTAAGGGCGTATTATGCCACCATTCCGACAGGGAAAATCACAGCGAGGAGGAAAGCCGACATGAAGCGTAACGTCACCATGATGATGTGCGAGATGTGCATGGGTATGATGTCCATGTGCATGTTTCGTCGCGCCGAAAAGGTCATCAGCTTTCCGAAAACTGTTTGACGGCTTGAAAAAAAGCCGATGTGTAAGCAGACAGCGGAGGGTCAGTGATGACCAGCCGCTGTTTTTGTTTTGCTTATGTACCGCCGTTCCGGCCGGGCGGCGGTGCTGAGATAAAATCGTAACCAACCAAGTTTAATCATTTCAAAGGAGACTGCGAACATGAAACACAACACTTTGACTAAGATCATCACCCTGGCCCTGGCCGTTGTCTTGGCCCTGAGCCTTGCTGCCTGCGGCAGCAAGACCGACGACAGCAGCGGCGACGCTGCTGCCACCACCATCAAGATCGGCGTACCCAACGACACCACCAACGAAGCCCGCGCCCTGCTGCTGCTGCAGGAGAACGGCATCATCAAGCTGAAGGACGGCGTGGGCATCACCGCCACCAAGAACGACATCGTGGAGAATCCGTACAATGTGGAGATCGTGGAGGCTGAGGCCGCCCAGCTGCCCAACCTGCTGCCCGACGTGGACTACGCCGTGATCAACAGCAACTACGCCATCAACGCCGGCCTGAACCCCGTGAATGACTCCCTGCTGATCGAGGGCAGCGCCTCCGCCTACGCCAACATTCTGACCGTGAAGGAGGGCAACGAGACTTCTCCCAAGGCGCTGGCTCTGAAGGCCGCTCTGGAGAGCAAGCAGGTGGCTGACTTCATCACCGAGAAGTATGCCGGCTCCGTTGTCTCCGTTGTGGAGAGCACCACCGACGGCTATGACGCCTCCGTGGACTACGACGCTCTGAAGGGCGAGACCATCACCGTGGCCGCTTCCCCCACGCCCCACGCCGAGATCCTGGAGGTCGCCAAGGAGATCCTGGCTGCCAAGGACATCACCCTGGACATTCAGGTCTTCAATGACTACGTTGTGCCCAACACCGTGGTGGAGGACGGCACCGTGGACGCCAACTACTTCCAGCACCTGCCCTATCTGGAGGACTTCAACGCCGAGAACAACACCCACATTGTGTCCGTCAGCGCCATCCATGTGGAGCCCATGGGCCTGTACGGCGGCCGTCAGACCAGCCTGGACGCTCTGAAGGCTTCCAAGTAACACACAAGCATCCGATTAGAAGGGGGAGGCAGCAGCCTTGATCGAATTACAGCATGTCAGCAAGACCTTTGAGACCGCCGGTGGGCGGGTGGACGCTCTGAAGGACGTATCCCTGACCATCGCCAGCGGCGATATCTATGGCATCATCGGCATGAGCGGCGCCGGAAAATCTACGCTCACCTCCCTCGCTGCCGGTCTGCTCGAGCCCGATGCAGGCACTGTGCGTGTATGCGGGCATGCTGCGACGCCGGGGATGGTGGGAGTGGCGTTTCAGCAGCCGGAGGCGCAGTTCTTTCACGATACCGTCTTCGATGAGGTGGCCTTTGCCCCGCGCAACGCCGGCTTTGACGAGGGAGAGGTCCGCGTGCTTGTGGAG
>OKTD01000833.1_pt1 | contig 10901 bp, 9 predicted proteins | sample 1606161 | NCBI WGS metagenome assembly OKTD01 (sample SAMEA3879527, study PRJEB24766) | human gut metagenome | biome: human-associated habitat; feature: feces | place: USA | collected 1985/1987 | reverse complement strand
GTGCGCCTGGCAGGACTCGAACCTGTACGCCTTTCGGCACCAGATCCTAAGTCTGGCGCGTCTACCAATTTCGCCACAGGCGCAACGAATGGGCGGACGCACTCTGCCATACCAGGCTCTGGCGTTCAAGATTAAACAGGAGTTTTTACCTTTGACGCGCTTGTGGGAAGCGCCTGTGGTGAGAACCCATAGGAAAGTTAGCTGCCCTGTTGGGTGTCTGCTTTCTGGCGGCATTTTCCATTCATGGGCGGATGTCTGGTTCCCCAAAGGCGCATTTACTCCGGATTAGAAGGGGGAGGCATTGAGTATGTCTTGGTTTGTCTGCCGGTAAAGGATGGAAAATCCTTGTTAGCTGATTCTGTGAAGGAGGTTCTGGAGAAAGGAAAGTTTTATCCCAAGCCGGTGTTGGCCGCCGCTGATGGTTCCGGGGCACAGTGTTTCGCGTATGAGGAGGGCGATACTGATGCCAAACAACGAGGCGTGAGATTAAGAAGATTCTCGAGCCAGTTAAAGCAGTCCTGAACCGGAGGATGGAATATCCCAGATATTTTCCAGGGCAGGCTTATCCCATGATTTGTGCCGGAAAAGGAAATAGTTTCACGAACAAAAAGTCCAGCATCCCCAGGCACAGGGCGATGCAGACGGCTTTTTTAGGGGACAGGAGAGGCGTTGTTTTCAGCCAGGCGACGATGCCGGCATGAACCGCCAGAGAGATGCCCACAGACCACCAGAAGAACGGAATGCCCGTCATGGCGAAGAGGGCCGCCAGCGGGTAGGTGAATGCCAGAAAGAGTTTCATGACAGCTTCCCATTCATGCCCGCGTACCATCATCAGCTGCTTGGACAGAAGAGAGACATACAGGCAGGAAGGTACTACAACGCACAGGGTGAGGGAAACAACCCCTTTTTTTGCATACCGTTCTTCCTGTGTGGGAATGTACATGCCGCATATACTGGGTCAGGAGGGGAAAATTGTCAAACATTGTCCTAGCCCGGCGGGGCAGGAGCAATATACTGACGGCATTGCGTATGTCGTCTTTTGAGTTGAATTCCTCCTTCAAGCCTTCCGGCGACCAGGAGCAGGCCATCGGCAAGCTGCTCAAGTCTCTGGAGGCGGGTAACAAGCACCAGGGGCTCCTGGGAGTGACCGGGAGCGGCAAGACATTCACCATGGCGAATTTGATTGCCCGGATGAACAGGCCCACGCTGGTGATTTCCCACAACAAGACGCTTGCCGCACAGCTTCATTCGGAGCTGAAGAGTTTTTTCCCGAATAACGCGGTGGATTACTACGTTTCCTATTTCGATTATTACCAACCGGAGGCGTATATCGCCAGTTCCGACACCTACATTGAAAAGGATTCCGCCATTAATGACGAGTTGGACCGCCTGAGCCTGAATGCCATGAATTCCCTGATGACACGGAGGGATGTGATTGTGGTGGCATCCGTTTCCTGCATTTACGGCCTGTCCACTCCGGAGGATTACAGGAACCTGACGCTGCGCATGCGCGAGGGGGATGTCATGGACCGGGACGTGTTTTTGAAGCAACTGGTGGAACGCCTGTTCGAGCGGCAGGATTTTGATTTTACCCGCGGCACGTTCCGCGTGCGCGGTGAGGTGGTGGAGGTGTTTCCCGCTTATTCGGAAGGTGAAGCAATCCGCGTAGAGTTTTTCGGCGACGAGGTGGAACGGGTTTCTTTGATTGACTCCGCCACCGGGCGTGTGAGGGAACGGCTTGGGAGCTACACTTTTTTCCCGGCCAAGCAGTATGTGGCCGCTCCGGAGAAAAGGGCGGCGGCGTTAAAGGCTATCCGGGAAGAGCTGGAGGACCGCGTAGGCTGGTTTGAGAAGCATGGGCGCCTGCTGGAAGCGCAGCGGCTTAAATTGCGCACGGATTATGATTTGGAACTGATTGAAGAGCTGGGTTTCTGCAAGGGGATTGAAAATTATTCCCGCCATTTGTCCGGCCGCCTGCCCGGAAGCGCCCCATCCACCCTGCTGGATTTCTTTCCCAAGGATTCATTGACCCTGATTGATGAAAGTCATGTGGCGGTGCCGCAGCTGGGAGGCATGTACGAGGGGGACCGAAGCCGCAAAAATATTCTGGTGGAGCATGGGTTCCGCCTGCCCAGCGCTCTGGATAACAGGCCTTTGAAATTCCATGAGTTTATGGAAAGGCAGAACCAGATTGTGTATGCTTCCGCTACTCCGGGGCCATTTGAACTGGTAAATTGCCGTGCGGATAATAAGACGTATATTCCCGTGCGCCGTGCCGCCAGATCCGGAGAAAAGGCTCCGGAAGGGTTCAAAGGAATTTTGTTTACCTCTCCCAAGGACATTCGCGTTGCTCCCAGCCCATCCACGGAACCGGTAGAAAAATTTGACCCAACCAGGCGTTCTACACCCCTGATTGTAGAGCAGATTATCCGGCCTACCGGGCTGCTGGAGCCGAAGATTACCATCCGTCCATTGAAAGGGCAGATTGACGAGACGATCGCCATGTGCAATGAACGCGTTGCCAAAAATGAACGCGTGCTGGTCACGACGCTGACCAAGAAGACGGCGGAAGATTTGACGGAGTACCTGAAAGGGGTAGGATTGAAGGTGTCCTATATTCACGCGGATGTGGATGCGATTGAGCGTGTGGAGATTTTACGTGCTTTGAGAGCCAGGAAGATAGACGTTCTGGTAGGCATTAACCTGCTTAGGGAAGGTTTGGATTTGCCGGAGGTTTCCCTGGTGTGCATTCTGGATGCGGACAAGGAGGGGTTTTTGCGCAATGAGACATCCCTGGTGCAGACGGCGGGCCGCGCCGCGCGGCATTTGAATGGAGAGTGCGTCTTGTTTGCGGATGTGATGACGGATTCCATCAAACGGCTGGTTGAGCTGACGGATTACCGCCGGGGTATTCAGGAAAAATACAACAGGGAACACGGTATTGTCCCCCAGACGGTGAGCCGTTCCGAACAGGGGCAGTTGAAGTTGTACGCAGAGGATGATGAAGAGTCCTTCCGCGTAGCGGAGGATGAAGCCGGGTATGGTTTGGAAGAGCGCATTGCCAGGCTGGAGGCGGAAATGAAGGAGGCTGCTTCCCATTTGGAATTTGAACGCGCCGCCTTGATTCGGGATGAAATCAGGCAGATGCGTGGAGAATATGGAAAAGGCAGGGGATAATATCCGGCGTGATGAATTGGGGATGAGCTTTCTGGTAGGATGGCATGCTGTTTTTTCGTGATATTTGTCCATCTTATTCTTGGCCGTCATTTGACGGTGATTTGGATATTGGGTTTAACAGTTAATTGCTTAAAGAATTCTGCTGATGTGACGTCAGTGTTCCGGACCGGAGTCCGCTGTCAACGTGAAATATTCTAAGAAGGCCTTACACCGATGGGGAAGTATATGAAGGGCTCTTTGTTCCAGTCTTTTCTTATATATAAGAATTTCTCATGATAAGCACTTGCCGAAGTGGCAAAGGGTATGGCGGATGACAGAGGATTCCCAGGCTGGCAGCAGTAGCTGTCTGATTATCCTTTGCCGGTTATGTTCCCCATTTTATTTCTTGATGCAGCCGGCTGCGTCAAAGGCGCCGGGCAATGTATGGTCAGGAAGGGCCCATTTGCCATCGTCTGAAGAAAAGATTTGCATAAAAAATACTTGCGTATTTGGAAAAAGCCTGTAATCTCCTTCCACCATGACCCGCAAAGGTGGTATCAATAAAACCCGCAAGGCAGTCGCCAAGCGTTTCAAGGTAACCGGCACGGGCAAGGTACTGCGCCGTAAACAGGGCAAGCGCCACATCCTCCAGAAGAAGTCCAGCAAGCGCAAGCGCCAGCTTGGCAAGGTGGCTCTGGTGGACGAGACGCAAGTCTGGGCAGTCAAGCAGAACCTGCCTTTCGCCTAAACCGCGGAAACGCTCGACTAATGCCGAGCTTTCCCCCCGCTGAACGGGGGGCCTTCATGCAGCCTTCTTCCGATGAGAAGATAAGAACAGGCGAGACTGCAGGGAGGTGAGGAAGAACAGTCTGTTCAAGATAGAAATAGAAATAAGCTATGCCACGTGCCACTAATGGACCGGCCTCTCGCAAGCGTCGTAAGCGCATTCTCTTGCGTGCCAAGGGTTTCCGCGGTTTCCGCAGCAAACTCTTCCGCTACGCCAAGGATGCTGTTTACAAGGCTTGGCAGTATGAATACCGCGACCGCAAGCGTCGGAAGGGACAATTCCGCCGTCTTTGGATCGCCCGTATTTCCGCTGCCGTCCGCGACCGCGGTCTGACCTATTCCCGCTTTATGGAAGGCTTGAAAGCCGCCAATATCGATTTGGACCGCAAGGTTCTTGCCGATTTGGCCGTCTCTGACGAAAAGGCTTTTGACGCTATCTTCGCTCAAGCGAAGAAGGCCATTGAAGCCAAGGATGGCGCCGCTCTCCGCGCCTGAATGTGCGGGAGTTTCCATCTGTTCAGTAAACGTTAACCGACAGCCTCCGGAAATAATTTTCCGGAGGCTGTTTTCATGTCCGGATATGACAGTTCCGGCCGTTGGCATTTTCCTGTAAATGCCTTATGGAGCAGGTGTTCGCACGTTCATCATTTAGTGCGCCAGCCAGTTTCTCTTATTGCAGCGTCGATTTTCCCATGCCGGCTGGGAAAAATCCTGTTTCCGCCAGTGCGCATTTTTGTTAAGAACACAATGGCTCTTTAATCATTGCTTCCAATTCCGGAGGCATTTATTGCAAAGGCTGTTCAGGGATTCGGACAGAAAAGCGGGCTGCGGCGTTTGATGCCCCGCCGGTTTTTCTCCTGGTAAAAAAGGCGCTTTTATTCGTCCAGGTTCCGGGGCGGGATGATGCCGCCTCTCCCAGAGGCACCGCTCGAAAAAAGGGGACGCGGTCTTTTACTTGCGGCTTCAGAATTCCCGGAAGGTAAAGGCTGTTTTCTGGGCTGTCAGGCACCTTTTGAAATCCATTTGGAATATCAGCATCCACTTTGTCATTAGGACATCTTTGAAGCTTGTTCTCCGGAGAGGCCCGTGGTAAGTTAGACGGCAAAAACTACCATGGATAGCATTCTTTCCGTCCTTGCCACCATCGCCATTATTTTCGGCGTGGTGATGTTGTTTAACTTCATGATTTTTATTCATGAACTTGGTCATTTTTTCGCTGCCCGCTGGCGTGGTCTGTATGTGGACAGGTTTCAAATCTGGTTTGGCCGTCCCATCTGGAAAAAAACGGTTAACGGCGTGCAGTGGGGGCTGGGGTGGATTCCGGCCGGAGGTTTTGTATCCCTGCCGCAGATGGCTCCTATGGAGGCCATTGAAGGACGTGCGGAGCTTCCCAAGGATTTGAAGCCGGTTACTCCCTTGGACAAGATTATCGTGGCCGCCGCCGGGCCTGCCGCTTCTTTTCTGCTGGCTGTGTTGTTTGCCGTGGCTGTCTGGATGGTGGGCAAGCCGGATGTGGAGATGGGGGTGACTACGGTCGGTTTTGTTGCTCCGGACAGCCCTGCGGCTCAGGCCGGCATTCTTCCCGGCGACAAGATTGTGAAAGTGGACGGCCATCCTGTGGACAAGTGGGCGGGCAATATGGAAGGCGTGCGGGAATTGATCATGCTGGGCGAGCATGACCGGGTGGTTTTTACGGTGCAGAGACCTGGACATGAAGGAGAGATGGAAATTTCCTGTGGATTCCGGATTCCGGAAACGTCCTGGTGGCAGCGCTCCGGCATGCGTCAGGTGGGGTTGATGCAGGCCATGCCCTGCGTGATTGGGGAAGTGATCCCCAATTCTCCTGCCGCCCTGGCCGGATTGAATCCGGGCGATGAGGTTACGGCCGCCAATGGAGAACGCCTCTGGAACCCTGCAGCACTGGATGTTCTGCTGAAGAAGAATGAACCGCTCTTGCTGGATGTGACGGACAGGGCCGGGGTTGCAAGGCAGGTGAATATTCAGGGGAAGCTTCCGGAGAATTGGCACAATGGTGCGGATGGTTCCCTGCTCAAGGGGGCCCAGCCTATTCTGGGCGTGAGCTGGGACCTGAGTTCCGTGGGCCGTGACGTTACCGTCCATCCTTCTCCGTGGGCGCAGATCAAGCAGAGTCTGAAATGGATGGGGGATACCCTGGCGAAGGTGGTGGCTCCCGGCAGCAGCGTGGGCGTGGAGCATCTTTCCGGACCTGTGGGAATTGCCAATCAGTTTTACAAGATGTTCTCTCTGGAGGAAGGGTGGAAGCTGGCTCTGTGGTTTTCCGTGGTGTTGAACGTGAACCTGGCGGTTCTGAATATTCTGCCTCTTCCGGTAGTGGATGGCGGCCATGTGGTCATGAATACCATTGAATTGGTTTTCCGGCGTCCCCTGAATGTAAAAGTTCTGGAATTCGTCCAGTTCGGCTTTGTGTTCCTGCTGATGGGGTTCTTCCTGTTTGTGACATTCAAGGATGTGGGGGATTTCTTTGGCAAGAAGCCGGACAAGCTGCCCGCCCCGGTATTCAAGGCCGTCGCGGATTAGTTGCGGACGGCGTTTTTTATCCCGGCCTGTTCCATGAAGCAGTCACTGGCGGCGCGTTTCCTGTTCCGGGCGGTGGTGCTGGCGTTTCTTGTGTATGCCATGCTGCTTACCTGGTGGACTCCTTTCACTGGGGACAGCTTCATGCATTCCGTGTTCGGGGCGGACCACCGCCTTGCTTTTCAGCCCGTGCTGGAGCGGTGCTGGTGGTCATACATGCACTGGAATCCCCGGCTGGGAGAGTTCCTCGCTATTTTTACAGCTACGGCGGGAAAATGGCTTTTTCTGGCCCTCAATCCCTTCGTGCTCCTTTCCCTGGCGTTGATGATGTTTTTTCTGGCGCGGGGAAGAAAGGTCAATTCCGGAAACTGGCGGGATGTGCTGCTGTTTACCGTGGGAGCGCTTCTTTTGCTTACGTCTTCATCCAGGCCGGGCATCACGATGTTCTGGCTGTCCGGAGGGACCAATTACGCCTGGTCGGCCGCCATCTGGCTGGGTTTCCTGTGCCTGTACCGCTCCTTATGGGCTGGAACTTCCCGGATTAGGGACACTCCTTTTTCCTGGCTCTGGATAGGCGGCATGGCTTTTGCCGCCGGCATGACGAATGAGAACCAGATTCCCGCTTCCCTGGGCATGCTGTTCGTGTACTGGTTTTACGCCCGCTGCCGGGGAATGGTTCTCCCTTGCTGGTTTTTCATTGGCTGGGGATTCCATGCGCTGGGAGGGGCCTTTCTTCTGCTGGCTCCGGGCAATGCGGCCCGCCTTCATTCGGAGACGGCGGGCGGCGCAGCCGTTCTCCATTCCTGGGGGGAGCGTTTCAGCGCCATTCCGGAATTGGTAAACGCCTTTTATGAATTCATGCCGATTCCTAAAATTTTGCTGGCCGTTGCCGCTGCCGCTCTGATCCTGCTGACTGTGGAAGCGGGGATAAACGCCTGGCGGGGGAAGGCCGGGCGGCGTATGTGCGTCTCCCTGCTGTTTATTCTGGTGGCTCATGCCATGGCTATCAGCTTTTTTGTACGCGTGATTCCGGCATGGCACGCCATGTTTTCCGCTACGGTATTGATGATGACGGGAATTCTGGGATTGTACGGGGTATGGATGGATGCCGTGCGAAGGCGGTGGCTCCCATTCTGCGTGCTGCTGGCGGCGGCTGGTCCGGCCCTGTGGGTATGCTCCGGATATCTGGATGCTTTTCCCCGTATCCACCGCCAGTGCGAGGAACGGAAAATGTTCATCCGCCATGAATTGGAACAAGGCAAGAAAAACATTACGGTTCCTCCTTATGATTCCGTTCCTTTGGCCCCTTATGTTTCCGTTATGTGGCGCATGAGCAGCGGGGATCCGGATGAATTTATCAATCGTTCCGTAGCCCGGTATTTGGGGATTGAAAGCATCCGGGTGGCTGTTCCGGAACCGTGACGGCTTATTTTTTGCCGTTTTACTGATCCGTTTCCGGGCGGCCTTTTTTATTTAGATACCGGCTAATGTCCGCGGATCAACAATCCGGTGTCAATGGAAATCATGAAAACTTAATCATATACTACATTTATTTTTTATGGCATCAGTCATCTTCCATCAAGATGATAGAAATATATAACATGTTTAATGAGAATAAAATGGATTTTTATTGAGACAACCCGGCACTCACCGGATTGTTGAACCGGTTTACTCTCTTTTGTCATGAAGAAATCCTTATTTTCTTTAGCTTTGATCGCGAGTTCCCTGCTTGCAGTACAGGCGGCGACGGTACAGATTGATTTCGGACGCAGTGACGCCACGACGGAAGGCGCTCTCAATATGAATTATGATAACGCCTCCGCCTCTTTGGGCAGCATGCCGGGAAGCGTTTCTTTGGCGTGGAGCACGGCCGGAGGATATGTATCGGAAAACGGTTATACCACCACCAAGACGGCTGAGGAAGAAGCAGATTGGAAAAATCCTTTCAACGGCAGCATGCCTTTCAGTCTGGGGGACACCTTTCGTGACGGTCTTTTAACGCAAACGGCCGATGGTTCCGGTTATTTCACCGTAACGTTCAGTGGTCTTGCCGCCGGGGAATATGCCTTGTCCATCTTTGGAGGTTTCACAGGCAAGGACGTGTTTGCCGGTCAGACTTGGACGATCGGAAACGCCGATGCTTCCAATGCCGTGTGGACAAGCTTCGGTACAGATGCCAGCGGGAACTGGGCCGAAATTTCTTCCGTGACGGGAGATAATTCCGGCGTTCTGACTCCGGGAAATGCTGGAACTTCCAGCGCTACCGCCAATAAAGGGCTGCTGCTCTGTTCCTGCGCCGCCGCAGGGCCTGATCCGGAAAGCAACAAAGCCTTGTTATCAACGCCGCTCCTAATTCACACGGAGCGGTTTTTTTATTTGGCGTTTTTCCTCTTCCTGTCTGTGCGGCAGGGCATTTCTATTCCAGCCTGTTTTCCGGGTTCCCCTTTCCCATACTGGAAATGAGCAGGAATAGGAGTGAAGCGCGGGAAAATACAGGGAAACGGATTTGTCCGGAAAGAAAGGCTTATTGGATGGGAACGGTTTCCTTTAAGCAAGTGGAAACAATGATGCGCGTTATGCGTTCCAGCGGTATTCCGGTGATTCTGGACACAATGCGGGCATAAGCATTCAATTGGTTTGAGTGGCGCTCGCGCAGTTGTTCCGGGGATTCGGCATGATCCGTCTTGAAGTCCACGATGACGGCGGCTCCGTCATCAAGAATCAGCCTGTCAATGATGCCGGAAATCCAGTTGTTCCCGTCAATGGCTTCAATACGCTGTTCCTTCATGATGCGCGCCGTTTCCGGAGACGTGAAAAGTCCGCGGATGGATGGGATTTCCATACACTCCGCTACGATGCGTTCCGCCTCCGTAGCAGGGTGGAGAGCCCACTCCGGCTTGTTTTCATCATCCCAGCGGGTAATCCGTTCAAACACGGCATGGACGGCGGAACCAAGCGCGGCGGCCTTCCCTGCGCCCGCGTGTTTTTCTCCCCGGAGCGGGGAGGCTTCCTCCGACAGGCCGGAGGGGGATATCCGTTCTCTGGCCAACGGTTTTTGCGTCGGCCATTCCAGCGCGCTTTCCTCCGCGCGTTTGTGTATGATTTCCGGGAATTCCGCGTACCACCCTTCAAGACCGCGGGAGTACAGGCATGACGCTCCGGATTCCGGAAGTATGTCTTCCGTTCCCCGGTTGAGGGACCGGATAGAGGAACGGACCACTTTCCACATGGAATCTGCCGTCTCTTCTCCCTTGTCTTCCCGGTACGGGAGGATAACGTAAGTAGCCCGCTTGGCCCGGGTAAGCGCCACATACAGCTTGCAGAATCCGTCAAATTGCTGCCGCGCGCGCCATTCCCCGTAAAGTTTCCGGAATTGCGGAATTTCTTGATAGATTTCTTTGGGCGGTTTGATGACGATTCCTTCTATTCCACCATCCCTGTTTTTTTTGACGAAGTGAGTCAAATGCGTGGCGTTTGCGAAAGGAGTATCCCTGCCGATCTGGGGCAGGATGACGATGTCAAATCCCAGCCCTTTGGATTTGTGGATGGTCATGATGCGGACAATTCCCGCGGCGGGATCTTCCCGCCGGGTCAGGTCCTCCATGCGCCTGATCCATTCATCCAGGGAAACGCCCTGTTCGTCTACCTGTTCCGCCTCATTCTGCCAGACGGCCAGTCGGTCGCGGTGGAAGTCCGTCAGTTCCGTCCCTCCCCGGAGCAGGCGCCGTTCCAGTTCCTCCATGACGGCGGCGTAGCCCTCCCGTTCCAGCAGGAGGCGCCATTCTTTCCACCCCATGCTTTCCGGGCATCCCGGCGTGATGAGGGGGCGGAGCGGGGAATGAGTAAGCAGACCGACGACAAAGGGATCTCCCGGCATCAGCAGCCAGCGGAAGAAGTACAGCAGGTTTTTCCCCAGCGGAGAGTCCACGCCTACCGGAACGTCGTCACATACTTCTGCGGGGATGCCGTGATCCGTCATCCATCCCTTGATGACAAGAGCCTGGTTCTTTGTACTGACCAGTATCGCTGTTTCCAGGCCGCGGCGCAGGGCCCCTGTACGCTCCAGAATATCAGCCGCTGCCTGGCATACCAGGTCATTGGCGGAGACGTTTTCCGCCTTGGGCGTCTGCCAGATTTGGGAGGCGCCGGGGCGGCCTTCCAGATGGGGGGCACACCGGTGCTCCGGATATTCCCCCCATTGTTCCAGGGCGGCGGGTTCGCACCCGGGCGCTGTCCGGGCATAGTCGCAAATATCGTTGACCAGATCCAGCACAGGCTGGACGGAGCGGTAGGAAGTGGTCATGCCGCGTTGTTCCAGTTGAAGCTGTGAAGAAACGGAGCGGAACAGCTCCGGGTCTCCGCCGCGCCACTGGTACACGCTCTGCTTGATATCCCCCACCACG
>OKTD01000827.1_pt1 | contig 10952 bp, 9 predicted proteins | sample 1606161 | NCBI WGS metagenome assembly OKTD01 (sample SAMEA3879527, study PRJEB24766) | human gut metagenome | biome: human-associated habitat; feature: feces | place: USA | collected 1985/1987 | reverse complement strand
CAGTTAAAAATCGTTATTCCGCTTGCATTGACACTTGCGGTGCTGGGTGCGATTGATACGCTTTTGACCTCGCTTGTGGCGGATTCTTTAACAAAAACCAAGCACAATTCCAACAAAGAACTCATCGGACAGGGGGTAGGCAACATTATTGTTTCGCTGTTCGGGGGGCTTGCCGGCTCAGGGGCGACAATGAGAACGGTTATAAACATAAAATCCGGCGGAAATTCAAGATTGAGCGGGATAATTCACGCGATTTTCCTGATTTTTGTTGTACTTTGCTTTGCGCCGGTTGCGTCAAAGATTCCGATGGCGGTTCTTGCCGGAATTTTGATAAAAGTCGGTGTGAGCATAATTGATTACAAATTTCTCAAAATTCTTCGCGCAGCCCCGAAAAGCGACCTTGCGGTTATGTTTTTCGTGTTTATGATTACGGTTCTGGATGATTTAATCCTTGCTGTGGGCGTCGGAATCGTGCTTTCTTCGGTTCTTTTTGCGCATAACATTTCAAATCAGATGAATGTAAACATTAAAGGCATTGAGCCCGAAGAAAAAACGGAAGACAACGAAAGTTCCATTGAAGAAGACATTGTAAATCACATTATGGTAATGCACATAAAGGGAGTTTTCTTCTTTGGCTCGGCTTCATAGGTGCTTGCGAGGGTTGAACATCTTTTTGACACAAGGCACGTCATAATCGACTGCCAGAGCATAAAATCGTTTGATATTTCGGCGGTTTTTGCACTCGAGGAGATGATTTTACGGTTAAAAGACGACGAGATTAAAGTTTCTGTGGTTTTTAACAACAGAAAACTCGCGGTCAACCTCCTGCGTATGGGGTTGATAAAATTTATAACAAAAGACAACATCTTTTTTGATGTAGATACAGCAATTGAAAAAGCAAAGCAAAAGATGGAATGCTGATGGAATTAACATTAAAAAAGATTGGCTCATACAAGAAATATTTCACCGATTTGCTGTCGCTTTCCGCGCCGTTAATCGTGGGGAACCTCGGGCAGATATTAATCGGTGCTACGGATGTTTTCACAGCAAAACACGCCACAAACACGCTGGCTGCGATTAGTATTGCAAATTCCATCATATTTTGCATTCTGGTTGTGGGGCTGGGGTTAATGTCGGCAATTTCGATTGTACTTTCAAACTATCGCGGCAACAGAAAGCCCACAAAACGCTTTCTTATCTCGATTTTGAACTATTCAATGCTGCTTGCTGTAATATTTTGCCTGATTTGCCTCGGAACACTTCCGTTTATTGACAGGATGGGCTTTGAGGCGGCGCTTATTCCAATGATAAAAGAGTATATTTTTATCTGCTCGTTTTCTCTGTTCGGAATGTATCTGTACAGCGCCTTGAAAGAGTTTTTACTTGCGCATGAAATTGTTAATTTCCCGAATTTAATCCTTGTTGCGGCGCTTGTGTTGAATTTTGTACTTGCATATTCGCTGGTTTTCGGATTCTGGTTTATTCCGGCACTCGGCGTAGTGGGATTGGCGCTTGCAGCGCTTATTGTAAGGTCATTGATGGGGCTTGTGCTGCTTTTATATTGCATAAGGATGGTTCGATTCAAAAATCTGTTCGATACGCCGTTCATAAAGCAGCTTCTTAAGATTGGTTCACCCATTGGGATTGCAATGCTGTTGGAATTTTTAGGTTTTAACATAATAACAATCATGGTCGGCAGAGAATCCGGCCTGCTCGCCGCAACCCACAACATCATAGTAACAATAACCTCGAGCGCATATATGGTTCCGCTGTCAATATCCAGCGCAATAGCGATAAAAGTCGGTTTTTACAACGGAGCAAGGATTTTGAGCGAAATAAAAAGATATTCGGTCGCCGGAACGCTCATTTCTGTAGCGTTTATGGGCCTATGCGCAATGATTTTGTCGCTTTATCCACTGCAAATTTTCGATGTTTTCACAAAAAACCCGCAGATGATAAAAATAGGTGTTCCTATTTTGCATATTGCCTCGCTTTATTTGATGTTCGACGGTTTTCAGGTTTGTTTGAGCGGGATTTTAAAAGGTTTGAAAATGACAAAAACCGCCTCGGTTGCAGTTATCTCCGGATACTGGCTTTTCGGGCTGCCGTTCGGGTTCGTGCTCGCATATCACTATCACATGTCGCTGATGGGCTTCTGGATTGGGCTTGCGGTTTCGTTCCTGTTTATGAGTGCGATTCTTTCTGCGATAATTTTAAGGAAATTTGGCCTTTTGAAAAAGGAGTTTAGCAGAGATTAGCAGGGGTTGCTGAGTTTGCGGGGTTTGCGAAGAAAAGATTGGTTTTTTGTGTAAGCCTGGTGTTGTTGCGCAAAAAGAGTGGAATTTTCATTTTTCTAGCTCGATTCGCTGCGCTCATAGGCGTCGAAAAATAAAAATTCCGCTCTTTTTGCTTTGGAGGGGGGGGAGGAGGGGAGTGGGAGATTTTTTATAGGTTAAAACTTTTAATATTGTTGACATGCTGCGAAAATTAGTCTAAAAATGTATATGTGAGCCAAATATAACAAGAAAAACGGCTCCAAAGGACATTACAAATGAGCAAAAAAACACATCTCTACGATGAACATCTGAAATTAGGCGCAAAAATTGTTGAATTTGCAGGCTGGGAAATGCCTGTGCAGTATTCGGGAATCATCGACGAACACAACACTGTACGAAATCACGCGGGGCTTTTTGATGTTTCGCATATGGGTGAGTTTTTTGTATCTGGTAATGACGCCTTAACGCTTCTGCAAAAGCTCGTTCCGCAGGATATTTCAAAACTAACGGATTTTAAGGCCGTTTATTGCCAGCTTCCGAACAAAAACGGCGGACTGATTGACGATTTAATAATCTACAAGCTCGAAAACGAAAAATACCTCGTAATTGTTAACGCGTCAGGGATTGAGAAAGATTTTGAATGGTTTAAAAGCAATGCAAACGGGCTCGACGTCGAACTTGAAAACAAATCCGAGGAATATTCACTTCTTGCGCTGCAAGGGCCCGATGCAAAGAAAATTATTGAAAAAATGGGCATAAAAGAGCAAGACCAGCCAAAATTTTTCCACATAAAAAAGGCAAATCTTGACGGTGTGGAAATTTTTCTTGCAAGAACCGGCTACACGGGTGAAGACGGGTTTGAAGTGCTGATGAAGAACGAATACGCAGCAAAACTCTGGAATTCAATACTCAAAAACGGCGCAGAATTCGGCATAAAGCCCATCGGGCTGGGCGCACGCGACACATTGAGGCTCGAAGCGGCGCTTCCTTTATACGGGAACGATTTGAACGAAGAAACAACCCCCGTTGAATCAGGTTTGAGCTGGTTTATCCCGAAAGATAAAGAAGCTGACTACAACGGAAAAGCAAAAATCTTAGAACAGCTCAAAAACGGCGTTACAAAGCATTTAATCGGCTTTAAAATGACCGACAGAGCAATCCCGAGGCATGAATACGAGCTTTATATTCACGGCGAAAAAGCCGGAATCGTTACCAGCGGCGGCTTTGCCCCCACCTTGAACGAAAACATAGGTCTGGGGTATATTGAAAAAGAGCTGTCTGTCGGCTCTGATATTCAGGTTATGGTAAGAAACAAGCTCTACAACGCAAAAGTCGTCAAAACACCTTTTGTGGAGAAAAAAAGTAAAATAAAAAGTTAATATTTTAATAAGGAGAGAACATTATGATGGTGCCAGAAGGTATCTTATGCAGTAAAACCCACGAATACCTGCTCGAAGACGGAAATGTCTTCACAATCGGTCTTACGGACTATGCAGTTGAACAGCTCGGTGATATTGTCTTTATTGAACTCCCCGAAGCAGGAACCGAATTTGCAAAAGGCGAAGTTTTTGCAACAGTTGAATCTGTTAAAGCCGCCTCGGAAATCTACATGCCGGTAGGCGGAAAAATCATCGAAATCAACGAAAAAGTCGTAGAAAATCCGGAAATTCTTAACGAAAGCCCTTATGAAAACGGCTGGCTCGTAAAAATCGAAAGCGAAACAGCTCATGCAGATTCCGGCGACCTGCTTGAATACGATGATTATAAAGAAGAACTGTAAAAATTCAAAAAATGCGCACAAAAGCGCTAAAAAGGAGAATAGATGAAAAATTTTGAAGCGCACACTGACGAAATAAGAAACGCAATGCTCAAAGAGCTCGGCGCGCAAAAAATTGAGGACATCTATTCACATATTCCGCAAAATATCAGGCTAAACGGGTTGAATTTACCCGAACCGCTGTCTGAAATGGCGCTCCAAAAAGAGATAAAAGCTCTTGCGGCAAAAAATAAATGCGGCTATGCGTCATTTCTCGGTGCAGGGGCTTACAAAAGGTACATTCCTGCTGCTGTAGCGGCAATTTCTTCAAGATTTGAGTTCAACACAGCTTACACGCCCTATCAGCCGGAAATTTCGCAAGGGACCTTGCAAATTATCTACGAATACCAGTCAATGATTTGTAATCTCACAAAAATGGAGATTTCAAACGCCTCCGTTTACGATGCAGCAACAGCCTGTGCTGAAGCGGTTTTGATGGCATCAAGAATCAACAACAGAAACAAATGCCTTGTTTCAAAAGGTTTAAATCCGCAATATTTAGACGTTTTGAAGACTTATTGCGAAGCTGCGGACATAAAAATCGATTATGCAGAGTTAGATGGCATAAAAACACCGCCAATCGAGGTTTCTGAAGATTATGCGTGCGTTTTATACCAGTTTCCGAACTTTTACGGCGAAATTGAAGACGCTCAAAACATAATCACCAAAGACGCAAAAACATTGAAAATCTGCTGCGCGGATATCATCTCTCTGGCACTTCTTGAACCGCCGGTTTGCGATATTATGGTCGGAGATATACAGAGTTTGGGCAATTCGCTCTCTTTTGGCGGGGCTTATGGCGGGTTTATGGCCTGCGCTGACAAATACAAACGCCAGCTTCCCGGAAGAATTGTTGGAAAAACAGTTGATGCAGACGGAAATCAGGCATTTACGCTGACGCTCCAGACCAGAGAGCAGCATATCAGGCGCGAAAAAGCCACCAGCAACATTTGTTCAAATCAGGCGCTTGTTGCCCTGCAATCCACGGTATATTTGACGCTTCTGGGCAAAAACGGGCTAAAAGAAGCGGCTTTTCTTTCGGCAAAAAATGCTCACAAGCTCGCACAAAAGCTTTCTGACAGAGGAATCAGGGTTTTGAATAAAAATTACTTCAATGAGTTTGTATTTGAAGTTGATGACGCAAAATCCTTGCTCAAAAAGCTCAAAAATAGCGGAATTCTGGGCGGAATTGCGCTTGATGAAAGAAAAATTCTTGTCAGCGCAACGGAATTGATTACTGACGAAGATATTGATAAATATCTTGAAAATTTTTAATTTTTACCGGATAACAGCAATAAAATACAAAACCGGAGCCGAATTTGCTTTTTTAAGGCTCATGTAAAATTTTTTTGTGAAAGTAGCAAAAGTTATTTTCAGGGGTTTTGTATATTTACTATGACTATTTGAGGAATTTTGATGAGAATTGGAAATATAAACAGCCGCATTCAGCCTATCGCGGGCCAAAACTCCAAAAACGAGAACGCAACACAGATATCGCAGAATTTTCAACAGACAAAACCGGTTTACAATATAAGTTTTCATTCACTCTGGGGGAAAAAATCCAGACCGGCAGAAAAATCAACACAGGAAACTGAGCTAAATGCAAATGACATGATACTTTCGCTCAAACTTGCTGACACGCTTCACCAACTGGATGAAAAAAGCCTTATTGCCATTGGAGATAGTAATTCGGCAATGTTCAAAACTGTCATACAAGGTCAGCTGACAAAAGAAGACTCTTTTTTGCCCAATCCCAAGAAAATTGAAAAAATTTATGTAATAAATGATTCCGGCATTGACCCGCTGCTGATTGGCAAGGGGGTAGATGATAAATTTTTAATCTACGGCAAGGCTCAAAATCTCAAAAAAGAAAAAAATGACTATTATCCATACAAACATGAACCCGCAGAATGGGGCGATATAATAGAAAAAGGAAATAAAACCCGCATTAAACTAATAAAAACACCCAAAGAATCCAACAATATCTTATACGACGAAAAATATCCTGTTGAAAGCTTTTTGACCAAAGGAATTGAGGTTGATGGGGGATTAATTATAAATGAAACCGCCGAAATCCGGCAGCAAAAAATTAAAAAATCAACCGGAACAACAAATCGCCCCGAAATTCCTTTTAGAACTTTCAGCGATGTTGCAGGTCTAAGCAAAACAATTGAAGTGGTAAAACGTAAAATTCTCTACCCTATGCTTTATCCGGAGGCGTTTCCTGACAGCAAAAACAGAGGAACAATCCTATACGGCCCTCCCGGTACAGGTAAAACTCTGCTTGCGCTCGCTGTAATCGGAGAAGTCAAAAAAAGACAGGATAAAAACATCCACTGTATTCAGGTGGATGGCAGTTCATTGACGCATAGCCTTGTTGGTAAAACCGAAGCAAAATGGCGTAAAATCTTTAAAGAAGCAAAAGAACATCAGCCATCATTAATTTTTATTGATGAAATTGACAATGTGCTCGGCAAAAGAGAAGACGGCGAAAATTTTGTACACAATAACGGCGTTGTTTCGCAATTTTTGACGCTGACGGAAAATCTTGAAAAGAACAATGACAAAGTCTGGATTATAGGCGCCACAAACCGTCCTGAAAACATTGACCCCGCAATAAAGAGAAACGGACGGTTCGGGAATCTTATTGAAGTGCCCGTTCCCGATGAAAAAGGCTGCCTTGAAATCCTCAACCACTACCTGAAAACGAAAAAAGTCAGCCCTGAGTTTAATCGAGAGATTTTTGCACGGGAATTGTTTAAAAACTCGGCAACAGGCGCAGATATTGCCGCTATCGTAGATAATGCGCGGGAAAACATGTACGAACGCTGCGGTATTTTTGAAAAAATGGAAAATGGAACATTTAAACAAAGCGATTTGGAGAAACTTGAGTACAATTTACAGGATTTTAAGCTGCCATGAAAATAATGCCCGTTAAAACAACATTTATGCCGGGTTTTAAAGCCCACACTTATGATATTGAGCCCAAATCCAGTGAAATTGTTGTACATACGGACAACAACCCTTATCTAGGGGAAGAACCTTATTTAGTATATGGAGATTCAGGTAAAAAAGAAGTTAAAATGAAAAAAGAAAATGGATTATATTCTGCCAACGCTTATATTTTTACCCCTAATTTTAATTACCATATAAAATACAAAGATACCAATGCCATTGATAAAAAAGACGGCAAAGATTATTCTCTGCCTGTAGAATCGTTAAAGCAAAATGCAACCAAAATACTCAGAAATCAATATAAACAGCCATTAATACATGCTTTTAATGAAGGTTCTGCTGTCGGAAAACTTTTATATAAGGAGTATTTTGATTACAGAGATTTTGAAAAGATTTCCGTGCCGGCTATCATTGTAACAAAAAGCTGACAGAATATGACAGCGGAACGCTCGGGCATAGCGCGGCAAATTTAAGACACGAAACTGAACTTAGTGCAGCGGTTTTAGATTCCGATTCTATTAAAAAATTAAAAAGTTTTAATGGTAAAAATGTAGAAATAACAGTCGCTGATAATGTTTTGGAGATTAGTGAAACAGATAAAGTGCCATCACCCAAAAAATTCAAAAAAATAGAGGTGCCAGATATGGAATACTGTGAAGAAATTCTGACTTCTGATAAATATTCACCCGAGCTTGTCGGCGCAAAGGCAGTAAATTTAAGAAAATTAGAAGAATTAGTGAATAATGGGAAAATTGATGTAATAATTCCTAAATCAGTTGCACTCCCATACGGTTTTATCGAAAAGAATTTTCCAACTCATACATATTATTTTAAAAATGAAGAAGAAAATGATGCACGAATGATTGATTTCCTCAAAAAACTTGAAGAAAAAGGGGTTGATACTAAAAATATTATGGTTCGTTCAGCTTTTAACGGGGAAGATTTACCGAATTACTCTGCTGCAGGTTTATATCAGACATATATTGCACGTTCTGAAGACTTTTTTGAAGTATATGCGGCAGTTACATCCGCAGCAAATTCAAAAAATACAAGAAAAGCCATTGAATCAAGGATGCGGCATGGAATTCCTGATGATAAAATTAAACCCTCAATAGTAATTCAAAATGCGATTCGGCCGGACTACAAATTTACCGTTTATACGGAATACGGTAAAGATAATCTTAGAATTGATATGTATTCAGGCAAATTTCATAGTTTAGAAAATTACATTCAACCGCACGTATTTAACTATAATAAAAAAACAAAAGAACTAACTTATGATTCTATTCAATTAGTCAACCCTTTTGTCACTTACGATGAAAACTTAAATGTTGTAAACATACCTCCTGTTGAAAATGATTTATCAAGTGACAAAAACTTGCTTAAACAGGTGCAAAAACTTGTCGATAACGCCCTTGTAATAGAAAAAGAATTCGGAAAACCTCAGGATATCGAAGGAGGGTTTTTAGGCGGAGATATTTACCTCTGGCAAACAAGAAATATTGTCAAAAACGTTTAGCATGCCGGTTTTGCACCCTGCGCAAAATTGAACTGGCAATTGCGGGCAAAATAAAAGCCATTTCGATAGTTATTCTCGCAGCGACTCGATAGCTTCTTCAAAATCTTCGGATTTGTAAATATATGAGCCGGCAACGAGGGAATTCGCGCCCAAATCACGACAGATTTTTCCGGTTTGCGCATTTATCCCGCCATCGACCTGAATTATAAGATTTTCCGGCGCATTTTGCCGGATTACAGGGATTTTTTCCGCACAATCCTGCATAAAACTCTGCCCGCCAAAGCCCGGTTCAACAGTCATTATCAAAACCATATCAACCATCAAAAGATATCTCAAAATCTCCTGCGGCGGGGTTTTGGGCTTTATGGAAAGCCCGACAAGGATATCGTGCGATTTTATATGAGAAATTACGTCCTCTGTCATCTCCTGAGCAGCCTCATAGTGGAAAGTCAAAATATCAGCACCCGCTTTTACAAAATCCTCGACGTAATTCTGCGGATTATCAATCATCAAATGCACATCCAGAGGCACTTTTGAATAAGGTTTTATTGCTTTTACAACAGGAGCGCCGATTGTGATGTTCGGCACAAAATGTCCGTCCATAACATCCACATGAATCCAGTCAGCGCCCGCATCCTGAACGATTTGAACATCTCTGGCAAGATTTGCAAAATCTGCCGACAAAATTGACGGTGAAACTATAACTTTTTCCATTAAGATTGCTCCTTTGCTGGCAAGAGGTTCAAATTCTCGCACGCTTTCAGTGCAGCCTCCTGCTGTGCGGCCTTTTTCGATTTTCCGCAGCCCTGCGCAAGAATTTGCCCCTCGTAGCACACATTTACGAAAAATTCCTTTGCATGAGCCGCGCCTGTTTCTTTTACAAGCTTGTAAACCGGAAGATTTTTGGATTTGGACTGCGTATATTCCTGCAAAATCGCCTTAGGGTTTGTTACCAGCTTGTTTTGCGCTATATCGTCAATCAATTCCGAAAAATTTGCCTTAAAAAAACTTTTTATTTCAGCGTTTTTTCCGCAAAGATAAAGAGCGCCGAGCATTGCCTCAAAAGCGCATGCCAGAATTGATTCATTGCAATGCAGCGATTTATCCGTTTCAGAAATGCGAATTTCTTGCTCCATTCCGAGTTTCAGTGCAATTTTTGCCAGAACTTCATCACTAACGATATAAGAGCGTATTTTTGAGAGCTCGCCCTCGCGGGATTCAGGGAATTTTGCATAAAGATAGTCGCTCGCAACCAGCTTCAACACTGCGTCGCCGAGAAATTCAAGCCGTTCGTAGCAATTTGTATAAGGAACAGCCCCGTCCGAGCACAAAGAGGGGTGCGAAAAAGCAATTTCAAGAAGCTTTTGGGCCTCTTTTTGCTCTAACCCGTCAACAGAATTCAAAAAATCCCTCAAATTAGAACAGTCCGACTGCATGAACCGCCTTTCTTGCCAAATCAAGAACATCCAGAGCCAGCTGGTTGTTAATTACAAAATATTTGAAATAAAAATACGCAACCGGCGTGCTGAAAAGGTAGCTGTCCGCTCTGTCCAAAAAACCGCCGTGCCCGGGCAAAGAATTTCCCGAATCTTTTACGCCCGCGTCACGTTTAATCAAAGATTCAGCCAAATCGCCGATTTGTGCAAAAAATGTAATCAACAGCCCCGCAATCAATGACTGATACCAGAAAATATGCAGAAAATACCCGATTCCCATTGAAACAGCAATCCCGCAAAGAGTTCCGCCAACCGCACCCTCTACGGTTTTTTTAGGGCTGATAACCTGGGCCAGAGGGGTTTTGCCGAATTTTGACCCGAAAAAATAAGCCCCGACATCGGTAAACAATATCGTAAAGAACAGCAAAAAGATAAATCCAAGCCCCGGGTTCAGTTTAATCGTAATAAGTCCGAGAGAATTCATTTCCAGCTGCCTTAAAAGAATCAAAAAGCAAGGCAAAAACCCGCCGTAGATAAATCCGAGCACTGTAGTGGCAACGTTTGCAATATAAGGCTGGCGGCCTTTGAACAAAACAGCCATAAATGCCCCGATTGTGCCAAAAGTCAGCACCATTGGAACCAAATCAAAGCGCTGGAGCGTTGTAAGAATTACAAAAGCTATATCAACAGCGATAATAAGCCTTAAGAACGGGCGAAAACCTTTATTTCTAAGGATTGCGACGTATTCTTTTGAGCCCGCGTAAACAATGTACATTACGACAAGCATTAAAAGAAATCCGCCCGCAAAAACCGCGCCCAGAACGGTAAAACCGATTATTAAGCCGGTAATCAGCCTTAGCTTATTTTTATTGATTGATTCCAGAAAGCTCACTATACGGTCAAAACCTCTTTTTCTTTTTCAGAAGCAACGCTGTCGATGATTTTTACGT
>OKTD01000821.1_pt1 | contig 11014 bp, 7 predicted proteins | sample 1606161 | NCBI WGS metagenome assembly OKTD01 (sample SAMEA3879527, study PRJEB24766) | human gut metagenome | biome: human-associated habitat; feature: feces | place: USA | collected 1985/1987 | reverse complement strand
TGTTGACCGACCCTTCCGGCAGTCGTCGTTTTATTTGCATCGAAGTGACCGGAGTGATTGACACCAACCGTCCGATAGACTATGAGCAGCTTTACGCACAAGCTATGTACGAATTGGAACATGGCGAACGTTACTGGTTCGACCAGGAGGAAGAAAAGATCATGGTGGAAAACAACCGTGAATTTGAACAAGTCCCGCCGGAAGAGCAACTTTTCTTCCGTTATTTCCGTGCCGCACAGCCTGAAGAAGGGGAGTGGTTGTCTCCAGCGGAGATTATGGAAGATATTCAAAAAGGCAGTTCAATCCCGATGTCTGTCAAGAGGGTTAATTCCTTCGGAAGAATACTGAAAAAGCAAGAAATACCTTCCAAACATACGCGTAGCGGTACACTCTATCATGTTGTAAGACTAATAACCAGGTGACGGCAAAAATGCCATCACCCTGCCGTCACCTCTTGCTGTCACAGTCTTATCGGTTCATTACTAAACAATTAACCCCTAAATTGTGACAGATGACAGCAACTCACCAAATATATTCTTCTGTGTAGCGTTGGTAAGTTGGCTCTTCTTTTATCCCTTTATTGCGGAATAGTTGTCTGATATAGGCTTGGTCTTTAGGCATAAGCCCTCGTTCTCCGCGATAAAACCTGTAATATCCTGTTTTCCCATAGTGTCCTACCAATTGCATTCTGATACTGACTGCATCCTCATAAGGGATTCTGTCGAGCAACCGTTTTAGTCCCCACGCCACATGAACTTTGACAGCAGTCTTGAAACATTCGCATTGGTTTCCATCCGCAGGATAACGTGCCGGATTAACGATGGAGATATAAAGGTAATCGGCTGTTTCATTTTGTGCAGCTATGTAGCGCAAACATTTCGAGGCTTGTGGGCATTGGTCATTGAAACACCGGGAGAAATTGTAGGGGACAGACAGACTGTCGGGTTCTTCTTTCATCTTGTTGGGTTTATTTTATTTGTGAAATACTGTTGTAAATATAGCAAACAGAATTCTCCACAAAAGTAGGGCTTTATTTTGGGAATGGGAAGCGTTTGGATTATTTTATTTGTATATAATAGGAATTTTCATTATGCTCCTTATGCATTATTTGCATCTCTTATTCTCTTTCTTATGTCTTCACGTAGCTCTTTGTTTATTCTCATTAATCGTTCATTCTCAATATTTAGGTAATCATTTTCTTTTTTCAATTCATAGGCTTTTTTTATTGTCAGGGCAAAACGTTGTTGCATAGGGGATACTTCTAATAGTGTTTCATCTATATGATTAAGTCTTTTAATATATTCAGTGAAACTTTTTTCATCATTGACTGCATTGGATTGATCGTAAAATTGAATTACTTCACATTTAATATTTTGAAATTCTTCATATTCAATCTTATAGGTGTAATATTCGATATTGTTAATGTCTATTTTGTACCAATATCGCAGTTCACTGTCTCTGTGACTTTTAGGTATAGGTTCACGATGTCGATTAAAAAATGCGATTCTTTTTCCTTTTCTATCTAACAAACCGTAATAGGGGCAATGATACTCTATCTCAATAGCGATAGGGTGAATATACTGATGTATAAATTTATTGTTAAAAAGTTCTTTGTCCCACTTCTTTTCTGTAGTAGTGGAGGAATGAGGAAAATATGGAAACTTGTCTTTCATAAGGAATGTGTTTAATAATTCATAAAAGTAGAATGATTTCTTTTCTTTGAATGAGTATTAGAAGAAAAAGCTCATAACTACTTTAATCTGTTATCTGAACTATCTTGTTTAAATACTGTGATTTGAATCGTCTATTGAGATTGTTTTATACGTTTTTTTATCATTCTCGATTGTTTCTATCGTTTTTGCGATAGATTCTACATGTTCTTGATCATGCCGAATTTTACATTCGCCTAGTATATCTTTTAGCCAATTTAGGCAAGGAACATCTTGGTTGATATCCTTGATTGTTTCAACAAAGAGGAATGCATTCAGAGGTTTATCCTTCCCATTCGATAAGTTGTATTTATGGGCGTTCTCAAAATTAGCGTTGTGGACATATCTGTTTGATAATCCGTTTTCAATAATATTGGCAGCTTCCACTTTCTTCCATATCTTTTCATTAAGACTCCATGCTGCACTTGTTTTTTGTCCATTAACTGTATTGATTAGCTTAGAATCTACATCATGGATTGGATAATGTTTGATATGAAATGCTGTTAAGATGTCTTGGAAAAATGGAATGTTCATTTTGGAACCTGTGTTTAAGACAAAGATTTCTTTCTCTGGAAAGAACTTGTTTAATAGTTCTCTATATACAATGGTTTCAGTATCTCCTTCTACCAATAAAACCTTGTACTCTTTCTTTCGAATACATTTCTGTATAAACTCCAGTTTGTACTTGGTATGTGATAGTCTCTTCATCCTGATTTTTAACAACTCTAATAAGCGAAGAATGATCTTTCGATATGTCAATCATCATAGGTGAATGTGTGGCGCACAATATTTGATATGGTTTACCGGGAGCTGCTAGATTATACAATTCTTCGCGCAACTTAAAAGTGATTTTTGGATGTAAAAAAAGTTCTGGTTCTTCGTATAAGATAATGTACTCCTTTCGATGCGATTCTTCTTGCATATTTAATAAAAAGGTTATGAAATTGAAGAGCGCCTGTCGTATGATACCATGACCGCTTCTTTGAAAAGAATCTTTTCTGTCTATTCCATCTTTTTGTATGGTAATTGTATGATTCTTTTTTAATAGATCTTCTACTTTAATGTTTTCGGAGGTATTGGCTTCTATGCTAAGCTTTAATCCGTCAAATACGTGTTGGAAAGATTGGTTGAGTAATTCATCTTGTTGTTGGATAGTGGCACAACCAATAACGCAGTTCTGTAGATTACGTATTTCTTGAAGAACTTTTTCATATTGTTCCTGATGGTTATCTTTCAAAGATTTTAAATATTGATCTTGAATCAACTTGTTCACTTTCTCCCCTAAAGAAGCTTCATCTTCCATGGCATTTATTGAGATTGGAGTAGGGGCTGCTTTGCCGAATAAACTATCAAATCCCCCGAATCCGTTAAGAACCCAGTGTCCTTCATTAGGAGAAAATGTATATTTCTTGAAATCTTGATTAATATTGTTCCATTCTTTCTTTATTTTAATATATCCATCACTATTCACCCACTTAGTAGCCCAGTCTGGGTCTGATTTGGAATAGGATTTATCTTTATCATCATCTTTCTCTAATTCAAACCATCCTTCCATTTTTATTGTATTGGTGATATCCTGATTATAGAAATCATCTAAAGTCGCTTTCTGCTTGGAATTAGTGAAGAATTCGTAGGCTCTTAAAAAAGTGGATTTACCAGTATTGTTTTGTCCTATAAGAAATATAATATCAGACTTTTTGAACTGAATTTCATTATGCTCTCCTTTTAAACCTCTGAAATTTTGAACCTTAAATTTTACTAGCTTCATGTTTTGATTATTTGTGGTTTATAATTTGTGACAATGTCTCGATTTAAGAGATTAACCCTTTTGTTGTAAAATAAATGATTGATAAATAGTAGTTTGCAAACTCCAGGAATTTATCAGTATTAGCATTACGAAACAAAAAAATAAATACTCTTTCAATTGTACAAAAGTAGCAATAAAATTTAGCAATATCATTCCTTTTGAGGATATTTATCTTGTAAAGGATATTTTTCGTATAGAACTCGATAATCTAAAAAGAAAAAATTCGGTATTGCGGATTTGAAACTTTTGAAAAAATATTGGTATGTACAGCAATTTGAAATAACAATTTCCTATCTTTGCAATCATCATGTAGATATTTTATATCTTGACTTTTTCTTTTTATATATTAAGTAGCATGGAACTACCCAAACTGATAAATAACATAAATGAACGTGTGATAGACGATCTAAGAGTCAGATTGTCCACTAAATCGAAAGTGTCCATAGCTGCTGCTTCATTTTCTATTTATGCTTTTGAGGCATTAAAAAAAGAATTGGAGAATGTAGAAGAGTTGCGTTTTATTTTCACATCACCTACTTTTGTTAAAGATAAAGCAGAAAAGGAGAAGCGTGAATTCTATATTCCTAAGCTAAATCGCGAGCGGAATCTTTATGGTTCTGATTTTGAAATAAAACTTCGTAATCAATTATCTCAAAAAGCCATAGCCAGAGAATGTGCAGATTGGATACGTAAGAAAGTCCGCTTTAAATCTAATTCTTCATCGGAAGTAATGGGTGGTTTCTTGCAAGTGTCTGATGTTGAATCACGTTCTTATGCACCTTTTAATGAGTTCACTACAACAGAACTTGGTTTGGATAGAGGGAACAGTGTGTATTCCATGGTACATAGCTTGCCGTCGCCTTTTACAGAAGAATACCTGAAAATATTTAATGCGCAATGGAACAATAGCGAAAAATTTGTAGATGTAACGGACCGGATTTTGGAATATATTGAAACGGTTTATAAGGAAAACTCACCGGATTACATCTACTTTATCACACTCTATAATATCTTCAGCGAGTTTCTTGATGATATATCCGAAGATGTGTTGCCCAATGAAGCTACAGGGTTCAAAAATAGTGTGATTTGGAATAAACTATATAATTTTCAGAAAGATGCAGCTCTTGCTATCATCAATAAATTAGAGAAATACAATGGTTGTATTTTGGCGGATAGCGTTGGTTTAGGTAAGACTTTCACGGCACTTTCTGTGATTAAGTATTATGAAAACCGAAATAAATCCGTTTTGGTTCTGTGCCCTAAAAAACTGAATGATAACTGGATTACGTTTCGCAGTAATTATAAGAATAATCCTATCGCAGCAGACAGGTTACGCTATGATATCTTATTTCATTCAGACTTATCTCGTGAATACGGGACGTCTAATGGATTAGACCTCTCTCATATCAATTGGGGAAACTATGACCTTATCGTCATAGACGAAAGTCACAATTTTCGTAATGGTGGCAAGATTACAACTGACGAGGAAGATGAGAATCCCAGAGAAAACCGTTATTTACGTTTGTTGAATCAGGTGATTCGTGCCGGAGTGAAGACAAAAGTACTAATGCTTTCTGCTACTCCTGTCAACAATGGCTTCAAGGATTTAAAGAATCAATTGCAGTTGGCTTATGAGGGTGAAGTTGAAAAGATTGATTCTTTATTGGATACTAAAAGTAGCATTGATGATATATTCCGTCAGGCACAAACTGCATATAATAGATGGGTGAAGTTTGAACCGACGGAACGTACTACGGCTAAGTTGTTGGGAATGTTAAGCTTTGATTTTTTTGAGGTGTTAGATTCGGTGACAATTGCCCGTAGTCGAAAACATATTGAGCGATATTATGATACTACAGATATCGGTAAATTTCCTACCCGTCTGAAACCAATATCCCGCCGTCCATGCTTAACGGATTTGAGTGCAGCTATCAATTATAATGAAATTTACACCCAGTTGCAAACGTTGAATCTTGCTATATATACTCCTTCTGATTTTATATTGGCGAGCAGAATAAGTAAGTATGTAGACTTGGACGAGTCTGGCAGTGAAAGTGGGTTATCCATGCATGGACGTGAAAAGGGTATTCGTCAATTGATGGCAATCAATATGCTAAAACGTTTGGAAAGTTCAGTTAATTCATTTCGCTTGACTATTCAACGTATACAGGAACTTATCCAAAATACGATAAACAGGATAGATAACTTCTCGCGTGACAGATATGGACATACCTCTTTGGAAGTGGACGATTATTACCCATCAATGGTAGCTGAAGATGAAGAATATTATGGCTCTGCTTTTGTTGGTGGAAAAAAGACAAAGATTGATTTAGCTGATATGGATTTTATATCTTGGCGGCAGTATCTGGAATGGGATAATGAGATTCTTAACCTTCTTTTGGTGATGCTTCAAGATATTACTCCTCGTCACGACAGTAAGTTGCAACAACTTATTGAAGATTTGGAATCTAAATTCAGTCATCCTATCAATGATAAAAATAAAAAGGTCTTGATCTTCACGGCTTTTTCTGATACGGCTGAATATTTATATTCGGAACTGGCTGACCGTATTCATGATGAATATGGTTTGAATGTTGCTATGGTGACAGGTTCGGTGGACGGAATGTGTACTATCAAAAAATTAAAGCCTGACTTTAATACAATTCTTACACTCTTTTCGCCTCGTTCAAAGGAACGTGATGTCTTATTTCCCGGTTCGAATACTGAAATAGATGTACTTATTGCTACAGATTGTATATCGGAAGGTCAGAACCTGCAGGATTGCGATTATTTGATAAACTATGATATACATTGGAATCCCGTTCGTATTATTCAGCGATTTGGGCGTATAGACCGTATTGGCTCCAAGAATGAGGTGATTCAACTGGTAAATTACTGGCCTGATGTAGAGTTGGATGATTATATCAAGTTGAAAGGTCGTGTAGAGGCTCGCATGAAGGTTACTGTTATGACTGCCACTGGTGATGATAATCTTCTCTCTGACGAAGAAAAAGGGGATTTACAATACCGGAAGGAGCAGTTGAAGCGTCTACAAGAAGAAGTTGTTGATATTGAAGATATGGATACGGGTATCAATATCATGGATTTAGGACTTAATGAGTTCAGGCTAGACCTTTTGGCTTACATGAAGGATAATCCGGATATTGCTCATACTCCTTTTGGGATGAGTGCTGTTGTTGGAAGTTCAGATTTTGTGCAGCCGGGAGTTATCTATGTGTTGAAGAACCGGAACAATGGAGTAAATATCAATAATCAGAATTTACTTCATCCATTCTATATGGTTTATATAAGTCATGAGGGAGAAGTGCTTTGTGATCATTTGTCCCCTAAAACTATGCTTGACAATATGCGTGCAGCCTGTCGGGGAAAACATGAACCAGATAAAACTTTATGTTCTGTGTTCAATAAAGAAACGAAAGACGGGCGTGAGATGAGTCACTATTCTGACTTGTTGCAGGAAGCTATTCATAGCATTATTGAAGTGAAAGAAGAATCGGATATTATGAGCCTTTTCTCGGCGGGTGAAACTACTGCACTTCGAAATAAAATATCAGGGCTTGATGATTTTGAGTTAATCTGTTTTTTGGTGATTAAATAGTGAAACGTTATGTATAATCTTCCGCAATCAACTATCGTAAACAGAGTTATCCCCAAGAAAACGTTTGTAAATCAATGGGGAGCTAATACTCGCATGAAGGATCACTTCACAAATGATGTGGTTCGAGTGGAATGGTTGGCTAAGTTAGCGCCAAGTACTATTAATGTGGCAGATGGAAAAGAAGTACATGAAATCACTATCTTCCTTGTGCCTATTAAGGATGAAAATTGTCCGGATGATATTTTTTCTTTTATTGATGGTATGATACCACGACATACAATCTTTATTTTGCGTTGGGGAGATATGACTTGTTTGCACCTCAATTACAAAGAATGGATGGAAAGCAGTACGAATACGGATAAAACTTTTCGTATTGCGAAGACGTATCGTTCTCAATGGATAAAAGATACAGAAATCAGTCTTTCCATAGAGGGGTTGACGATGGATGCTATCTATGAAGCACTTGTTCGCCAAGTAGCAGGGGAGCGCATTATTGCACAAAGCGAAAGTTTACGTGAGGATGTGGAGAAATCGACTCAACGTGAAATGTTGCTTAAAGAAATAGAGATTCTAAAGTGGAAAGAAGCGAAGGAGAGGCAGCCTCGAAAGAAGTTTGCGATTCATAAACAGATTATTGAATTAGAAAGGCATATAAAGTAAGATAAAGATGGCATTAAAGCTAAACAATAATAGAATGGGTAATTGTATAAGTTCGACTTCATTATTCCATTTTACAAAAAAATCCTCTATATTAAAGAAGATTCTTAAAACTGGATTGAAATACTCTTTTTCCTGTGAATTTAAACCGGAAAATTTTGGTACAAGAGAAAATGCGGATAATTTAGTGCTACCTATAATATGCTTTTGTGATACGCCGATAATACGCGTTGAACAGCATATTGTGAAATATGGTAAATATGGTATTGGATTTGACAAAGCAAAACTTAGAGAAAAGCTAAAAGATAGTTTAAATCCTGTTTTCTATGTGAGTTCTTCTTTGTATGCAGATGCACTATCAAAATGTTATTTGATAAGTGAGAAAATAAAGGAAGATGGTCTGAATGAAATAGTATATAATCCAATTATAAGTTTGGGCCCCAATCAATTTGTAGAGGGTGAGAATTTGCAAAAACTTATAGGATTATTTTACTCTTTATTTAAGCCGTGTGATGATAATAACTTTAATTGTAACTATTATGATGAGCGGGAATGGAGGGCTATACTTCCTAATAATATTAAAGATGGTGCTTCTTGGAATTATAGATCTTCAAATTTACAAGTTGAAGATGAGCAGGGGAATGCTAGTACCATAAGCCGAGAACTTGTAAAATATATGAATAGAATTACGGAAGGAGCTTCTCAATTTTATATTAATTTTTCTCCTATTGAAATTTTAAATATAGTAAATCATATAATTTTACCTAATGAAGAAATAATGAAGTCATATATAAAATTTATACGTTCTTCAAAAGAGCTTTTTGGAACTGTAGATATTACAGATGAAATTAAAGACCAATTGATAAGTAGACTAAATACAATAGAAAGAATTAGAAAAGATTATTAATAATATGGACAAATTAAAGATGCAAACGCTTGATGGCGTTCAGAATAACATAGATAAGATTGCTGCACTTTTCCCTAATTGTATAACAGAGAAGGTAGATGAAAAAGGGCAACTAGTACATTCTATTGACTTTGATAAGCTTCGTCAAGAGTTATCTTCGGAGATAGCGGAGGGGCGTGAAGAACGTTATCAGTTTACATGGCCAAACAAGAAGAAGGCAATACTCCTTGCTAACTCACCTATCAATGCTACACTTCGGCCTTGTCGTGAAGAGAGTGTTGACTTTGATAATACACAGAATCTTTATATTGAAGGTGATAATCTTGATGTGTTGAAATGTTTGAGAGAGACGTATCTGGGTAAGGTGAAGATGATTTATATTGATCCACCTTATAACACTGGTAATGATTTTGTATATGATGATGACTTTGCTGAATCTACTTCTGAATATTTGGCTAATAGTGGGCAGTATGATGAACAGGGTAATCGACTTGTTGCTAATACGGAAAGTAATGGGCGTTTTCATACAGATTGGTTAAATATGATTTATCCACGTTTGAAGGTGGCTAGAGATTTGCTAACGGAGGATGGCGTTATTTTTATCAGTATTGATGATAATGAAGTTGTGAATTTGAAGGAAATATGTAATGAAATATTTGGATCCTCTAATTTTGTTAGCCAAATTGTATGGGAACAAGGAAGAAAATCAATGGCAGCTCAGATAGCAATTAATCATGAATATTGTTTGATTTATTGTAAGAATCGGATAGAGAATATAAAAAATGATTCGTTAAAGTCTAATCATAATTGGTCAGATAAGAAAGAAGGCCTTGAACAGATTTATAATGAATATGAGAATCTAAAAAATATATATGGTAGTGATTATAATGCAATAGAAAAAGGTATTAAGGCTTTTTATAAGAGTCTATCTGATGACAATCCTGCAAAAAGACAAAGTCAGTATAAATGTGTTGACTCTAAAGGTTTGTATTTTCCTGGAGATATAGCACAGGGGACAGGCAATGGCGGTAGGTTTGAAATATTACACCCTATTACACGTAGACCATGTAAATTGCCTAAAGGGGGGTGGAGATTTGGAGAATCTAAACTTCCTGAATTGTTACGGGAAAATAGAATACATTTTGGTGAGGACGAAACTAAGGTACCTTGTTTGAAACGCTATTTAAAAGAAACGGAATATGAAGTTGCTTCTAGTGTCTTTTATAAAGATGGGCGTGGAGCTTCCAAACGGTTACAAGTTTTATTTGATAATTCAATCTTTGATTTCCCAAAAGATGAAGAGATTATAAAACGTTTTGTTGCGTATGTTACTTCATATAATGATTCTAATGAACCTATTATTGTTTTGGATTTCTTCTCAGGTTCCGCAACAACAGCCCATGCTGTAATGAAGCTTAATGCAGAAGTTGGTGGAAATCGTAAATTTATTATGGTACAATTACCAGAAAAAACAGAACTAAATAGTGAAGCCTATAAAGCAGGTTATAAAACTATTTGTGATATTGGTAAAGAGCGTATTCGTCGTGCTGGAAAGAAGATTAAAGAAGAATTAGCAGTTAAACAACATGATGAAAGAATTACTACTAGACAAAAAGAACTGACTCTTGATATCGGTTTTCGTGTTCTCAAACTTGACAGTAGTAATATGGAGAATGTTTATTATTCTCCTGTTGAATATAGTCAACAAGAGCTTTTTGCAAAAACAGAGAACGTTAAATCAGACCGTACCGGTGAAGATCTTTTATTTCAAGTAATGCTAGAATTAGGAGCTACTCTTGATAGTAAGATTGAGCAAATAGAAATAAAAGGTAAGGCTATCTATAATGTTGCCAATAATTATCTTGTTGCTTGTTTTGATAATGAAATAGATGATAGTGTTGTTACCACTATTGCTAAAATGCAGCCCCAATATGCTGTGTTTCGCGATAGCTCGATGACAGACGACAGTACCGCCACTAACTTTGAACAGATATTTAAAACTTATTCTCCCAATACAGTAACAAAAGTACTATAAGAAACAATGAAACCGGAATAATCAGAAGTAAATGATGGATAATATAATTAAACGGCTGATTGGCGAGAATACCACTTGTGATTTCAAAGAATTTTTGGAACGCAAGCAATTCAAAAGTTGGTTGAAAAGTGTCAGTGCTTTTGCTAATGGGCTTGGCGGTTCCTTATTTTTTGGTGTAAATGATGATGGTGAAGTAGTAGGTTTGAATAATATTAAATCGGACACAGAGTTTATTAGTGATAAAATAAAGACTATAATAGATCCTATACCAGACTTTGAA
>OKTD01000814.1_pt1 | contig 11085 bp, 11 predicted proteins | sample 1606161 | NCBI WGS metagenome assembly OKTD01 (sample SAMEA3879527, study PRJEB24766) | human gut metagenome | biome: human-associated habitat; feature: feces | place: USA | collected 1985/1987 | reverse complement strand
TTTTGCGGCTTCTTCCGGAACCATCTTGAATTTAAACGTTCCCGGGGAATTGCCCGGCACCTGTTTGGTGTCCACCAGCCAGAATATAAATTTTTTCCCGGCGGCATTTTTGAAATTTGTTTTTTTAATATATTCCCTGGTAAAAATATTACACCGGGAACACCATGAAGAACCGGTCAGGTAAATCACCAGCGGCAGCTTTTTCTTCATAGCTTCATTACGGAGTTTGTCAAAAACGGGGCTGCCCGATTTATTGACTTCAGGTATCCTGTTTTTATTGGCAAACCCGAAAATGGGAGGACGCTGTTGAGCTATGCCGGCCTGAGGGGCAAACAGCCCTGAAACCACAGCGGAACAACATAAAAAAAGGAAAGGCCTCATACGTGTTCCTACTATAGATACTATCCCGGGATAGTCAAACAGCAAGCGTTTCCCGGTTTCCGGGAAAAAAGAAATGCCCTTTACATGAACCATAGCAGGGCTATTCACTTGCCAAGTCCGAATGAAGCTGTAAGAATCCGCGCCATGAGAAAGCTCCTGATCCGCTCCTGTCTGATTGCCGGGCTGACCTGGACCTATTCCTGCGCCTCCAACAAGGAAACGGCGCCTCAGGCCCCCGCCCCGGTTCCAGCCGTTCAGCCGGAACAAACCGCCCCGGCGGACCATCCCGCACCCTGGGCTCCCGCTCCGGCGCAACAGGAGATTCTTCCAGAGGATGAGAATGAAGAGTCCGCTCCGGGACCAGCTGTCTTGCCGGGCGATTTCCGCCCCGGACTGCGCACCCCCCGGCTGCCCTGCTGTACGATCTGGACGGCAAGCTGATTACCCCTTCCGCCCCATAATCTTTTCCCACCACCATGACTGCGACCATTCCCAAAGGCTTCCACCCCGAACCTTTTTCCTACCATCAGGAGCTTGAACTGGATATTGACGCCCTTTCCAATGCGGGCGACGGCATCGGACGCGTGGACGGATGGGTGGTTTTCGTCCCCTTCGCCCTGCCGGGAGACCGTGTCAAAGCCCGCGTCTGGCGTAATGACAAAAACTACTCCTCCGCCGATCTGGTGGAAATAATTAACCCCAGCCCGGACCGCGTGGAACCGGGCTGCCGCCTGTTCGGCACCTGCGGAGGATGCCAGTACCAGCACCTTTCCTATGACCGCCAGCTTCTCTGGAAAACCCGGCAGGTAGCGGATCTGCTCCGCCTGCAGGCAGGGCTGGAACTGCCTGTTAATCCGGCCATAGCCTCCCCGCCAATATCATTACCGCTCCAAGATTACGCCCCACTTTGACAAACCGAAGGAAGGAGGCAAGCCGACCATCGGTTTTCTGAAAGCAGGCTCCAGAAGGGATGTGGTGGACGTGCCGCAATGCCCGATTGCCATGGAGTGCATCAATGAAGCCCTGCCCCTGGCACGCAAAAGCGTTTACCAGGCCGCGGCCCGGTTCAAGCGGGGAGCCACCATTCTGCTCCGGGCTTCGGAAGGAACCGTCATCACCAATAACAACGCCGTGGCGTGCGAACGGGTGGGCGATTTGGAGTTCCATTTTCTGGCGGGGGACTTTTTTCAGAATAATCCTTTCATTCTTCCGCTTTTTACGGATTACGTGGCCCAACAGGCGAGTATGGACGGGGAGGAATTCCTGGTGGACGCTTACTGCGGTTCCGGCCTGTTCGCCCTGAGCTTGGCGAAGAAATTTAAAAAAGTGCTGGGCGTGGAAGTCAGTGAGACTTCCGCGGACTGGGCGCGCAGCAACGCGCGCAGCAACGGAATCGAACACGCGGAATTCCTGGCGGCGGACGCCGGGGCCATTTTCGCCCGGGTGGATTTCCCCGCGGAAAAAACCGCCGTGGTGATCGACCCGCCCCGGAAAGGGTGCAGCATGGAATTCCTGACCCAGTTGTTCGCCTTCGGCCCCGGAAAGGTCGTTTATGTTTCCTGCAACCCAGCCACCCAGATACGGGATTTGGCGGAATTCGACAAGGCCGGGTATTCCGCCACCGCCGTCCAGCCCTTTGACCTGTTCCCCCAGACCAAGCATCTGGAATGCGTGGTCACCCTGAAAAAAAATATCTGATTTTTTCCATGCCCAAGCTTTACATCAAAACTTACGGCTGCCAGATGAACGAACGGGACTCCGAACAGGTGGCCCGCATGTTCGTGCAGAAGGGCTACACCATGACGGACCGCGAGGATGAGGCGGACGTCATCCTGTTCAATTCCTGCTCCATCCGGGAGCAGGCGGAACAAAAGGCGCTGGGGAAAATGGGGCTTCTGGCCAAGCAGCAGCAGCACCGTCCGCATGTAGTGTACGGCATGATGGGCTGCATGGCTCAAAGTAAAAAAGAGGAGCTGTTCAAGGAACTGCCGCGCCTGGACCTCGTGGTCGGCACCCAGAAATACCACCGCGTGTTTGAACATGTGGACGGCATTCTGCGCGCGCGCCAGGAACGCCGCATGGACGAGTTGCAAACCGCCTTTTCCGGCACGCATGTGTGCGATGTGGCGGAAGAGGCGGACTCCCAGAACCGCATCCGGGACCACCTGAATCCCGGAGCGCGCTCCACGGCGTATGTCTCCATCATGCAGGGGTGCGAAATGAAGTGCGCCTACTGCATCGTCCCCTACACCCGCGGCGCAGAACGCAGCCGCCCCATCCGGGACGTGGTGGATGAAGTAAAGATGCTGGCGGACGCCGGCGTGAAGGAAGTCACGCTGCTGGGCCAGATCGTCAACCGGTACGGCAGGCAGATGGAAATGGCAGACGGCAAGGGCGGCTTCGTCCAGCTGCTGGAAGCCGTGCATGAAGTGGAAGGCATCCGGCGCATCCGCTTCGTCTCCCCGCATCCCATCGGTTTCCGCCAGGATCTGGTGCAGGCGTTCACCTACCTTCCCAAGTTGTGCAGCCACATTCATTTCCCGATGCAGAGCGGCAGCGACCGCATCCTGAAAATGATGCGCAGGCCGTACAGGAATGAAACCTATCTGGACCTTTGCTCCCGGATGAAGCAGGCACGCCCGGATTTATCCATCACCACGGATATCATCGTGGGCTTCCCGGGAGAAACGGAGGAGGATTACCTGCTGACCAGGCAGGCCGTGGAACAGGTCCAGTTTGACAACGCGTTCATTTTCCGCTATTCCCCGCGCCGCGGCACGCCCGCCGCCGTTATGGAGAATCAGATTCCGGAGGAAGTGAAGGAAGCGCGCAACCAGGATCTTCTGGCCGTAGTCAATGAAATAGCCATCCGGAAAAACCGGGATCTGGTAGGCTCCGTGCAGGAAGTTCTTCTGGAAGGGCCGTCCAAAACGAATGCGGCGCGCCTCTCCGGCCGAACCTCCCAGAACAAGCCCGTCATGGTGGATGCCGCCCCTGACCTGGCGGGAGAGATACTTCCCATCCGCATTGAGGAAAGCACGGGATTCACCCTGTACGGCGTTCCTCCATCCGCAGATAGAGGGTTCCGGTTTCCCGGAGACGGTACACGGCTGTTCCCTCCGGCACGGGGCATTCATGCTCCGTCGCGAAAATGACTGCGCGGGCGCCTGTGGCCCTGATCCACGCAGCGCTGTCCACCGGGTCGCGCGGATGATGCCCGATGAGCAATACATCCGCCCGCGGTGTTTTTTCCGCGCGCGCCAGGGAGGAAAACCCGGCATTCCCTATCATCAGGAACCGCCTCCCGCGGCATTCCCATGACAACACCCGGCTCCAGTCCTGACGGATTCCCGTGCGCAACGGTACAGGAAAATCTTCCAGCACAAGTTCATTGCCCGGCCGTAACCTCCATTGCCGGACGGGACATTCCCCGGACTCCGCGCCCCAGTTCCGGATTCCGGGATATTCCTTCTGCAGTTCTTTCTCCCCGGCCCGTTCCGCCTTGCCGCTCCCGCAGCACAACACGCCGCAGGGCCGGATACTGCGCGCCTTCAGCACGGGAAGGAGGGTGTACCGCACCGCATCTTCCGTTCCGCTTCCCACAACCAATGCGGGATTGGAAATGACTGCGGACCAGGCGTCCTTCTGCAGGGGAACGATCACCGCTTCATTTTCCCCGGATGGCGGTGCGGAAGAAAGATAACTGTACGGCAGGGAAGCCACTCCCCCGGCTACGGCCAGCATGGCGGACGCCAGCCAGGAAGCGGCCGTATTGCAAACATGCAGCATCCACGGGCACCACGCGAACATCAGCCCGGACAGGGAAACGCCCATCAGGGGAAAGACAAGTACGCTCAGGCACAAATTGGTCAAGGGAGCATACAGGTTCCAGGTTCCGAAGTGCCATGCCGTCAGGGGAATGGAGGCCAGCCACGCCCCCACGGAGACAATCAGCGCGCCGCGGCCTGCTTTTTCCAGCCGCACCAGGAATCTTTCCCGCGCATGGTAAATCCGGGGAGGAATGAACGGGTCCGGCGACCACAGGGGCTTTTCCCGGCTGAGCCATCCCGCCAGGCAGGCAATGGCGGCAAAAACGCAGAAAGAAAGCTGAAACCCCGGCTGGAAAACCTGGAGCGGGTTCATCAAGCAGAGAAGGATGAAAGCGAGCGCCAGAATATTGGCCGGATGCCCCTTTCTGCGCAGCACGAACGCCAGAAGCCAGACTGACGCCATGATGAACGCCCGCAGGGCGGAAGCGGACATCCCGGTCACGAACACGTACGCCGCCAGCAACAGGATGCAGGACAGCCGGGCCGCACGGGGACGCACATGCAGGAGCCTCAGCATACCCAGAACCAGCATGGCGGCCACGCCCACATGCATGCCGCTGACGGCGAATACATGCATGCAGCCGCTTTCCAGAAACTTCGCCATCGTTTCCGGCCTCGCGTCCGTCTTGTCCCCAAGCACGGCGGAAACCATCACCTGCCGGGCTTCATCATCCGGAGGCGCGCCTTCCCTGAGCAGGGAGGCGGCCCTTTCCCGGAGCCGCAGGGAAAAAGCCCGGAAACGGCTGCGCCAGTCTCCCGTCCCGTTCCGGCAGTACTCATCCAGCCGGATTCCGGCGATGATGCCGTGCAGGTAACCCCACCGCTCCCGGTCAAAGATGCCGGGACCGCACGGCGCCTGAAGCGGATACGCCTCTCCTTTAATCCGGTAATGTTCCCCTGCCTCCAGAGGGCAGGCCCCGTCACGGGAGGAAACCGCGTACAGCCACCGGGAACCATCCGGGCGAAACAATACGGATTTTCCGGAAACAGCCTCAACGGAGCCTTCCATCACCATGGCTCTCCCCGCTTCCACGGGAACGCCTGCGTATTCCCGTTCATACGCGAAAAGATATACGGCGGCCCACATCGCCAGGGCAGCGGCAAGCACCCCCATGGAAGGCGCATGTAAAAAACACGGCAACGCCGCTAGACAGAAGCATGGAAGCCAGAACCAAAGGGACACATCCATGGCCGCGCAAGCGCACAGCAGGGACAAAGCCGGAATCAGCAAGGGAGCAGATGCCGTCATCCGTTCCGGCCACGGACGAAGAACACGCCGAACCTCTTCCATGCAGGGGGAACCTTACGGCAGAGCGTCTTCGCCGTCCGGCTCCAGAGGGAGAACGGAAGGCAGCGGAAGAACAACGTTGGCAGGCAGGGGGGCCTTGCGCTGGAGCACTCTGGGAGCCAGGGCCTCGCCCGTCTCATAAGCTCCGCGGAACATTTCCAGCTTGGCGTCCAGATTGTCGATGTAATGCAGGGCCACCGCCTCCGGCGTCTTGGGAAACACGGGGGAGCCGAAGGCAAGTTCCCCGTGATGGGACGCAATCAGGTGCAGCAGGTGCATGCGCACGTCCGGTGAAGGAGGGTCCAGCGTTTTCCAGGAATCCGCCTCCGGAAGGGACATGATGCGCTTCCACAAATTGTTGACCAGTTCAATGCCCAGCGGAATATGGCCCAGCAGTTCTCCGGCCTCCGAATAGGGCATCGTAAAATCCTCCTTCGGGTAGCAGTTTTCCCACAACTTCCCGCAGTCGTGGAACAGGCACCCGGCCAACAGAAGGTCACGGTTCAGCCCCGGATTCGCCTGGCAGACGGCAGAGGCCGTGCGCATCATCCCCGCCACGTGTTCCACCAGTCCGCCGCGGCGGGCGTGATGGTAGGTGCGGGCGGCGGCGGCGCGCTGGAGGCGTTCCCCGAACTGCTCAATGAATTCAATGCACAGGGCGCGTATGCGCGGATCATTCATGCCCTTGATGAGCACGCAAATTTCCTTCAGATCAGCTTCCTGCTTTTTCTTCAAGGTTCCGGAACCGGCCAGAAAGCTTTCCTTTTCCTGTTCGTCCAGCAACCGCACGTCCAGGTCGGAAACCTCCATGCCGAACCCTCCCTTGGCCCATTGGCCGCGCAGGCTCACGAAACTGCGAAGGGGCAGGGAAGCAAGCGTCCGGAACCAGGGTTTATCCTCCCACACCTTCAATCCCATGGTCCCTTCCGCATCGGCAAAAGACACATCCAGATACGGTTTGTTGCCCTTGGTCATCTTCTGCGCGCATTGGGCAATCTGGGCAAAAACTTCCGCTTCAACCTGGCCTTCTGCGGCCAGCTTGCCCAATTCCATGAGACTGACTTGTTCCATGCGTGCCATCTTGCCCCTCTTCCCTCCATCCGTCAAGAAAACGCGGGAGGACTACGATAATAAAAAAAGGAAACCGCTTATTTTCCCAATATTCATATGGACTAAATAATCCAATGACGGTTTTCTTAACAAGAAATCAGTAAATTAAATACATAACCTGACAAAATGATAAACGCCGTGACCGTTCCGAAGAAAATACCGATCAACTTCCAGGTCATCACTTTTTTGAGAAGGGCGGCTTCCGGAAGGGAAAGTCCTACTGTCGCCATCATGAATGCAATTGCCGTTCCGATTGGTACTCCCTTTGCGACAAATACCTCGATCACCGGAACAATAGCCGCAGCATTTGCATACATGGGTACCGCACAGATGACAGCGACAGGCACCGACCACCAATTTTCCCGGCTCATGGATTCTTCGAAGAATCCGGCAGGCACATAGCCGTGCACTGCCGCCCCAATGGCAATGCCGATTACCACGTACAGGGTCACTCCCTTGACGATTCCCCAGGCATCGCGCATGATAACGGGCAATTTGCCCATGAAGGGTGTCTTTTTCCGTTCCCAGTCATTGCTCTCTGCATTCGACTGAACCAGCAAGTCACGTATCCAGGGAGACAAATAACGTTCTAGCTTGAATTTCTCCAGGACTATACCCCCGACCATGCCCAACAGGATGCCGGAAACAGCATAGATCACCGTAATCTTGATACCGAATGCTCCGAGGAACATGGCGATCGCCACCTCATTAACCAAAGGAGACGTAATCAGGAAGGCAAACGTCACCCCCAAGGGAATGCCACCCTTCACAAATCCGATGAACAAGGGAATGGAGGAACAGGAACAAAATGGCGTCATGGCTCCGAACAGAGCCGCGAAGAAATATTGAAGCCCGTAAAGCTTCCTCGTAATCAGAAATACGCGGATGCGTTCTACAGGGAAATAGGCGTTTACCACCCCCATGATGAGGCTGATCGCGTATAACAGGAAAAGAATCTTGACCGTATCGTACACGAAAAAGTTGACCGCCTCCCCCAGTTGTGTGTGGGGAGTAAATTCCAATATCTTGTAAACCAGCCAGTTGGCAAAATCTTGAATCATATAATAAGAAAGGGTAATGTAGAAAGAATCAAACGAGAAGAATCCGGCTGAACAGCCAGTACCCGCCAAGCAACAGGAAGAACCATCCCGTCACAAGTTTCATGATTTGCTGGATTTTAGGCATGTGGCGCACGGCAGCAGCGGCTTTCTCCGCACTGAATGTCAGCAGTAAGGCAAATGCGACCACGGGCAGGGCCGTTCCTATGCCGAACAGGGAAATTCCTAATAGGGAACCAGTGCTCCCAGCCTGTATGGACAAAGGGACAGCCGTTCCGAAAAACAGCGCCGCCGAAGGAGGGCAAAGAGCTAGGGCGAACAGAAAACCTAGCGCAAACGCCCCCCAGATGCCGCCTTTAGCCATAAGGCTTTGAGCTGTTGCCTCTCCCGGTTTTTTCCCTAGGGAAAAGAACGGGATGAACCCCAGAAGGATCAGCCCTGCCACCATCATCACCGGGCCCAGATACACCGGCAGTTCCTCCTGCATCCAGAATGACAACATGGGGACCGATGCCAAGCCCCGGCTTACCAACCACCCGATCAGCACATAAGCGCTCACACGGCCCAAAGTATAGAGAAGTGAGGCGATGGCTGATTGATGACGGGAGCCGATGCCACGGGAAATGAATCCCACAGCGGCAATATTCGTTGCCAGGGGACAAGGAGAAACGGCTGCCGCTACGCCTATAGGCAGCAGAGATAAAAGAGGCCAGTCCATCACGGAAAATATTAGAAGGAAGGTAAACGTTCAATGAGCGTCATCCAGTGCTTTCCGGATGCTCTGAACCACATATTCCTTGAACTCCTGTTCATTACCACTCAAGTCCCAGATGCGATCCAGATCCACCCAGCGCGTTTCCTTGCCGTCCTTCCAATCCTTGAGAAGCAAAGATTTGGTTGTCAATTCATACTTGCCAACGGCGTCCTTGTCGGCGGGAATGGCGCGGAAAGCCAACTTGCCTTCCTTAAGCTGAATCGGAAAATTCTTTTCGATCGCCTCCTTCGTCCATGTCTCCATACGGATGCAGGTTGGGCATCTCGCCCCATATTCGTAATAAACCGCCTCTACCCCGGATTTCATCGTCACAGTTGTGGCGGCTGGTTCTTCACGGTTTTCAGCTCCCTGGTGGTTGATAACTTTGACGATGGCAAGCAGGATGAGCAGGGCAACCACCCAGACTACAGCCTTTTTCCATCCGGAGCATCCTTTGGATGCCTCACTGCTGCAACAGCTCCCTCCGCAACATGATACCTCTTTCGCATGAGAATCATTTTCTTGAGGTAACGCAGATTCTGCTACGCCGGAACAACAGCAGGATTTCTGCCGGGAAGAATCAGCCTGAATGGTCTCTTGAAGAATCTTCTTGATTTCATCCTTGGATGGAACTCTCCCCGAAACAAATACCTTGCCATCCACAGCCAACGCCGGGGTCACGAGTACCCCCGCTACGGCAAATTGCATGGCATCCGTCACTTTTTCCAGAGAAGCGTCCAAATGGAGTTCCTGCATGGCTTGCTTCGTCACATCCGCCAGTGCAGTGCACTTGGCGCATCCCGGTCCGTAAACGACAATGTTGTTCATGGTATTATTGATTTAGATTTTGAAGAATATCAAAGTGTTTGTGTAGAAATCAGAAGAAACTAGAGTATCATGTCCTTATCTCCGCAGAATGGGACTTTCCTTCAAACAGTCTAATACCTGGCGAAGGCACGGACAACACAGGGAATAATACACATTCTTCCCCCGCTGTTCACAAGAGAGCACACGATTGTTCTTCAACACATTCAAGTGGCTGGAAATCGTGGACATATCGCGCCCGGAATCTTTTTGCAGTTCGCAGACGCAGCGTTCCCCATCCAGAAGCATCTCCACGATCATCAAACGGACGGGATGCCCCAATGCCTTGAATACACCGGCAAGAGGTATCAGATCCTTGACGGAGGAAGCCGGGAGCGAAGAATGTGTACAGGAGCAATCAGGCATAAACGATGGATTCATTATTTTGAAAAATATAAAAATGTAAATCTATTTTTCGTTACGTCCATGGCGCGCCGCGCAAACACGGTATCCTACGGCAACAGCCTTGAAAACTATCCCCATGCTGGACAGGTCAATTCCCTTCCGATATGCTCGCTTGCATATTTTCCCGCCACCGCCATGCTGCACATCGGATGCCATCTTTCCTCCGCAAAAGGCTATGAAGCCACGGGCCGGGTTGCCCTCTCCATCAGCGCCAATACTTTTCAGTTCTTCACCCGCAATCCGCGGGGGAGCAAAGCCAAAGCTATTGACGAACAGGATATTGCCCGTTTTCTGGAATTAGCGCGGAACAACGGATTCGGAACGCTGCTGGCACACGCCCCCTACACGCTGAACCCCTGTTCCGCAGACCCCGGCGTCGCCCGTTTTGCGGCCCAGGTGCTGAAAGAGGATCTGGAACTCATGGAACATCTGCCGGGAAATCTTTATAACTTCCATCCCGGCTGCCATGTAGGTCAGGGAGCGGAAAAAGGCATTGAACTGGTGGCGGGCCAATTAAACGGCGTGCTTTCTCCGGAACAAACGACCATTGTTCTGCTGGAAACCATGTCCGGCAAGGGAAGCGAAGTCGGCCGGACCTTTGAAGAACTGGCCACCATTATGGAGCGGGTGGACCTGAAGGACAAGCTGGGCGTATGCCTGGATACCTGCCATGTCTATTCCGCCGGATATGATATCGTCAACAGGCTGGATTCCGTACTGGAACATTTTGATGCCGTGCTGGGCCTGGAACGCCTGCGCGCCATCCACCTGAATGACAGCATGACGCCCTTCTCCTCCTTCAAGGACCGCCATGAAACCATCGGCAAGGGTTCCCTGGGAGAACAGGCCTTCATCAACATCATCAACCATCCCGTTCTGCGGGAATTGCCCTTTTTCCTGGAAACGCCCAGGGACGACGCCGGGCACGGCGAAGAAATAACGTGGCTGAAGGAACATTACCGCAACTGAACCGCCGCCAAGGGGTTTCCGTACTGATTGAACTCCGGTCTTTCTCCCGGAGAAAAAGCTTGCATCCGCTCCGGATACGGGATACACAAACCTTGTGAATTAGTTTAAACTAATTCCAATATCTGGGTTCCAAGGAAAAAACCATCCGATTTTTATGAAAGAAATGCGCATCGCGAAAATAACAGGGCGTGAAATTCTGGATTCACGCGGCAACCCCACCATTGAGGCGGACGTTTATCTGGAAGGAGGCGCCGTAGGCACGGCGGGCGTCCCCAGCGGAGCTTCCACCGGGGAACATGAAGCCTGGGAACTCAGGGACGGCGACACAACCCGCTACCAGGGCAAGGGAGTCACCAAGGCCGTAGACAACATCCGTAACGTCATTGCTCCGGCCCTGATCGGTCTGGAAGCCACGGAACAAACCAC
>OKTD01000812.1_pt1 | contig 11087 bp, 10 predicted proteins | sample 1606161 | NCBI WGS metagenome assembly OKTD01 (sample SAMEA3879527, study PRJEB24766) | human gut metagenome | biome: human-associated habitat; feature: feces | place: USA | collected 1985/1987 | reverse complement strand
GTTGTTATCTTCCGCAAGAAGGAAGAAGACTGAGCCTGAATCCTGCTCGGTACACGGCGGAAGTCAACGCTGCGAGTGATGAAAATCAGCGTAACGAGTGACTGAAACCGATACCGTGCATGAACAAAAGCATAATCCCGACCGAATCGGATTTCCGATTCGGTCGGGGCTGCAAGCCCCGCAGGATGCAAATCCCTGCGGGGCTTGTGTCGTATGAAAATGCGAACGCAAAAGAATCAGAGACCATATCCTATATGAAAAAATATCAAGAAAGTGCATTTTCTATAAGATTGGGGTTGAAATTTTCGTCTCAATAAGTTAAAATAGGATATAGATTTATGCAAAAGTCATTCATGAGGTGAAATGAAGGATATGTACGGCATTCGGGCGGATGAATTGGATATGCATTCGATCATTGCCGAAAGCATAATCGGCTTTTTGCTTCAGCATACCGGAATAAAAATTCAAAGACAGGATATTTCAATGAATTCATCCGTGTGTGCTGCTGCCGTCCCGCTGCTGCCGCGATTCGGAATTTCGCCGGAAAGCCTGCTGAATGAATGCGAAAAAACAGAATGCGGCTTGCCGTATTCGAATATGCGGAGATATCGAGGCATAAATATTTTTGAACAAGTTTCCGCAAAAAACGGATATCTGTGCTTTAACCCGACGATTGAGTTCCTAAACAGCTTTTGCGTTCGATGCACGGAGCTGCTTCCAATGCCGGAAATGCCGCAAAAAATTGTTTTTCCGTGCAGCACGGAATATGCCTGCGCACGGCTTTTGACTTATTATTGCTCCGGCTGCCGCTGCATCATGACGGACAGCGTCAGAACAGCATTGTTTCGCTCATTTGCGCTTGCGGGCGGGTTTGGCACTCTGGAGGAACTTTCGGAAATGATTGTCCAAAAACAGCTCGGTTACAACAATAAAGCCATCGTAATCCTTAACACGAACGGGTTTTATGACAAACTTCTCGAGTTTTTTGAGGTGATTATTGAAGAAAAATTTGCAAATAAAAAGGCTGCAAACCTTTATTTTGTCGCAAAAACACCTGAAGAAGCTGTCAATTACCTCAAAAATTACAAACCCGGGGATTTTTCAATAACGAAAGAGGACATTTATTCACGCTAGGCGTTCCCGAGGCATTTTCCGGCGGTAAAATTTCAAATATTTCAAGCCCTGAAAGAATTTCGGCCGAATCAGACGAACAAATTCCCAGCATAAAATCCTCAAAAATTTCCGCATTAAACTTTGAAACCGGCTCCTGCTGGAGCTTTACAGTCGCTTCATATTCTGTCCACTGGCGGTAGAATTCTTTTTTTTCGATTTTTTCGGGCGTTTTTTTCCAGAATCTGTAAATCATCTCGAAATTACGCTCTTTCATCACCTCAATATCAATACCCGCGGGCTTTTTGTCAAAAACAGCCATAACAATATTTTTTGTGTGCGAAAGACTGAAAAAAACTTCGTCATTTTCAAGTGACGGTTTTTTGTTTTTGAGCACAATCTGCGGATTTTCTATTTTGAAGCGGGTTTTGAGGACATATTTGAGCAAAAAACGCCCCAGAGCAAATTCAATTCGCCTTTTTTCGCATTTAAAACTGCGCCCCTCCATATAGTCGTCAAGAAAGGTGCTGTCTGCGTTTTCAAGAAATTTATCCGAGTTTATGAAGTAAATTTCCATGGAAAAACCTATTTTACGGCGATTATTTCAATCTCCACAAGCCCGTTTTTAGGCAATTCTTTCACGGCAACGCACGAACGGGCGGGTTTTGAGGTGAAATATTGCGCATAAACCCCGTTGAAAGCAGCAAAATCACTCATATTTGCCAGAAAACAGGTGGTTTTTACGACATCCTCAAACCCGTATCCTGCCTGAGAAAGCACCTCTTTAATGTTTTCGCAGCATTTTTTTGTCTGTTCTTCGATTGTTCCGTTCAAAAATTCGCCGGTTTTTGCGTCGAGCGCGATTTGCCCCGAGCAATAAAGCGTGTTTCCGGCCAAAATTGCCTGTGAATACGGGCCTATGGGCGCCGGTGCTGCTTCTGTCAGTATGATTTTCTTCATAATTTCCTCTTTCGTCTAATCGGTTGCTGCTGGCTCGTTTTAAGGCGATTTAACTATTTTTCTCCGGTGAGTTTGTACCCTGCGTCGCACAGCGCTTTTTTGATTTCGCACAGATGGCGCAGATTCCTTGTTTCCATTGAGATTTTCAGGTAACAATCGTTAATATCCGTGTTTTCGCCGCCCTGATTGTGCCTTACGCGGATTACATTTGCGCCCAAATCGGCAATTATGCGCGAAACCTCTTTTAACTGCCCTGGTTTGTCGAGCATTTCGATTGTCAAATCCGCAATTCTGCCCGATTTCAAAAGCCCGCGGTTTATTACGCGCGAAAGAATATTTACGTCGATATTTCCGCCCGAAACTATACAAACCGTCTTTTTGCACTCAATCGGCAGCTTTTTGAACATTGCAGCCGCAACGCTCAGGGCTCCGGCGCCTTCTGCGACGAGTTTCTGGCGCTCCATCAGGGTCAAAACCGCCGTGGCAATTTCATCATCCGTAACAGTAACGATTTTATCTACATATTTTTCGCAAAGGGCAAAAGTGTTCTCGCCGGGCATTTTTACGGCAGTTCCGTCGGCAAAAGTGTGCACTGCGGGCAATTCCGTCCTTTTATGATGTTCAATTGAATAATACATGCTTCCTGCGCCGGCTGCCTGCACGCCGTAAACTTTACATTCCGGTTTTAGCATTTTTATTGTGTAAGCAATGCCTGAAATCAGCCCGCCGCCGCCAATTGGCACAATAACCGCCTCAACTTCGGGCAATTGTTCCAAAACTTCAAGCGCAATCGTGCCCTGACCGGCGATTACCTCAATATCGTCGAACGGATGGATAAATTCTGCGCCTGTTTCTTGCTGGCATTGAACAGCTTCATTGTAAGCATCGTCATAAACCCCGTCAACAAGGCAAATTTGGGCGCCGTAGCTTTTTGTTGCTTCAATTTTTGAAATCGGTGCGGTGCTGGGGATGAAAATTTTGGATTGAATCCCGTTTTTTTGCGCTGCAAGCGCCACTCCCTGCGCATGGTTCCCCGCTGAGCAGGCGATAATGCCCTTTTTCTTCTGTTCATCAGAAAGCTGGGCGATTTTTGCGTAAGCGCCCCGCACCTTGAATGAACCTGTTTTCTGCAGATTTTCGGATTTTAAGTAAATCTCGCTGTTTTTTACTAAATCCGGCGCAAAAATCAAATCTGTTTTACGAATTACATCTTTTAATAAATGTTCGGCTTTTTTGACCTTGTCGATTGTAAGCATTTTAAACTCCGTTGTTTGTGGCTCTTACTAATATAGCAATTTTAACCGGATATTGTAAAGTAATTCTTATGAAATTTGACTAAATCAAACGTTTGTTTTATAATCGAAATGTGCAAAAGTCTAAATCAGAAAATTCAAAAGAAAAAATTCTCGCTGCGGCAACCAAACTCTTTGCCCAAAAAGGCTTTGACGGCGTAAGTATTCGTGAAATCTGCAAAGAAGCTGACGTTAATATCTGCATGATTTCATATTACTGGGGCGGGAAAAAAGAGCTTTATCATGGCATTATTGAGGATTTGCTCGAGCGACAGATTGCATATACAAAAACATTTTTAAATTATGACAAATCTCCCTCTCAGATGAGCACAAAAGAGAAAATCGAGCTTTTGTTTTTGATAACTGATAAATGTATCGACTACTTTTATTCAAATATTTCCAGCGACCTGATAATACTTCTTTTAAAAGAGCAGCAAAAGCCCAGATTTTTTGTGACCTCGCCTGCTTTTGTCTATTTAAGGGAGCTTGTTGCGAGCCTTTTAAACAAAAAGCCTGATGACAGAGAAATTATTTTCAAAACCCTGTTTATTCTTGCCCAGATAAATTCTCCGCGAATTTTAGCCGGTTTTTCGCTCAGGCTGCTCGGTCAGGAGGAATTTAACCAGGAAGACATTAAAATCATAAAAGAAAATGTAAAATTTTACATCAATGCACTAATAAAGGAGGCCCGAATTGATTAAAAAGATTGTGGCGGCTTTTGTACTCCTGTTTCTTTCCCAGAGTGCTTTTGCGGTGAATGTAGAAGAGTTGAATACCGGATTTTTTACGCGATTTAACGATGATTGCCTGAATTATTACATCGAAACTGCCCTAAAAAATAATTATGACCTGAAAAAGGCAGGAAATGTTGTCGAGCAGTACAGGCAACAGGCAAAGTATTCGCTGGGCAAGGAGCTTCCCTCGTTGAGTGTAAGCGCAAACTATCTGGGTGTGCATGTTCCAAGGCTTGATAACTTCCAGCTCGGGCAAAATGCATTTATTTTGCCGTTTATAGCGAATTATGAACCTGATTTTCTTTTAAAGAACCGCGACAAAACCCGCAGCGCAAAAAAAGCTTACGAAGCGGCAATTTATGAAGAAAAATCTGTCTATATTTCGTTATTGGGCGATGTTGCAGCAGTTTATACAAATATTTTGCAATACGATTATCTCATTGAGCTGCAAAATGAAAGTGTAAAAGCTTTGCAGGGCGTGTATCTTGCCGACTCCGGAAAGTATGCGCGCGGCGTGATTGACAGCACAGAATTGCATCTTTCAAAACAGAATCTGGAAAATGCAGACTCACAGCTGAAAAAACTTGAGAAAGAGCGTGATACACTGCTTATGCAGCTTGCTGTTCTGTGCGGGCTTTCTCCTGAGGGCATTAATAATCTGCAAAGAGGCACTCTAGCAGCGTTTGAATATTCGGGAGAAATACCATCCGGGGTCGTTTCCGACGTTATTTATTCAAGACCCGACGTTATGAAAGCAGAAAAGAACCTTGAGAAAGCGAAAATTGATGTGCGGATAGCAAGGAAAGAATTTTTGCCGTCTTTCAACATAACAGGTGTTTGGATTTTCAACACAATCGCACCGGGCAGCTTTTTCTCCTGGGAATCTTCACTTGCGTCTATTTTAGCAGGTGCAACGCAGGATATTTTCAAAGGCGGTATGAAAGTTGCAAATTTACGCATGCAAAAAGCAAAATATGAAGAGCTTTTCAACGAATACAGGCAGGTTGATTTGAATGCAGTAAAAGAAGTTAACACAGCGCTTTGTATTGTTAAGCAGGATACGGCTGTGGATAAAAATACTCTTTCAATCGTTCAATCTCAGAAAAAGATTTTTGAGAATGCAGAACGTAAATACAACCGCGGAGTGATTTCCACGCCTGATTATCTGAACGAATACAATAAACTCCTGTCCTCAAAGCAGGAAAGCGCACAGGCAAAAACACAGCGAATTGTTGATTATTTCACGCTTTATAAAGCTGTTGGAGGAAAATTATGAAGAAAAAAATAGCAATACTTTTACTTATTCTTGCAATAATCGGGGCAGGTGTTTATTTTTTAACCCGCCAAAAGCCCAACCCTGACGAATTGACGCTTTACGGAAATATTGAAATACGTCAGGTGGATTTGAGCTTTCAGGTTTCCGGACAAATAGCTAAAATGCTTAAAGAAGAGGGCGACAGCGTTAAAAAAGGCGAACTGGTCGCTGTTCTCGATGATAAAGATTACAAATCAAATCTCCAGAAGGCTTCTGCGGAAGTTTCGCGCACATTAGCGCTTAGTAAAGATGCAGCTTCAAAATATGAAAGACAGGCTCCGCTATGCGCTGACAACACTGTATCAAAACAGGAATGCGATACTCTTTTAAATACAAAAGATAAAGCAAAAGCAGATTACGAAGCGGCAGTTGCTCAAAAAACTTATGCAAAAAATCAACTGGATTACACAAAAATCTATGCACCTGAAGAAGGCACAGTTACAGTAAGAGTGCAGGAACCGGGTGCAACTGTAAACAAAAGCCAGACCGTTTATACAATTTCCAAAACAAAACCTGTCTGGATACGTGCATACGTAAATGAAACAGATTTGGGCAATATAAAATACGGAATGAAAGCGAAAGTTTTAACAGACAGCATTAATCCGCAGACCGGAAAACAAAGAGAATACGATGGCTATGTGGGCTATATTTCGCCTGTTGCAGAGTTTACGCCGAAAACTGTACAATCTACGGATTTAAGAACAAGCCTTGTTTACAGAATTCGTGTTTATGTTGACGACATTGACGAATACCTCAGACAGGGCATGCCCACAACAATAAAAATTAACCTTCTTGAGAGCAAGCCAAATGCAAACAGTAGAAATTAAGAATTTAATAAAAACTTTTGGTTCTTCAACTGCAATTAATGACTTGAGCCTTAATATAGAAAAAGGCAAAATCACAGGGCTTATAGGCGCTGACGGTGCAGGAAAAACTACGCTGATAAGGCTGATTATCGGGCTTATGCTGCCTGACAGCGGTGAAATATGCACGCTCGGCTTGAACCCCTCCACGCAAAAAGCAGAACTCAATCTTAAAATCGGTTATATGCCGCAAAAATTCGGACTTTATGAAGATTTGACTGTTATAGAAAACCTCAGGCTGTATGCAGATTTAAAAAATGTTCCTTATGACTTTGATAAACTTCTTGAGTTTACAAGCCTGAAACCTTTTCAGGACAGGCTCGCCGGAGCTTTGTCAGGCGGCATGAAGCAAAAACTCGGTCTGGCGTGTACGCTGCTTGGCTCTCCTGAATTTTTGGTTCTGGATGAGCCGTCAGTAGGTGTTGACCCGATTTCCCGCCGTGAGCTTATGAAAATGGTCAAAGATATGATTACGCCTGAAACTACTGTGCTATGGTCAACTGCTTATCTTGATGAAGCTCATAGCTTCGACACGGCAGTGGTTTTGGACAACGGCAGGGTAATTTACAACGGAAAACCCTACGACCTTGCGCCGACAGCAAAAGAATTTGAAGAAAAAGTTATCAATCTAATGGGCGGGTATAAAAAAGAAAAATCCCTGATTGCAGAAAACTATACGCCTCTCAAGACGGACTTAGATTGTACGGTTGTAGCGGAAAATCTTGAAAAAAAATATGGAAATTTTTATGCAGTAAAAAACAATTCTTTCTGCATAAAAAAAGGCGAAATTTTCGGGCTTCTGGGGCCAAATGGTGCAGGAAAATCGACTTCGTTTAAGATGATGTGCGGATTAACAAAACCTACAAGCGGCACAGCAAGGCTCATGGGCATAGATATCATAAAAAATCCGGAAAAAGCCCGTGCAAATTTGGGGTATATGGCACAAAAATTTTCTCTATACGGCAGTTTGACAGTAAGGCAAAATCTTGAGTTTTTTGCGGCAGTATATGGGATTGGGCTTTCGGACAGAAAAAAACGAATTGACGAAATTCTAAAAGTTTTTGGTTTCACTAAAATTGAGAACCAAAAATCAGAGGATTTGCCTTTAGGGTTTAAGCAGAGGCTCTCTCTTGCCTGTGCATTGATTCACAACCCGCCGATACTCTTTCTTGATGAGCCGACATCGGGTGTTGATGTAGTGACGCGGCGTGATTTCTGGAACCACATCACATCCCTTGCTGAAAAAGGGGTTACAATCCTCGTCACAACTCACTTTATGGACGAAGCAGAGTACTGTGACAGAATAAGCCTGTTCTATCACGGTGAAACAATCGCCGTCGGCACCCCGCAGGAGCTGAAAAATCAAGCTAATGCGGAGAATATGGAAGATACTTTTATTACACTGATTAAGGAGTCTGAAAAGCAATGAGAATTCTGGCAGCCTTAATAAAAAAAGAAACTTTGCAAATACTCAGGGATCCGAGCAGTATTATAATTGCCTTTATTCTTCCTTTGATTTCGATTTTAATCTATATGTACGGAATAAACATGGATACGGTGAAGGTCAAAATCGGGATAAAAAATGATGACGCCAATCCCGAAGTGGCAACACTTGTGAAGTCTTTCGGGCACAGCAAATATGTAAATTCTTTTATTTATGACAATGAACAGCAGCTTACAGAGGATATTGTCCGCTCAAAGCTAAAAGGTGCGGTTATTATCCCGAATGACTTTTCAACAAACCTTTCCCGCGGCAAAAATGCAGAAGTTCTTGTCGTGACAGATGGAACTGAAGTAAACACAGCAAATTACGTACAGAGCTATTCAATGTCGATTTTAAATCAGTGGCTTATGACCGGCAAATACAGCTATCTGGCTTCTAAACCGGTAATATCACCCGAAATAAGAACCTGGTACAATCAGGACATCAACAGCCACTATTTTATACTTCCGGGTTCGGTTGCCATTACAATGACATTGATTGGCATTTTGCTTACAGCGCTTGTCATTGCAAGAGAATGGGAACGGGGTACAATGGAGGCGCTTTTGAGCACAAATGTGAGAAGAATAGATATTGTGCTCGGGAAATACATTCCTTACTTTGTTTTGGGGATGTTGTCTATGGGATTCAGCGTATTTATGAACGTAGCTGTGTTTCAGATTCCGTTCAGAGGGAATTTCTTTGTTTTATTCGGTGTTAGCGGTCTGTTTTTGTTCACCTGCCTTGGAATCGGATTAACAATATCCTCCGTTACGAAGAATCAATTCCTTGCGAGCCAGCTTTCACTCGGATTGGGCTTTTTGCCGGCGCTTTTGCTGTCGGGTTTGATGTTTCCTATAAATTCAATGCCGGCGTTTTTTCAACATTTGACAAGAATCCTACCGCCAAGATATTACATAACTTTTATTGAAAGTGAGTTTATGGCGGGAACCGTATGGGAAATTGTTATAATAAATTCGATTTTTCTGACAATTTTAGGGCTGCTTTTATTTGCACTGGTTTACCAAAAAACTGATATGAGGCTTTTAAAATGATTAGAGATTTTTTAAGACGTGTTTTTGCACTGATAAAAAAAGAATTTATCACCATTTGGAAAGACCCTAAAAGCCGCGGTATAATTATTGCAATGCCGATATTGCAGCTTCTGGTATTTGCTAATGCAATCACAATGGAAGTGAAAAATATTGATGTTGCAGTAATAGACCGCGACAATTCAGTAGAATCAAGAGAGCTTCTTTCACGTTTTGAAAACTCCCCGAGATTCAGGACGTTTTATTATGTACAAAACGAAAGCGAATTCAAAAGAAAAATTGATACCCAGAAGGTTCAAATAGGACTTTATATAGATAACAATTTTTCAAGCAATATTAAGGCACAAAAACCGGTGAGTATACTCATTGCAACGGACGGAAGACAAACAAATTCCGCTTCTATTGCCGGAGGTTATGCGTCACAGATTATAAGCGGATATAACGATGAAATAACAGCCCGAAAAGGCGCTCAAATCACCCCTGTTATCAGAAACTGGTACAATCCCAATCTTGAATACAGATGGTATATTTTAACTGTTTTGATTGCAATGCTCGCACTTGTCCTGACACTTCTTTTGACTGCGCTTTCAATTGCGCGTGAAAGAGAAATGGGCACATTTGACCAGCTCATTGTAAGCCCCTTGTCTTCGTTTGAAATATTACTCGGGAAAACAGTGCCTCCTCTTACTATAGCAATGGTTTTAACCTGTGTGATGACGCTCATTGTCATTACCTGCTTCAAGGTGCCGTTTGCAGGCTCGATTGTGTTGTTTCTGGTTTCAATATTTATTTCTCTGCTCTCAATCGTGGGTGTCGGGCTGTGTATTTCTTCAATTTGCAAAACCCAGCAGCAGGCAATTCTCGGAGTTATCACGTTCCAGATGCCGGCTATTCTTCTGTCGGGATTTATTTCACCGGTTGAAGATATGCCCGTATTTTTGCAGTATTTTACCTATATAAACCCCATAAGATTTTTTATGGTGCTGACCAGAGGGATTTTCCTAAAAGGGATGGGATTAGGCGACATTTTGATGAACTTAATTCCGCTTATAATAATAGCATTTTTCACGCTGTCGCTCGCAAGCTGGACATTTAAGCGTAAATTGGATTAAAATTTATTTATTCACTAACGGGAGTTAAAAAAATGTTCTTCTACGCTGATTTGCACATCCATTCAAAGTACTCAAGGGCTACCAGCAAAAGCTGCAACCTCGAGGAACTCGCAACCTGGGCGCAGAAAAAGGGTTTGAGCGTAATTTCGACGGGTGATTTTACGCATCCGGCATGGTTCGCTGAAATCAAAGAAAAACTCGTTCCGGCGGGCAACGGCGTGTTCAGGCTGCGTCCGGAGATTGAAAAACAAATTCTGAAACCCGGAATTCCCGTATATTTTGTACTTTCTGTGGAAATTTCAACAATTTACAAAAAATGGGACAGAACCAGAAAGGTTCATCACGTTGTTTTTGTTCCCGACCTTGAAGCAGCGCAGAATTTCAGGGAAAAACTCGGTGCTATCGGCAATATAAACTCCGACGGGCGCCCGATTCTGGGTCTGGATTCCAGAAATCTCCTCGAAACCGCTCTTGAAGCCGGCGAGGGCTCTTTTATTATCCCCGCGCATATCTGGACGCCGCATTTTTCGATGTTTGGCGCATTCTCCGGCTTTGATACCGTGGAGGCGTGCTTTGGCGATATGACGCCGTATATCCATGCGGTGGAAACCGGCCTCTCCTCCGATCCGCCGATGAACTGGCGGCTCTCTGCGCTTGACCGCTTCACGCTCATTTCCAACTCCGACGCGCACTCCCCTCAAAAGCTCGGCCGGGAGGCAAACCTCTTTCACACCCCCTTCTCCTACTCCGCAATGGCAGCGGCGTTAGAAAGCCCTGATTCCGAAGGTTTTGCAGGCACAATTGAATTCTTTCCGGAGGAGGGGAAATACCATTTTGATGGGCATCGCAATTGCCAGCTCTGCCTGAAGCCCTCTGAAACGATGGCAACGGATGGCCGCTGCCTAATTTGCGGCAAAAAGCTGACCATTGGCGTGCTACACCGCGTGGAGGATTTGGCCGACCGGGAGGAAGGCTTCCGCCCTACCCATGCGCGCCCTTTTGAGAGCATTGTTCCGCTGGCGGAGGTGATCGCCGCCTCCACCGGAGTCTCCGCCGCTGGGAAGAATACCCAGGCGCTGTACGAGCAGATGCTCCATGCCCTGGGGCCGGAGTTCTCCATCCTGCGGGAGGTGCCTGTGGAGGATATCGCCCACACGGCCGGCCCCTGC
>OKTD01000780.1_pt1 | contig 11411 bp, 8 predicted proteins | sample 1606161 | NCBI WGS metagenome assembly OKTD01 (sample SAMEA3879527, study PRJEB24766) | human gut metagenome | biome: human-associated habitat; feature: feces | place: USA | collected 1985/1987 | reverse complement strand
CCCAGCATCCCTTTGCCTGTTCGCAAACCTTCACTCCTTTGAGGTTGGGAGTATCGGGAAAGTTCACATTAAGACAAGTCAACGGGGGCAGTCCTTTTTCCAATATCATGGCAGCTATCTTGCGTATATAAGGACCCGAAGGTTCAAAATCAGCATCGGGCCGATGATTGCACAGAGAAAAACCAATCGAAGGAATTCCCTTCAGACAGCCTTCAATCACCACTCCCATCGTTCCCGAATAATGCACGTTAATAGCGGAATTATCTCCATGATTGATACCGCCTACGATCAGGTCAGGCTTCCGGTCGAGCACTGAGCCCAATGCCAGCTTGATACAATCGGTCGGCGTTCCTGTACATTTATACACAGTCAGTCCCACTTCTCTTTTGACCAGTTGATAATGAACCGGATGAGTCACCGTCAATGCACTGCCGCTGCCGGAGCGCGGAGAGTCGGGTGCCATTACAACAATTTCCCCCAACGGACGAAGGAACTTCACCAATTCACTAATACCTTTAGCCATAACACCATCGTCATTCGAAACGAGGATCAACGGCTTCTTACTTTCCATATATTCAATCCTTTCCTTTTTAATGTTCGCACAAAAGTAGCAAAAAGTAACCGTACCGCCAACCGGATATCTTCGAATATCCATTAATTACATCGCTATCTGGCGAATATACACCCGTTTACAAATCTTAATCTTCTGCAAGCGAGCAAAAAAAGAAATAAATATCCAATATAAATATGTATATTTGCAAGCTCATAAAGAGAAAGGTAGATGATGAACCTGTCGAAGTTTGGTAACCGTTTCGTCCGACAGTTATTAACAAAACAGGCGACTTATCAACAGAAATTGCAAAGTTTCTCTTTTTTCGTAGGCGCTCTAAGGATTTATCACTTATTTCGCTGCCAATAAATTTAGAGAATATGGGAAAAATTATTGCTTTGGCCAATCAAAAAGGCGGTGTAGGAAAGACAACGACTACGATTAATCTCGCAGCTTCACTTGCTACACTGGAAAAAAAGGTACTCGTAGTAGATGCCGACCCGCAAGCTAATGCCTCTTCCGGTCTGGGAGTAGACATCAAGCAGTCGGAATGCACTATCTATGAATGTATTATTGACAGAGCCAACGTACAGGACGCTATCCTTGATACGGAGATTGATTCTTTGAAAGTAATCTCTTCGCACATCAATCTCGTAGGAGCAGAGATTGAAATGCTGAACCTCCCAAACCGAGAAAAGATACTAAAAGAAGTACTCACACCTTTGAAGAAAGAATATGACTATATCCTGATAGACTGTTCGCCTTCATTAGGACTGATCACGATCAATGCCCTGACGGCAGCCGACTCCGTGATTATCCCCGTTCAAGCTGAATATTTTGCTCTTGAAGGTATCAGCAAATTGTTGAATACCATCAAAATCATCAAGTCGAAACTGAATCCGGCTTTAGAAATCGAAGGTTTCTTACTGACAATGTATGACTCTCGTCTGCGTCAGGCCAATCAAATCTACGACGAAGTGAAACGTCATTTCCAGGAACTGGTGTTCAACACCGTTATTCAACGAAATGTGAAATTGAGCGAGGCTCCCAGCTACGGTGTCCCGACCATCCTTTACGATGCGGAATCTACCGGCGCCAAAAACCACCTGGCTCTTGCTAAAGAGATTATCAACCGAAATAAATAAAAGAAAGAAGAAGATATGGCAACACAAAAAAGAAATGCATTAGGACGCGGACTTGACGCCCTGCTCTCGATGGATGATGTGAAAACCGAAGGCTCTTCTTCCATTAATGAAATAGAGTTGGCGAAGATTACCGTCAACCCCAATCAGCCTCGCCGCGAATTCGATCAGACGGCCTTACAGGAACTGGCTGATTCAATTGCGGAAATCGGTATCATACAGCCTATCACTCTACGCAAACTCTCAGACGATGAATATCAGATCATCGCAGGAGAACGCCGTTACCGTGCTTCACAAAAAGCAGGACTGAAAACCATCCCTGCCTACATCCGCACTGCCGACGACGAAAACATGATGGAAATGGCGCTGATTGAAAATATCCAGCGTGAAGACCTGAATGCGGTGGAAATAGCATTGGCTTATCAACATCTGCTGGACCAGTACGAACTGACACAGGAACGTCTTAGCGAACGCATCGGAAAGAAAAGAACGACGATCGCCAACTACCTGCGCTTGCTGAAATTGCCGGCTCCTATACAGATGGCCCTGCAAAACAAGCAGTTGGACATGGGACATGCCCGTGCACTGATTTCATTAGGCGACCCTAAACTACAAGTTAAAATATTCGAAGAAATACAAGAACACGGATATTCAGTCCGCAAAGTAGAAGAAATTGTTAAATCATTAAGCGAAGGAGAAGCTGTGAAAAGCGGCACACGGAAAATAACACCCAAACGTGGCAAACTTCCTGAAGAATTCAACTTATTGAAGCAACAACTCTCCGGCTTTTTCAACACCAAGGTACAACTCACCTGCTCTGAAAAGGGAAAAGGCAAGATCAGTATTCCTTTCGGGAACGAGGAGGAACTGGAACGTATCATGGAAATCTTCGATACGCTAAAGAAGTAAATGACAAGAAAAAGTAAGAAATATCAGTTACTAGTCAGCGCCCTGCTTCTCTGTTTTTTACAGGTGGCAGGGATTGATGTGTATGCACAATCCACTGTTACTCCGGCACGGAAAGATACAACAATCATACAGCGCGAAGCGCCGAAAGCCCGTGCACGAAGGCATCGTGATCCGATTATACAGGACTCGGTGAAGAAGGATTCTATCCAAATCATACCATCCAAAGAACTTCCGGCCATCGACAGTTTGTCAGCTGCTAAAATACAGATAGCGGACAGCTTGGATGCAGCCAATAAAAAAGAGCTGAAAAAGATAGAGCAACCTGCCTCCATTGTTGTAAAGACCGACACTGTGCCGCCACCTGCTCAAGATATTAACAAGAAAATATTTATCCCGAATCCGACCAAAGCAACGTGGCTGGCAGTCGTATTCCCCGGTGGAGGACAGATTTACAACCGTAAATACTGGAAATTACCTATTATATATGGAGGATTTGCTGGTTGTGCTTACGCCTTAAGTTGGAACGGTAAGATGTACAAAGACTATTCGCAAGCCTATCTGGACATTATGGACAGCAATCCGAATACGAAAAGTTACGAAGATTTGTTGCCCCCGAACTCCACTTATAATGAGGAGCAGCTAAAAAACACACTAAAAAGAAGAAAAGATATGTTCCGTCGTTATCGGGACCTTAGTATATTTGCATTTATCGGAGTTTACCTGATCTCTATCATCGACGCTTATGTAGATGCGGAGTTATCCAACTTCGATATAACCCCCGACTTGAGTATGAAAGTAGAGCCGGCCGTTATTGATAATAACAACCAGTTCCGCTCCAGCAGTTTTAAAAACAAGTCGGTTGGTCTGCAATGCGTATTACGATTTTAAAAAACACAATTTAGATTGATCTTATTATTGAAGCATGAAGAAATTAGTTAACTATTGTTCGATTATTTTTCTTTTACTGGTGGCAACGTCGCAGGTAAAAGCGCAAAGTGTAGATGTAGTGATTCGTGAAAATGGAACTGAACGCAAAGAAAGCATCGACCTGCCTAAAAGTATGACATATCCACTTGACAGTCTGTTGAACGACTGGAAAGCCAAAAATTATATTGACTTAGGCAAAGATTGCAGTACAGCTGAAATCAACCCTTTATTCAGCGACTCTGTCTATATCGACCGCTTGTCACGCATTCCGGCTATCATGGAAATGCCTTATAATGATATTATCCGCAAATTCATCGATATGTATGCAGGACGCTTGCGCAATCAGGTTTCTTTCATGTTAAGTGCCTGCAACTTCTATATGCCGATTTTTGAAGAAGCATTGGATGCATACGGACTTCCACTGGAACTTAGATATCTCCCGATTATCGAATCTGCACTGAATCCTTCAGCTGTGTCACGTGCCGGTGCCTCGGGACTGTGGCAATTCATGATTGGAACAGGAAAGATTTACGGTCTTGAATCCAATAGTCTGATAGACGAACGCCGCGACCCGATCAAAGCAACTTGGGCTGCCGCCCGCTATCTGAAAGAGATGTACGATATTTATGGAGACTGGAATCTGGTTATCGCAGCCTATAACTGCGGCCCAGGTACTATCAACAAGGCAATCCGCCGTGCCAATGGCGAAACGGATTACTGGAAAATTTATAATTACCTGCCTAAAGAGACACGTGGTTACGTACCTGCCTTTATCGCCGCTAATTATGTGATGACTTACTATTGTGACCATAATATTTGTCCGATGGAAACAAATATCCCGGCAAGTACCGACACAGTACAAGTGAACAAGAACCTGCACTTCGAACAGATTGCTGATCTTTGCAATGTACCTTTGGATCAAATAAAGAGCTTGAATCCGCAATATAAGAAGCAAATGATTCCGGGTGACAGCAAGCCTTATACTTTAAGACTTCCTATCGATGCTATCAGTACCTTTATAGATAAGCAAGACACAATCTATGCACATCGCGCCGACGAATTGTTCCGCAACCGGAAAACCGTTGCAGTAAAGGAAATTACCCCCTCAACCCGCAAAACGACAGCAGCTGTTGCCGGTAAAGGCAAACTGACCTACTACACAATAAAAAGTGGAGACACTTTGTCAACTATCGCCGGAAAGTATGGCGTCACAATTAAGGATATACAAAGGTGGAATGGAATGTCCAACACCAAAATTGCTGCAGGAAAACGATTGAAAATATACAAATAAACAGCTTCCTGCTTGCATCGTTCGGAAATTTGCTTATTTTTGCAGAACTAAGCAAGTGAAAGGATAACAATTATGGATAATCTGCCCCCTAAAGAAATAAGTGATGAAGAGATGATCAATCAGGCGTTCCAGGAACTTCTGAATGATTATCTCCATACTAAACATCGCAAACGAGTTGAAATCATCACGAAAGCTTTCAACTTTGCTAATCAGGCACACAAAGGAATCAAACGCCGATCTGGCGAACCTTATATCATGCACCCGATTGCCGTTGCAAGTATTGTATGTAATGAGATCGGCCTGGGTTCAACTTCTATATGTGCGGCCTTGTTGCATGATGTAGTAGAAGACACTGATTACACAGTAGAAGACATTGAAAATATCTTTGGCCCGAAGATTGCCCAAATTGTGGACGGACTGACCAAGATATCCGGCGGAATTTTCGGTGACCGTGCTTCAGCACAAGCAGAGAACTTCAAGAAGTTACTGCTCACTATGTCGAACGATATCCGGGTAATTCTTATCAAGATAGCCGACCGTTTGCACAACATGCGTACCCTCGGTTCCATGTTGCCCAACAAGCAATATAAGATTGCAGGCGAAACGCTTTACATCTATGCGCCACTCGCCAACCGCCTGGGTCTCTATAAAATAAAAACAGAGCTTGAGAATCTAAGCTTCAAATATGAACATCCCGAAGAATATGCGGAAATAGAAGAGAAGTTGAATGCCACAGCTGCCGAACGCGACAAAGTTTTCAACGACTTCACTGCTCCTATCCGTACACAGTTGGATAAGATGGGATTAAAATATCGGATACTTGCCCGCGTAAAATCAATCTATTCTATCTGGAACAAGATGCAGACCAAACATGTTCCTTTTGAAGAAATATTTGATCTACTAGCTGTCCGTATCATCTTCGAGCCACGTAACATAGAAGAAGAACTCAACGACTGTTTCGACATTTACGTTTCCATCTCCAAGATATACAAGCCTCATCCGGACCGTCTGCGCGACTGGGTGAGCCATCCTAAAGCAAATGGTTATCAGGCATTGCATGTCACCCTGATGGGTAATAACGGACAATGGATTGAAGTCCAGATTCGTAGTGAACGAATGAATGACGTTGCCGAACAAGGTTTCGCCGCTCACTGGAAATACAAAGAAGGAGGAGGCAGCGAAGATGAAGGAGAGTTGGAAAAATGGTTGAAAACCATTAAGGAGATATTGGATGATCCGCAACCGGATGCCATTGATTTTCTGGATACCATCAAACTTAATTTATTTGCTTCTGAAATATTCGTATTCACCCCCAAAGGTGAGCTGAAGACTATGCCGCAGAATTCTACGGCTCTCGACTTCGCGTTTTCCCTGCATACGGATATTGGCAGCCATTGTATTGGTGCCAAAGTCAACCACAAATTAGTTCCGTTAAGCCATAAATTGCAAAGTGGTGACCAGGTTGAGATCCTGACTTCAAAATCACAACGTGTGCAACCGCAATGGGAAGTTTTTGCAACCACTGCCCGTGCCCGTGCCAAGATAGCAGCCATCCTCCGCAAAGAGCGTAAAGCAAACCAAAAGATAGGTGAAGAAATCCTTAACGAGTTTTTGAAAAAAGAGGAAATCCGCCCTGAAGAAGCTGTCATTGAGAAGCTGCGCAAACTGCATAATGCCAAGAATGAAGAAGAGCTGCTGGCCGCCATTGGCAGCAAAACAATCATTCTGGGAGAAGCGGACAAGAATGAACTGAAAGAAAAGCAAACCAGTAACTGGAAGAAATATCTGACTTTCTCTTTCGGCAACAATAAAGAGAAGCAAGAAGAAAAAGAGCCGCAAGAAAAAGAAAAGATCAATCCGAAGCAAGTGCTCAAGCTGACAGAAGAAAGTTTGCAGAAGAAATATATCATGGCCGAATGTTGCCATCCTATTCCCGGTGATGACGTATTGGGATATGTGGATGAAAACGACCGGATCATTATCCACAAACGCCAATGTCCTGTTGCCGCCAAACTGAAGAGCAGTTATGGCAACCGTATATTAGCGACAGAATGGGATACACACAAAGAACTATCTTTCCTGGTATATATATATATAAAAGGTATAGACAGCATGGGACTTTTGAATGAAGTCACCCAAGTTATCTCCAGACAGCTCAATGTAAATATCCGTAAGCTGACCATCGAGACCGAAGATGGTATCTTTGAAGGAAAAATTCAGTTATGGGTACATGACGTGGATGATGTGAAAACCATCTGTAACAATCTGAAGAAAATACAGAATATCAAACAGGTGAGCCGCGTAGAAGAATAACGTTGATCGACACATTCGTTATCGATCAACGTTATTCTACTCCCGCCCATCCAATTCGCGTTTAATAGCCAAAAGCTCTTCTTTTATCGCTTTCAGCTTATTTACAATCTCATAATTACGAACCGTAGCTTCTTTATTATCCTTCAAACGTTGCCGGGCACCGGGAAGTGTCATGCCTTTTTCTTTTACCAAATGGTAGATAAGTCCGATCGTTTCTACATCTTCTTTGCGGTACTGACGTATTCCTCTTCCCGCTGTCTTAGGAGAGATTTGCGGAAATTCCTTTTCCCAAAAACGGAGCAATGACGGATTGACTCCGAACATATCGGCAACCTCTCCTATTGAATAATATAGCTTCAATTCTTTGTCTGTATTAAGCATAACACTCCTGTTTTAAGATTTTAATCAAATACTTTACCATGATTGGCTGCCAACTGAATCATCTTTTCATAATCTTCGGCACTCAAATCCATGAAATAATAATTGACCGGATTTACTACCTGCCCTTTCACGTACACTTCATAATGCAAATGCGGACCGGTACTTTTTCCTGTACTACCCACTTTCCCGATAATCTCACCACGTACCACTTTCTTTCCGACTTTCGTATTAAATCCCTGCAAGTGAGCATACCGAGTGAGATACCCGAAACCATGATCTATCTCAATGGTATTACCGTATCCGGTTTCCCATCCCACTTTCACCACTGTTCCGTTTCCGGTAGCATATACATCCGTTCCCGGATGAGCAGAGAAGTCCATGCCTGCATGGAACTTTGTCGTACCATAAATAGGGTCAATACGTGTACCATAACCGGATGCTGTCTGACGAAGATCTTTATTCGAAATAGGCTGTATGGCCGGAATACATTTCAGCATCTCATCATGGTTCTTACACATATCAATCACATCATCGAAAGATTTCGACTGGATATAAAGCCTTTTGGAAAGCACATCCAACTTTTGAGTCGTGTTCACCACCAGCTTGGCATTCGCCAAATCCATCAGTTCTTCGTAACGGTTCGTCCCGCCATAACCAGCCTGACGAATAGCCGGAGAAACAGGATCTGCCTGTAAAATCACCCGATACAGATTATCGTCACGTTGCTGAATATCCTGAAGCACCCCCATAGCGTCATCCAAACGCCGGGAAAGCACATTGTACTGCGCCAAAAGACGGCTGTTTTCAATTCTTAATTCCTTCTCCGACGGAGAACCAAAAATCAAAAGCAATACAATAAAGCAACCTGCTCCCAACCCCATTCCATAGAAAAGCCGACGCAGGATACTAAGCGCACGCTGCCGTACGGTAGGGTAAATTCGATCATAAGTCTGGGTCTGTGGATTATAGATGTAGTATACTTTGCGCATCTTTTTGGAAATATTTCGCTTGTTAATACGGCAAAAGTAATAAAAACAAGCTATCTTTGCACAGTTTTTACGAATTTATGAGTTGTGATTTATGATTTATTGGGGATTCCTCCCCTCTCTCATATCCCACAGCCCATAATTCATAATTCATAAATCATAATTCTTCATTATATGTTGACTGCAAAAGAGATCAGAGATTCATTCAAGAATTTCTTTGAGTCGAAAGGACACCACATCGTTCCCTCGGCTCCGATGGTGATAAAAGATGACCCTACCCTGATGTTTACCAACGCAGGGATGAACCAGTTTAAAGATATTATTTTGGGTAACCACCCGGCCAAATACCACAGAGTCGCGGACTCTCAGAAATGTCTGCGTGTAAGCGGAAAGCATAATGACCTGGAAGAAGTGGGACACGACACGTACCACCACACCATGTTCGAAATGCTGGGCAACTGGTCATTCGGTGACTACTTCAAGAAAGAAGCCATCAACTGGGCATGGGAATATCTGGTAGAAGTATTGAAACTGAATCCGGAACATCTCTATGCAACCGTATTTGAAGGAAGTCCTGAAGAAGGATTGAGCCGTGACGACGAAGCTGCTTCCTATTGGGAACAGTTCTTGCCGAAAGATCACATCATCAACGGTAACAAACACGACAACTTCTGGGAAATGGGTGATACAGGACCTTGCGGACCTTGTTCCGAAATCCATATCGACCTCCGTCCTGCTGAAGAACGTGCCAAGATCTCCGGTCGCGACCTCGTGAACCACGATCACCCGCAGGTAATTGAAATCTGGAACCTCGTGTTCATGCAATACAACCGCAAAGCAGACGGCAGTCTTGAGCCGCTTCCTGCCAAGGTTATTGATACCGGTATGGGATTCGAACGTCTTTGTATGGCTCTGCAAGGCAAAACATCCAACTACGACACAGACGTATTCCAGCCAATGCTGAAAGCTATTGCAGCAATGTCGGGTACAGAATACGGAAAAGACAAGCAGCAAGATATTGCTATGCGTGTGATTGCCGACCATATCCGTACCATTGCATTCTCAATCACAGATGGCCAGTTGCCGTCTAATGCAAAGGCAGGTTATGTGATCCGCCGTATCCTTCGCCGTGCTGTTCGTTACGGATATACTTTCCTCGGACAGAAACAGGCATTTATGTATAAGTTGCTTCCTGTATTGATTGATAACATGGGAGAGGCTTATCCTGAACTAGTTGCACAAAAGACACTGATTGAAAAAGTAATCAAGGAAGAAGAAGAATCATTCCTCCGCACTTTGGAAACTGGTATCCGTTTATTGGATAAGACAATGGAAGATACCAAAGCCAATGGAAAAACTGAAATCAGCGGTAAAGATGCCTTTACTTTATATGATACATTCGGTTTCCCGCTCGACTTGACAGAGCTGATTCTCCGTGAAAACGGAATGACTGTCAACATTGAAGAGTTCAATGAAGAAATGCAGCAACAGAAACAGCGTGCACGTAATGCCGCCGCCATCGAAACTGGTGACTGGATTGTACTGAAAGAAGGGACAACTGAATTCGTTGGTTACGATTACACTGAATACGAGGCTTCTATCCTTCGTTACCGTCAGATCAAACAAAAGAACCAGACATTGTATCAGATTGTACTCGACTATACTCCGTTCTATGCAGAAAGTGGTGGTCAGGTAGGTGATACAGGTGTATTGGTGAGCGAGTTCGAGACGATTGAAGTGATCGACACAAAGAAAGAGAATAATCTTCCGATACATATTACCAAAAAGTTACCCGAACATCCGGAAGCTCCGATGATGGCTTGTGTAGATACCGACAAACGTGCTGCCTGTGCAGCCAATCACTCGGCGACCCACTTGCTGGATGCTGCTTTACGTGAAGTATTGGGTGAACACATCGAACAGAAAGGTTCATTGGTTACACCGGATTCATTGCGTTTCGACTTCTCTCACTTCCAGAAAGTGACCGATGAAGAAATCCGTAAAGTTGAACATATCGTCAATGCAAGAATCCGCTCTAATATCCCATTGAAAGAATATCGCAATATTCCTATCGAGGAAGCTAAGGAATTGGGAGCTATCGCCCTCTTTGGTGAAAAGTATGGCGACAGAGTTCGTGTGATCCAATTCGGTACTTCTATCGAGTTCTGTGGTGGTACACATGTAGCTGCAACCGGAAATATCGGTATGGTGAAAATCATCTCCGAAAGTTCTGTTGCTGCCGGCGTTCGTCGTATTGAAGCTTATACCGGAGCACGCGTGGAAGAAATGCTGGATACGATACAAGATACACTTAGCGACTTGAAGGCTCTCTTTAACAATGCTCCTGACTTGAGAATTGCAATCCGTAAATATCTGGATGAAAATGCAGGATTGAAAAAGCAGGTAGAAGACTTCATGAAAGAGAAAGAAGCAGCTTTGAAGGAAAGACTACTGAAAAATGTACAAGAGATCCACGGTATCAAAGTAATCAAGTTCTGTGCCCCACTACCGGCAGAAGTAGTGAAGAATATCGCTTTCCAGCTTCGGGGTGAAATCACAGAAAACTTGTTCTTCGTAGCCGGAAGTACAGACAATGGCAAACCGATGCTGACAGTAATGCTTAGCGATAATTTGGTTGCTGGTGGTCTGAAAGCTGGTAATCTGGTAAAAGAAGCTGCAAAACTGATTCAAGGTGGCGGCGGTGGCCAACCTCACTTCGCTACTGCAGGAGGTAAAAATGCTGATGGACTACCGGCAGCAGTTGAAAAAGTACTGGAGCTGGCAGGAATCTAAGAATAAATAAAAGAGGCTGTCTAACAAGTTTAGACAGCCTCTTTCGATATCTTAGTAGTCTTCTAAATTATTTCTTAGAAGCTTCCAAAGATGCTTTACGGAATTCTTTCATTGCTTTT
>OKTD01000779.1_pt1 | contig 11432 bp, 10 predicted proteins | sample 1606161 | NCBI WGS metagenome assembly OKTD01 (sample SAMEA3879527, study PRJEB24766) | human gut metagenome | biome: human-associated habitat; feature: feces | place: USA | collected 1985/1987 | reverse complement strand
GGCGGGTCAGATAGTACTGGGGCACCACAGCGGAAAGCAGGGCGCTCTCGCTGTCGGCAGCGTCGGGGAACACCTCGGTCTGCCGGGCCAGGAGATCGCCGTCTTCAATGTGGAGAATGGCGCAGCCGGACCGGGCGGGGCTGGTATACGCGCCCCAGACATCGGTGTCGGCGCAGATACCGGCGATGACTTGCTGGTCCTTGGTCAGAACGGACAGGGCCCGCACACGGTCGCGGAGGGCGGCAGCCGTCTCAAAGTCCAGGGCCTCCGCCGCGGCGTTCATCCGTTCCGTCAGCTGGGCAGTGACGGCGCGCAGCTTGCCCTCCAGCAGGGCGGTGGCCTGGGCCATGCGGCGGCGGTATTCCGCCGCGTCCGGGCCGTCCGGGCGGCAGAAGCCGTCACACCGGCCCATGTGGAAGTTCAGGCAGGGGCGCTCCTTGCCGATGTCGCGGGGGAACCTTCGGGAACAGGTGGGCAGGCGCAGGGCGGCGCACACGGCGTCCAGTGCCAGGCGCGTTTCGTGCCGGCCGCCGAAGGGACCGTAGTATTTCGCGCCGTCGTCGGCGGTGCGGTTCACCAGGGTAAAGCGGGGATAGTCACCGCTGTCCAGCCGCACGAAGGGATAGCCCTTGTCATCCTTCAGCAGAATGTTGTAGCGGGGCTGATGGCGCTTGATGAGGGAATTCTCCAGCACCAGGGCCTCGAACTCCGACCGGACGATAATGGTGTCGAACCGGTCCACATGGGCCACCATCATCTTCGTTTTCTCATTATGGCTGGCGGTGTCCTGAAAGTATTGGCTGACGCGGTTTTTCAGTTTTTTGGCCTTGCCCACATAGATGACCTGGCCGGTTTTGTCCATCATCAGATAGACGCCGGGCAGCAGGGGCAGGTCGTTGGCCTTGGCGCGGAGCTCATCACGGGTCATGGCGTCATCTCCTTTCATGGAAAACTACAGATACGGGGATAGTATACCACCGCCGCGTCCCCTGGGCAAGGGGTGGAAGTACCGGAAAGTACAGAGAAAAGCCTGCGGCGGCGAAAAAGCAGTAGCGCGGCGCGGCAGGATGTGATACAATGGGTGCGAAAAATATGACGCGGGAGGCGCGGGATATGGAATTGCAGTGGTTTGACATCCGGGAGCTGACGGAGGACGCGGCCCAGACCGTGATAGGCATGATGGATGAGACGCGGCGGCGGCGTGTGGCCGACATCGCCGGTGAGGACGACCGGAAGCGCACCATCGCCGGAGAGCTGCTGGCGCGGCGGATGCTTGCGCAGACGATGGGCTGCGCGGAGAAGGACGTGCCGCTTCAGTGGGACGAGCTGGGCAAGCCCAGCGTGGAAAAGGACGGCGTGTATGTGTCCGTGAGCCACTCCGGCCCGTGGGCGGTATGCGTAACGGCGGACGCGCCGGTAGGCGTGGACGTGGAGGTGGTACGCTCGGCCCAGGAGAAGTTCATGCGCCGGGTATGCAGCGAGCAGGAGATGGCGTACATACGGTCCGGGGACGACGGCGACTGCCAGCGGTTCTGGGAGATATGGACGGCCAAGGAGGCGCTGTTCAAGCTGACGGGCAAGGGTCCGCTGCTGGCGCTGAGCCGCTTCAGCCTGCCGGCAGGCGTAACGCTGGACTATACGGCACAAAAGGGCTGCGCCCTCACCATCGCGGCGCAGATTTTGTGAAAAATTTTGCAAAGTTGGCAAAAAAGGCTTTTCTTTCCCGTTTTCTTTTGGTACAATAGGGGCAGAAACATACGTCGGAGCGCAGGGCGCCCGGCGGTTTGAGGACGGACAGAGGAGGTTCGCTTTTTATGATCCGAGTCGGCATTATCGGCTGCGGCAAGATCGCACAGGTGCGCCATCTGCCTGAGTATGCAGCCAACCCCAATGCGGAGATCGTCGCATTCTACGACAAGAACATGGAGCGCGCGCAGGAGATGGCGGCGCAGTACGGCGGCAAGGTGTACAACAGCTTCTATGAGCTGGTGGATGATCCCAACGTGGACGCCGTGTCCATATGCGTGGAAAACCGCAGCCATGCGGAGATCTGCACGGCTGCGCTGTACGCCGGCAAGCACGTGCTGGTGGAGAAGCCCATGGCGGTAACGCTGGCGGAATGCGAGTCCATGGTGGCCGCCGCTGAGCGCAATGGCAGACACCTGATGGTGGGCCACAACATGCGTTTTGACCCGGTGCACCGCAAGGCCAAGCAAATGCTGGACAGCGGCATCATCGGCGATGTGATCACCTTCCGCACCATTCTGGGCAACTCCGGCCCCGAGGGCTGGTCTCTGGAGGGTACGTGGTTCTTTGACAAGAACAAGGCGGCTATGGGCGCCCTGTCCGACATGGGCATCCATAAGGTGGACCTGATCCAGTACCTGCTGGGGCAGAAGGTCATCGAGACCACCGCCAAGGTAGTCACCCTGAATAAGCGTGACGACAACGGCAAGCTCATCAGCGTGGATGACAACGCCCTGTGCATCCTGAAAATGTCCGGCGGCGCACTGGGCACCATGGCGGCCAGCTGGACGGTGTATGGCCACGAGTGCCAGTCCACGGTGCTGTACGGCACCAAGGGCCTGATGATGATCTACAGCGAGCCGTCGGCCCCCATCATCATCAATGACCTGGAGGGCAACCGCACCAGCTTCGCCTTCGAGACAACGTCCCACAACTCCGGCGTCATCGACGAGTTTGTGGACGCGCTGGTCCACGACCGGGAGCCGGAGGTATCCGGCAAGGAGGCACTGACCACCATGCGGACCATCTTCGGCAGCATCCGGTCCTCCGACATCGCACGGCCGGTGGCGGTGAACACCGATTTTGTGACCCATATCTGAGACAGAGACGCACTTGGGGCGGGCGATACGCCCGCCCCGTTTATTTCCCCGGAACGCGGGGACAGGAAGCGCAAGGAGGCAGCATATGTATCGTATTGGCATTGATCTGGGCGGCACCAACATCGCCGCCGGCGTGGTGGACGAGGGGCAGCACATTGTGGCGGAGGTCAGCCTGCCCACCGGTGCGGAACGCCCGGCGGAGGCCGTTGTCGCGGACATCTGCCGCGCGGCGGAGAAGGCCATGGAGAAGGCCGGCATCACGGCGGCGCACTGCGCGTCCGTCGGCATCGGCTCGCCGGGGACCTGCGACAGCGCCAACGGCGTGGTGGTGCGGGCCTATAACCTGGGCTGGTTCAATGTGCCGGTATGCAGCATGGTGACGGCGCGGCTGGGGCTCCCCTGTCATCTGAGCAACGACGCCAACTGCGCCGCGCTGGCGGAGACGGTGGCCGGCGGGGCCGTGGGCTGCCGGAACATGATACTCATCACCCTGGGCACCGGCGTAGGCGGCGGCATCGTGGCCGATGGCCAACTGCTGGAGGGCGTGGGCGGCACCGGCGCGGAGGTGGGCCACACCGTGCTGGTGCTGGACGGCGAGGACTGCACCTGCGGTCGGAAGGGCTGCTGGGAGGCGTATGCCTCCGCCACAGCGCTGATACGGCAGGGAAAGCGGGCGGCCGCGGCGCAGCCGGAGTCCCTGCTGGCCGGATACGGTGAGGGGCTGACCGGGAAGGACGTATTTGACGCGGCGGCCGCCGGAGACGCGGCAGCACAGGCTGTGGTGGACCGCTACTGCGTGTACGTGGCGGCGGGCATCACGGACCTGGTGAACATTCTGGGGCCGGAAAAGGTGCTCATCGGCGGCGGCATCAGCCGCCAGGGCGAGAGACTGCTGGCCCCCATACGGGCGTATGTGGCGGCCAACTGCTTCGGCGGGCACGACCGGACACCGCCGGTGATCGAATGTGCCCGGCTGGGCAATGAGGCGGGCATCATCGGCGCAGCGGCACTGTGAGTAAAATCGCACCTTGGGTCAGACCCGGGGTGCGTTTTTTATGCCGTTTATGGGAAATAATATTGCACATTCTGGCAGAATATGGTACAATATGTCGTACCACAACAAATTTGGAGGGGCAACATATGGAAATGCGCCGATACGTAAGACACTCCCCTGCCTGGTGGATCGTGGGCGGCATACTGGCCCTGCTGACGGCGGGGTGTATCGTGCTGGGGCTGCTGGCGCAGCGGGACAGCGCAGCAGCGGAGGCCGTTCCCATCGGGGACGAGATCTATCTGGGCGACTACAACTACATCGACGTGCAGTACATGACCACCTGGGCCTATCGGGTGACGCTGGGCGACGGGCGCAAGCTGGTCTTCTATCTGGCGGAGGACACGGAGGGATACGGCTATCTGGTGCAGCTGAGCGACGCGGAATACGCACGGTATGCGGACATTGTGGACTATACCTATGCTGACGACAGCGGTGACGGCGCAGTGCCGGACGATACGGCCGCGCCCTCGGAGCTGGCCGTCTATATCCCGCTGACGGAGACCACCGCGCCGGCACCGGTACGTCTGGTGGGCGTGATCTGTGAGACGCCGGAGGCATATATCGACGATATTGCCGCCGCCGTCGGCATGACCGCCGAGGACTTTGTGTACACCTACGGCGACTATTACATCGACAGCGAGCTGACACCGGACACGGGGAGCAGCTTTTGGTCCCTCATAGCCAGCTTCCTCGGGCTGGCCGCCTTTGTGCTGCTGGCGAGCGCCGCCTTGTACACCGCACAACTGAACAGCACGCTGAAGCAGCTGAAAAAAGGAAAGCTGCTGGAACGGGCGGAGAGCGAATTCCACTATCTGGAGGGTGACCGGCGCTCTGACGCGCTGGTGAGCACGGCGTTTCTGTACGGGCGGCGGCAGAACATCGTTCTGCCCCTGGCGGATGTGCTGTGGGTCTATCGTCACGACCTAAAACTGCTGTGGGCAAAGCGCACCGTGGTGGAGCTGCTGACCTATGACGGGCGCAGCATCACGCTGCGGCTCGAAAGGGGCGGCAGCCGCCGGATGGCGGACGCTATCGTACAGGCGGTGTCCGCTCGGAACCCGGAGGCACTGGTAGGCCTGAACCGGGAAAATCAGCGGCTGTACAGCCAGCAGGTGCCCCACGCCAAGCGGAAACGGGTGTGGGCCACAGCCGCCGGCATCGGCGGCGGCGTGCTGGGCTATGCCATTGCCCGGGTACTGATACGCCTGCTGCTATCGTAAACAGCGCAGCCCCGCCCTTCGGTCGGGGCTTTATGTGGAAAAAGCACCCCCTGTCGGGGGTGCTTTTCTATTCAGTCGATGGTGCGGACGAAGTTCATGCCGCTTTTCTGCATATGTACGTCCAGGCGGACCCGGTCGCCGCGTATGTAGCTGCGGGTATACTCGTAAATACGGCCATCCTCCGTGCGGGTGAGCCGCTGGTGGAAGAAGGCACAGCTGCCGGAGGGCACACCCAGCAGGGCGGCACAGCTGTCCTCCAGAATAACGGCCTCATAGCTCTCGTCCGCAGCGAAGGGGACGATGCCCACATGGTAGAGCAGGCTGTAAAAGCTGTGGGTCTGGAGCATATCGCGGGTCAGGTTAGGGTAGATGTACTGCGGGTAGTAGCTGGTCTCCAGGATCAGAGGCTCGCCGTCCACGTTGCGGACACGGGTGAAGCAGTAGACCGGCGTTCCCTCCCGCAGCTCCATCTTCTCGCAGACGGTGGGCTTGGGGACCTCCACAGCGAAGTCCACCAGCGTAGATGAGGGGACCTTGCCCATAGAGGAGACCTCGGTGGTGAAGGAATAGCGGACACCCCGGCGGTTGGTGGCGGGGTCGGCCACGAAGGTGCCGCGGCCGCGCTTGCGGACCACCAGACCCTCGTCCTCCAGCTCTCCGATGGCCTGACGGACGGTGTTGCGGCTGATGCTCAGGCAGCGGCAGAGCTCGGCCTCGCTGGGGAGCAGGGCGCCCACCGGCAGGGCGCCGGTGGAGATACTGCGCTTGATGATGCCCACCAGTTGGGCGTAGAGGGGGATATCGCTGTCCAGCGACAGCGTAGTATGCAGAATGGAGTTCTGTTCCATGACGGGGTTCCTTTCCCTTGCGTTACCCTTAGGTAAGTTGTACCTATTGTACCATACAATCCAGTGGAATGGTAGGGGGTAAATGAAAAAATTTTGTCACGCTGTCGATTTTCTTTCAAAAACCGCCGGAAGCGCTTTCCCCCTCTGTACAGACAGCGCGCAGCGTCTCTGTATGCAGACAGCGCCGCGTGACGCGGCGCTGTCTGCGGAACAAAAAGAAGGAAAACCTTTCGGTAGTAAGCGATTTACTTGTGGTCCACGCTGTACATATGCTCGATGAGGCAGAGGACCTTGTCGGAGTAGCCCATCTCGTTGTCGTACCAGCTGACGACCTTGACAAAGGTATCGGTCAGTGCGATGCCGGCCTTGGCGTCGAAGATGGAGGTATGGGTGTCGCCCAGGAAGTCGGAGGAAACAACGTCCTCATCGGTGTAGGCCAGAATGCCCTTCAGCTCGTTCTCGCTGGCCTTCTTCATGGCGGCGCAGATATCCTCATACTTGGCGGGCTTGGCCAGGTTGACGGTCAGGTCCACCACGGAGACATCCAGGGTGGGGACGCGCATGGACATACCGGTCAGCTTGCCGTTCAGGCTGGGGATGACCTTGCCTACGGCCTTGGCAGCGCCGGTGGAGCTGGGGATAATGTTGCCGGAGGCAGCACGGCCGCCGCGCCAATCCTTCAGGGAGACGCCGTCAACGGTCTTCTGGGTGGCGGTGGTGGAGTGCACGGTGGTCATCAGGCCGTCGGTGATACCGAAATTATCGTGCAGGACCTTGGCGATGGGGGCCAGGCAGTTGGTGGTGCAGCTGGCGTTGGAGACAAACTGCATATCGCTGGTGTATTTGTCCAGGTTGACGCCGCAGACGAACATGGGGGTGTCGTCCTTGGAGGGGGCGGACATGACCACGTGCTTGGCGCCGGCCTCGATGTGGCCCTTGGCCTTGTCCTTAGTCAGGAACAGGCCGGTGGACTCGATAACGTACTCGGCGCCGACCTTGGCCCAGGGCAGGTTGGCGGGGTCACGCTCAGCAAACACGGGGATGGCCTTGCCGTTGACAACGATGTTGTTGCCCTCGGAGGAAACTTCACCCTTGAACTTGCCATGCATGGTGTCAAACTTCAGCATATAGGCCAGGTAATCGGCGGGGCACAGGTCGTTAACGCCCACGATCTCGATGTTGGGGTGATCCATGCAGCAGCGCATGACCATACGGCCGATACGGCCAAAACCATTGATACCGACTTTAATGCTCATAAAACATCTTCCTCTCTGATGGAATATCCTAAATGTATGGTATGTTTAGAATTATATGCAGTTATTCCGCAAAATGCAAGCCTTTTTTGAAACTTTTTTTCGTTTCGCGGAAATTTGATAAAAATCTTGTATTCTTGCACCGCATTTGATATGATGTGAACAAGCTGACAGAAGTTGGCACGGTTGATGGCGCCGGGAAACTGGTATGCTGACAACAGAAGGAGGCTGGTCTCATGGAACAGGCACAGCAGGAAAAGGTATACATGGAGCGGCTGCCGCTGGTGGCGATGCAGATACGGTCCGCACTGGGCAATATCTACTATGGGATGCAGAAGCTGGCCCCCGCCGATGAACGGGACGAGGATCCGATACTGGACGCGAACGCCGCCATGCTCTACCATGGCTATTTCCGGTTGCTGCGGCTGGCAAAGAACCTGGAGTCCGCCTCTATGCTGAACCGCAAGGATCTGCTGCCCACCGAAAACACGGACCTGAAGGTGTGGCTGGACGAGATCATCCGGGAGGCGGAGGTCCCCTTCGAGCTGAAGGGCGTGCAGCTGGAAATGGTGTGCGAGGAGCGCTACGCCATCACCGCTGTCAACGAGCCGTGGCTGAGCCAGGCCCTGTGGCAGCTGCTGTCCAACGCGCTGAAGGCCTGCTCCGCCGGTGGAAAGGTGACGGTGACGCTGGCCGTGCAGAAGCCCCATGTGCTCATCAAGGTGAAGGATACCGGCTGCGGCATTCCTGCCGACCGGCAGGAAATGCTGTTTCGCTGGCATATGCGGCCCATGACCCTAGACTATGTCGCCGGCGGTGTGGGACTGGGACTGCCCCTGGCACATCAGATCGCGCGGCTGCACGGCGGCCAGCTGCTGCTGAACAGCCGGGAGGGCCAGGGCACCACTGCCACCATCGCGCTGCCGATGGTACGGGCTTTGGGGACGCTGGGCGAGAACATCGAGGACTACACCGGCGGCTTCCAGCGGGTACTGCTGGAGCTGGCGGACGCGCTGCCCGACGAGGCATTCCTGGCAAAGCATCTGGACGAATAAGAACACGCTGTCGGGCGGAGGGCCACCGCGGCACGGCAGGGACGCGCCCCTGCCTGCTATGGCGCTCTTCGCCCGATAGCTTTCCACATTTTCCCGAAAGTATGCGCCGCCGCTGAACGGCGGTGCATACGCCCCATGCGGGCGCGGGAGACATAGACTACGGAGAACGATCGTATGCGCAAGAAAAAGGTTCTGGTGGCCATGTCCGGCGGCGTGGACAGCTCCGCTGCGGCGGCACTGCTGGTGCAGCAGGGCTACGACTGCGACGGTGCCATGCTGAAGCTGGCCCCTAACGAGGACAGCCGCTGCTGCTCCGCCGACGACGCTGAGGACGCACGGCAGGCGGCCACACGCCTGGGGATGCGGTTCTATGTATTCAACGAGACAGACCGCTTCCGCCGGTGCGTAATGGACAGGTTCACGGCGGAATACGCGGCCGGACGGACGCCCAATCCGTGCATCGACTGCAACCGGGAGCTGAAATTCGGCGCCCTGCTGGACCGGGCGCTGACGCTTGGCTACGACTATATCGCCACGGGACACTACGCCCGGGTGGCCTATGACGCGGAAAGCGGCAGATACCGCCTGCTGCGGGGTGCGGAACGGCGGAAGGACCAGAGCTATGTGCTGTATCAGCTGACGCAGCACCAGCTGGCCCATCTGCTGCTGCCGGTGGGAGACTATGACAAGCCGGCTATCCGTGACAAGGCGCGGGAGGCAGGGCTGGACAACGCCGACAAGGGCGACAGCCAGGACATCTGCTTCGTGCCGGACGGAGACTATGTGACCTTTCTGCAGCGGCAGGGGCTGACACTGACGCCGGGAGACTTCCTGGACGAAGCGGGCCGCGTGCTGGGACGGCACCGGGGCCTGCCCTGCTATACCATCGGCCAGGGAAAGGGCCTTGGCGTGGCGGTGGGGCGGCACGTATATGTGCTGGAGAAGGATCAGGTGCACAACGCCATCGTGCTGGGAGACGACGCGGCGCTGTATGCCTCCTCCCTGCTGGCGTCCCACGTAAACTGGATCAGCGGCCAGATACCGGCGGCGCCGGTGCGGTGCGCCGCCAAGACGCGATACAGCCAGGTGGAGACCCCCTGCACCGCTTATCCCCTGCCGGACGGCGGACTGCGGGTGGTGTTCGATCAGCCCCAGCGGGCCATCACTGCCGGGCAGGCGGTGGTGCTGTATGACGGCGACGAGGTGCTGGGCGGCGGCACCATCGAAAAAAGCGAATAAAAACCTCCCCGGCGCATAGTGCCGGGGAGGTTTTTATTCGCTTAGATTTATCAGAAATGCGTCTCCACGAACTTGTTGAACTTGGCCACATCCATCTCGTCCTTATAGGTGTTCTTGAAGCGCTTGACCGTTTCACTGTTGTACTGGACGATGGTGCGGTACTTCAGCAGGCCCACCACCAGGCCCACGCCGCCACAGATATAGCCCCAAGGGGAGGCCTTGGCACAGGTAAACGCCAGCGCCGCCAGCATGATCAGTGAGATCACCACGCCGGCGATCTGCTTCTTGGGGTGGATGCGGTCCACGTCCTCCTGCTTGACGATGCCCTCCTGGACCATGGCCTGGGCAAACTGCTTCTGCACGCCGAACAGGCTGGCCGCCTGCAGCATCATGGGCGCCACCACAAAAAAGGCAAAAAACGTGTCCACGACGCCGATGATCAAAATCCCTAAATCTCCCATTGTCTTACACTTCCTCCTGTTGATGTTTGAATAGGAGCCGCATATCGCTCCGTGATGTGGCGTACAGCATATGACTGTAGCACAGCGAGAATTCCACGATGTCGCCCACTTGCAGACGGCGGGGGCAGTCCTCCACGTCCACGATGCAGTGATCGGAGGATCCGCCGATCACCGTCAGCCCCGGCTCACGGGGGAGCAGGCTCTCCAGGTCGCCCACGTCGGCCCGGCCCAGGGCCAGGAGGGCGCGGCGGCGGACACCGCGGTCCACATAGGTAGGCTTGCGGCCGAAGGCATCGATGGCCAGCTCGCCGATGGGATAGGTGGGCTTGTCCTTGACCTCCACCACCTCAGCCCGAAGGGTAAAGGTGTCCATGCGGAGGTAATCCATGTCGCGGATACCCCAGTCCACCTGCAGGTCCTTGCCCAGCAGGATGCCCTCGCCGATTCGGAGGTGGTCGATACCGGCGGGCATGGTGCCCCAATGGACCAGCGTAAAGGAGCTGGTAGCGCCGCCGGAGACGACCTCCAGCGATCGGCCGATACGCGCCTCCACCCGGCGGGCCAAAGCGACCAGCTCGTTCATCTTGTCCGGGGTGGGCTTAGTGGAGCCGTAGCAGGACAGGTTAACACCGATACCGGCCAGATGTACATGGGGCAGGTCCTGCTCCACCCGCCGGCAGACGTCCACCAGCTCATCCTTGTCCCAGAAGCCCTCACGCAGGTCGCCCAAGTCGGCCATCACGATGACGCGGTGGGTCCTGTTCTGGCGGAGACACTCCTCCTCCAGCGCCAGCAGGGTGGCCCACTCGCTTTGCAGGGACGTGTCGCACAAAGCGACCACGTCCGGCAGCTCCGACAGGCCGGGGATGCGGATCAGGAGCCAGGGGCCGGGCACACCGGCGGCACGGCATTTGGCCACCTGCTCCAGGCGGCTGGTGCCCAACTCTGCGGCGCCGGCAGCACGCAGCGTCCGGGCGATCTCCGGCAGGCCATCTGCACCCTTGATAACGCCGCAGACACAGATACCCGCGGCATTGCAGCGGGAGATCACCGCCCGGGCATTGCTTTGCAGCAGAGAAAGATCGATCTCTAATTGGGGATATTGCCGCACAGCGACACCTCCTATGTACTCAGTAGGAATATTGTACCACATTCGTTGCGGTTTGTCACATCTTTTCGCAAAATTCCCGCGGCGGACAGCTTTTGCTGTCCCGCCGCCGATGCGAGGTGCCCTCCCCTGCCCTGCACGCAAAAAAGAGACCGCCGAAGCGGTCTCTTTTTTTGCTGGAGTATGTACTTACTTGGCAAGAGCCTTGTTGGCTTCGGCCATTTCGGCGAAGATGCCGGCGTGCTTCTTGGCAACGATGGCGCGGATGACCAGCAGAGTACCGACCATCAGGGCCACAGCGATCAGCAGGTTGACAAACACGTTCTGGATCAGGCCGGCCAGGATGAA
>OKTD01000772.1_pt1 | contig 11522 bp, 7 predicted proteins | sample 1606161 | NCBI WGS metagenome assembly OKTD01 (sample SAMEA3879527, study PRJEB24766) | human gut metagenome | biome: human-associated habitat; feature: feces | place: USA | collected 1985/1987 | reverse complement strand
CTCGCTTTTTGTAGGGCGAGGGGCTTGCCCCTCCCGAAACATCACTGCAATTATCGAAAACAAGTTAATAGAATTATATTGTAAAACGTAACCGCAATTAATCCTCGATACTTAACAGATTAAAAACGCTGAGAAAATCAAAAAATTCGATTCAACGGGAGGGGCAAGCCCACTCCCCTACAAAATTTCCAAACACAAAAATCCGCCATTTGAGTAAACAGCGGATTCTATATATTCAATTCTCAGCACTCGACAAAATGGTGTTCATAGTAAAGCAATAACGCTTTAACAGCACTCACCGCACCCCACCGTGACCGCCGCATATTAAATTATCGCTTTCTATAATCCCGCCGTTTTGCTAATCTTAGCCGAACACTGACAATTCCAAAGGCGGAATTTACAGTGGCTTTCAGCCATAGGCGGAATCTGAAGCGGCTCACAGCCGCAAAAAGCGGTCACAGCATATCACCGTGACCGCCGCATATTAAATTATCGCTTTCTATAACCCCGCCGTTTTGCTAATCTTAGCCGAACACTGACAATTCCAAAGGCGGAATTTGAAGCGGCTCACAGCCGCCCACATTATATTAATTACTGCTTTGTTTATTCCCGACCGTTCGCTAACCTCAATAACGCACCAACCTTTAAAAAGGTCGGAATTTGAGGCGGCTCACAGCCGCAGCCGCTTAGCCGTTGCCGACTTCTACAACGTAAATATCAACGTATTGCAGACCCCATGCGCAAGCATCGTCATAATGCTCCTCTGTACTGCCCATATATACGTCTACAGGGATCGTACCTGCCATCATTCCATCGCCTGTATCGGCGGCAATAGCATAGCCGTAGCAGATATTGTCATACTGACCGACTATATAGAGCTTCGAGCCATAGGGGATAACATTGGGATTTACCGCAACTGTACCTATCTCAGCCATTCTGCCGCTTGCGGTATACGCACCTTCGGGCGCTGTATAGGCTGTAGCCTTTCCTGATACCACATACTCATAGTCAACCGGTCTGCCGTTCCTAAGTACAATAGATGTATCATCTATCTTGCAATAAGGAGTTACGATTGCCGCACCCTCGGCTATAACCTCGTCAACCTTCTTGGTCAATACCTTTGTGGTCTTCTTTACATCCGTCTTAACGCCGTCGATGTAGGTGGTAGTCGTTGTAGTTCTTATCTTGCCGTTGACACCCTTTGTACGAACCTCGCTCTGACCTATAGCCAGAATGTTGCTCGTTACGGTAGATGTCTGATAAGGAATAATCTTATCCTGATTTTCAGTCTTTATCTCGACTCTTGAAACCTTTATCTCGGCAGGTCCGGTTATCTTGGATTCAAGCTCCTCGCTTACCATATCGTTCTTGCCGAGCGTTATTTTCGCTCTTTTCAAAAGCTCTGAAACCGTGTTGTCAAGGCATTTTACGGTTGTTGTCTTTCCGTCTGCAGTGATTTTCACGTCATAAGCTCTTGTAACAGCGATCTTCTGTCCTTCTTTAAGAACAGCCGTCTTTGCAGGTGATACCTTGTCGTATTCGCCAAGCTCAACGCCCGCCTGCTCAAGCAGCTGTGCCACTGTAGCGTCAACGCTGTATGCAGTGGCGGTCTTCTTGCCGCCTTCCAGAATATCAACGTCAAAGGCTCTTTCGATAGTAAGAGTGGCCGTTGCCACGTTCTCCTCAAAGCCTGTGAAGTCTATCCTGTCGTATGCGCCGAGCGTTATGTGGTTCTCTCTGAGAATCTCATAAGGGTCGGCACTTACCGTATAAACAATACGCTTTTCGTTCTCGTCGATTATCTCAACGTCATTTCTGAAGTAGAGCAGACCTGTCATAAGGAATACTCCGAAGATACTGCCGAATATAAGCAGTATTTTAAGTGCTGCGTTCTTTGATATGCGTATTGTCAGTCCGGTGTTTCTGAATCTGGGAAACATATATCCGCCTTTCGTCATCATATCGGTAGGTTTAAGCAGTACCCATACGGGCATCACGGCATTAAAATTACGGCTAGATCCGTCTGTCACCACTGACCGTGTACGATAACTCCCCGTGCTGAGAGAACCGCTGCTACGTTTATTATCGGGCTTTTTTCAAGCTCTAGACAATTATAATTTCCGTTTTGCAAAATGTCAAATAGCTTGGGGCAGTCATTTTTGTTGAAAATGCACAAGAAAAAACTGTAACCGTTTTGTAACCTTTTTGTTACCGTTTTGTAATCAGTTAAAATCTGGATATTGTTGACTTATTTTGTAATTTAATTTGTTAATCTGCCCAAAATTGAAGTTTGGATTTTTGTTGTGTTTTTAGACAAAAATAATTATACTGATTTGGAGATTTTGATGCATATATGTTATGAAATGGTAATTGAATTACATAAAAAGGGCGGGCAGACAAGCGGAAAAACAGCCGGTAACATAGCAGGAAAGCCGATTTATGAGCATTTTTAAGGTGACTGAGGGGTGAATGTAAACGTATACTTGCGTGAAATATCGGAGCAATCCGAAGGCGAAAATATGGTCGTGACGTGTCCTTTATATATTATAATAGTATAGCCCGTATTTTTTACCTTTATGAAAGACACACGGTGATGAATTATGATGAGGATAGCGGCAACGGTAGGAGCGACAATTGATGATTTATGATGATTTTAAAGGATAGAAAAAAGCCGCCCGATGTGAGTGGCTGAATTTTGTGATACTATTATAATATAAAGGATAAAGGCGATCATACGAGCGGAAAAATCTCACGCATAAGTTAATATACTGAATATATTTTGCTTATATATTACTAATTTAATTGTTTGATTTCCAATCAAGGATTTCTTCGGTAAGTTTTTCATCAAGATCAATGCGCATTGCTTTACATTCATCCGGGAATTTCTTAGCCGCTGAAAAGCACATATTTACAAGCATATCAGCACCGACGGGCAGAGCTTTTTTCAGTACGCTTTCAGGGAACACAAAATGTGTGCCGTGTTCATAGAGATACACCGAGTATTTGCAGGAATGCGGGCGGGATTTCAGGCGATTGTCCATTCTGCGTATGTATTTTGCGGTATCCCAGAGAGAATCGTCTTCCGCACCGACAAGAACGAGCTTGCCGCCGATATTCTCTACAGGTATAAAATGCTCCTCTTTAAGCAGTCCTGCGGCTTCGGAATCATCGAACACATCCTTTGAATATGTGGAATCGCCGTGTTCTTTAGACGCTTTGGCTATCTTCTGCCAGTACTCAGGGTGCTTATAGACAAAGGGCATAAAGGGTACGGGTTTGCCGCCTATCGACACGATAGATTCGTTTTCGACCGGCCATTCCTTACAACCGTCACGACTGCCCTGTGCAAAACCCTGCCATACAAAGTCGCTCGGAGTCAGGGCTATGGTAAGCGTGAGGTCATGATAATATGAGGCGGCGACAAGTGCGACTGTGGCTGTTGTAGAGGCACCGACAATGCCGATTTTCTTGTTGCCGTGAGATTTGAGCCATTCTATAGCCGAGCCGATACGCTCAATAGGATAGTTGTGGTGGCTGTAGTTCTTCTTTCCGGGCGACATTGACATTACGTTAATTCCGTAGGTATGAAGCCATTTCACGCAGGTTTTGCCCATATAGTCTTCGGGGTCGTCACCGAGCATTGCTATCATTGCGATATCGGACGGGGTTTTACATTCCCAATATGCGCCGTAAAAGCCGTCGGCTTCGGGTTCAAAATGCAGATGTTTCATAGGTTGCTCCGTTTCAATTTGGTTAGTTTTGTCTAACTAAAGTATATCACTGAAATGACAGGATGTCAAGGGTGTGAGAAAAGGTTGGAGCGATTAAACAAGCGGGAGATTGCTCCTTTTGAAATGATGTAAAATTCATGTAGGGTTAGTGCTTTCTGAAAAATAGAACTATCACTCTTGGCTCCCTTGTGTAAAGGGAGCTGGCACAGTGCGGTACAATATTTTCGATGTTACTTTTAATATCAGGTCGAAGATTTTTTATAAATTAATAAGATTTCCGTCACTGTGACTGAGGGATTGTTAACGAAGGTGACGGCAGGGCTGAAACAGTTTGTAGCAAGCAATCCCTCCGTCTTGACGGCAAAAAGTTTGATAAATCAAAAAGGCGGATGTATCGCAAGCAAAACGCAACAAAGCGACAGTTTGTGGCTTGCCGTCAATCCACCTCCCTTTGACAAGGGAGGCAAGTGTGATGGTGCAAAGCAAGGGATAGTGCGATTTTGGAAGGTTATGCGGGGCGAAGGGGTGTGTGATAATAATATAAAAAAGCGGTCACAGCTTGCCGCTGTGACCGTTTATCTGCTTTATTGGTTTGTGTAACCCCGCCGTTCAACTAACTTTAGCTGAACGCCTACAATTCCAAAGGCGGAATTGTCAGCGGCGACTCGCCGCACGCACGCTCAGGCTCTGGATTTTATGATGTCGACCATTTCGCCGACGTTCTTCATCGAAGAAACCTCGCCCATCTTGAAACGGATACCGAATTCGTCTTCTACAGCGGAGATGAGGTTGATATGCTCAAGGCTGTCCCAGTCCTCTATATCATCTGCTGTTGTGCCTGCTTCGACCTCGATATCGTCATCGTCGAATACGTTTCTGAAAACCTCGTTTAATCTTTCGTAAATTTCCTGCTCACTCATTTTACTTGTTCCTTTCTACAGTAATATACTTGTTTTTAGGCTTGTAGCCCGAAAGCGAAAGCTCCCATACGGTGTTGCCGTCTGCGTCCTCGCTGACCTTCGTAAAGCCGAAGTCGCCGTACAACTCTTTCACCATTTTATTCTTTGCGGTGGGGTAATAATATCCCTTTACCGTCTTAAGTCCACGCTGTTTTGCTCTGTCGCAAAGATTGTCGAGCATTGCGTATTCCATATCACGCTTAAGCACACGGCAACTCATAAGCCATAAATCTATGTCGAGCGTATCGCCGTTCACCTTGCCGATAACTACCGATACTATACCGTTGTCGCCGAACTTGTCGGCAAGCCTGCCGTACAGCCTGATATAGCTGTCATCTGCGAATACCTGCTCCATTTCTGCGGTTGTAAAACGCTTTGTGGTGAGGTTGAACTGGTTGCTCTTGTTTGTAAGCTGTGTTATGCGAGGGAGATAGACAGGCAGGAAGTCATCTATCACAGCCACCATCTCAAGACTGTGAAGATACTCGCCGTAGTCGGTGAACTGTGCCTGCTGTGCGGCTCTTACCGCATTCTCCTTGTACATTTCGTTGCGCTTTAAATCATCGCTTGAAAAAGCGGTTATCTCAAAGAAGCGTGAGCGGTCTACCACTCTTATATAATCCTCCGGACGCTCCATTTCGGGAACGGCTACTGTAGGCAACTGTGCGGAAACTATCGCACGCTCGGCAGGGTTATCATCAAGGAATACAAGCGCATCCTGTCCGATGTTGAGTCCTGCCGCTATCGCCTCGATGTTTCTGTCCTTGTTATCCCAGTTTGCCTTTATCATTATGAAATCATCGGGCTTTAAACTGCCCTCGGGGTGATTAAGGCCTGCAAGGGCGTTTTCTTCGTCATTCTTCGAGCAGACGGTCAGCATTACGCCTGTATCCTTCACAAGTCCGAGATACTTCTGAAATTCGGCATAGACCTGTCCCATATGGGTTTCCTGTCCGATTTCGATACCGTCAACACCGTCATCTCCGACAACTCCGCCCCATAATGTATTATCAAGGTCGAGTACAAGCGCTTTCTTGTTCTTGCCGAATACCGACTTTATTATTGCCGCTAAATTGAATGCAAAGTCGGGTATCGCAGGAACGCACATTGCGTACTTGTACAGGTGCCAGTAGGACGACTCGCTCCACTTGTCAAGACCGTAGCAGGCGCTGACATAGTTTATATCATTGATATAAAAACTCTCGTGCGATGCTGCATAATCGGCAAACGCTGTGTTCAGCCTGTTTATGAAATTCACTCTGCCTCGGCAGTCAAACGCATCACGGTTGCCCATAAGCCTGAAATACGGCTGTTCAAAGTTATTCTGTATAACGGGGCAGTGGTAGCGCTCGGCTATCTTTTCCCACATTGTTTCAAAATATTTCATCTGCTCGGCAAAAAGAGCGTCTGTCTGCTCCTTGCTGTCGTTTATCGCAGGATATTTCAGAATATTGCGGTTTGATGTATGAACGAAAATAAGGTCGGGTGAGAAGCTGTCAAGCTCCTCATTTCCGAATACCGCATCCTGCCAGTAGCGGTTGTACTCCGACTCGTAGAAGGTCGGCTCGATACCGTAGTTCAGCAGGAATAATTCGAGCATATTAATTATATCGTTCGTGGTTGAGCCGCCGAGAACGGCTATTTTTTTCTTTATACGCACACTGCCGTCTGACAGGAGCTGTCTTTTTATAGAGCGTTTCTTTTTCAGCAGATAACCGCTGTCGAAGGGGTATTCAAGTTCTTTCATAGGTGTGTCCTTATTTCAAGCAATTAAATCATATTATCAATTATCTCATTGAAGTGCTTTTTATATCCCTATCCCCCTGACCCCCTTTCCCCCGTGAAAGGCTGTGTATGCTTGGTTGGCTTTGCGTCCTTGCAAAGCCCTTGGGCATACACGCCCGGCACCCATGCCGGGGATAAGTGGGGGCTGACGCCCCTGCGACCCTTTCCGGCTTCACAGAAGCCGGGATTACAATCGTTGAAATAGTGAATATAAAAACACTTTTTAAATGTTTCTTATATATGAGAAGTAGTCGCAGTTGCCGCCTGCAACGGTATAGGCGCAGTTTGCAAACAGCAGATCGGTCGCATCGACCTGCTTGCAGAATTTTATTGCGTTTACCTCGCAGTAGCGCAGGTCAAGCACATAGATATTATCAAAGCTCTCAGTGAAGAACGGGATAAGCCCGTTGCCGTAGCTTTCCTTGATAACAACCAGATTTCTGCCTGTCTTTGCGTTGGTCTTTATATGGGCGATGAGATCGTCACTGCCTAAAAATGACAGGTAGTAATAGCTTGCGTTGTCGCAAAGGAAAAGACTGCTGTCATAGCCGTTGCTGTAATAACGGTCGTAATATGTGGTTTTCAGCTTATCCTCATTCGGAGAATAGTAGACCGCATAGGTTTCGGGGTCGTTATTAAGATGCTCATCGGACGAATAGTAATACATCGAGCCGACATAACCGCCGCAGGTTTCCTTGCGGTATTTTTTTATATCCGGCACCTTTACTCCTGCAGTTTTGCAGAATACCTGTGCGGCATAATATGCGCCGAGCGGCATCCAGTGGTGGTCCGTCCTTGAGTATATCTCCTCTGAGGTGTGCTTTGACAGGGTATCATACACGCTGACGTTTGTAACGCCCGTGCTTTTAAGTCCGCTTTCGATATAATCTATCTTATCCTTCTGAAGCTCGGTGTAGCCCTTGTATTCGGTCGGATTGTAGAAATCGACAGAGGTCGGTATTACCATAGAATATACCGTCACTTCGGGAAGCGCCGACTGGAATGCCTTTACATCGGTCATATATTGGTCGCAGTAGCCGTATGTACCGCCGTAGAACATAATTCCACGGTAGTGATTATCCATACCTGCGACTAATATGCCGTTGTCGCCTATCGCCCTGTAGCTGTTTATATCGGTCTTACTTGCGGGAGCGGAGCTTTCTTCGGCAGAAGTGCCGTCTGTTTCGGGAGCGGAGGTTTCTTCGGCGGAAGTATCCGGCGGTAACGTTTCGGGAGCGGAGGTATCGGGCGGTTCGGTTTCTTCGCTTTCGGTGTCCGAAGGAGCTTCCGATGATACGGGGTCAGGTGGTAGGGTGTATGCCGATGTGTCCTTGCCGCTTGCGTTGCTGTTGGGGAAAACCTCCGAGCATCCGCAGGCGAGCGATAATGTCAATATAAGCGCTGTTATCTTCGGGAGCTTTTTCATACTGCTCCTCCTTTCAGAAAACCTGTCAGCGATTTACTTTGAAAGCAGGTTGTTCTTTATACCCTCTGCATTTTCACCGACAGCGGAGAATGTACACATTGTGAACAGAACGTCGGTAATGCCGTTATCCTTTATAAAGTCGGGTGCGTAAAGGTCAAAGTAGCGGATGTCGCAAACGTAGATTTCCTCAAAGGAATCTATAAAGAAGGGAACTTCGGCATTGCCGTAGCTGTCCTTGAAGATGCAGAGCTTTCTGCCGTTCTTGTTTGCGGTTTCTATCTTTACTATCTTCTGATCGCCGCCCATAAAGGTCGAATATGCGCCGCTTGCGGGCTGATCTACAAATATGCTGTGAAACTGTGTGAGCTGCTCGTCAGCCTTGAAGTCGGTGGTATAATAAGTGGCGGTGTAATCTGTAGAGGGGATATAGTAGGTGAAGGTATCGGGGTCGTTCTTGATACGCTCGTTATACTCGGTAAATGCGTACATTGTTCCGACAAAGCCTTCTATCGTTTCCGTCTTGTAGGTTGAAAGCTCTTTTACGGGTACCTGTGCCATTTCACAGAAAGCCTTTGCCGCATAATATGCGCCGAGGGGTTCCCAGTGGTGATCGGTACGGGTATAGATGTACTCGTTTGTGTGTGCCTCAAGTGCGGCGTATCCGTCAACGTTTATTACGTTCACCAACTTGTTTGCAATGCTGTTTATCGAATCCCTGTGGCTTGCGTTGTATTGTTCGTAGCCATCGGGAAGGTAGTATGCGCCTGCTGTAGGCACTACCATATTGAATACGTTTACCGATGAGCCTACCTTTTCCTTGAACTCGTTAAGGTATGACGCATAGTTTGCACCGTCGCCGCCGCCGTAAAGGGAGATGCCCCATGTATGACCGTCTATGTCAACGACAAGCTGGCCGTTTGTCTGAACGCCGTCAACGCCGACAGGCTTCTTATTTTCGGACGATGATTCATCGGAAGAAACGGTGCTTTCTGAAGATGCGGATGAATTATCGCTTGCTGTGTCGCTTTTTGTATTATCCTTGCTTTCTGCAGCGGAGCTTTCCGCTGCACTGCTTTCGTTTTTGCTGTCCGTAGCGGAGCTTGTATTCTGTGATGAGCAGGCGGAAGCCGACGTCAGAATTGACGCACAGGCAAGTATTGCCGCTGTTAACTTGATATTGAGCTTCATAGTATGTCCTTTCTTTATGCGGGGTAAATATATCGCCGAATATATTATACCAACTTATTCTCTGTAGTTAGGACTTTAATCATTCCGATATAAAGCAGATTGCTATAAATAAACAACTTAGCAATCTTTCGGATTTCTTTATTCTTTTCACGGGAGGGGCAAGTTAGGCAAGGATGCCTAACGTATGTACCAAAAGTTTTGCAGGGATGCAAAACCGTAAAGTACATACAACCCCTCCCCTACAAAAAATACATAATGATATCACATAAATCAACGATGAAATTTCTGACTTTTTGCTACCCGTAAATGTAAATTCTTGTCCTATTGTAGTATATCACACTATCGTGTCAAGTTCAAGGATTTTCACTTAAGTTTCAGCCGGCGAAACGTTATATTTACTGTAAATGTCACGGGTTATGACTATTCCGCCGGGGAGGGCATATTCGCTCTGCATATAGTCGTAATAATCGCCGGGGGTGATTATGCCTGCGGTCTTTACTATATCGGTTCCTGCTTTGCTTAGTATATAATCGGCAAGGAAAACGCAGTTTGTACTCATAACGAAATAGGTCTTGAATCTGCCGCTTTTGAACTTATAGAAATGTGCGTGTGTGCCGTTCCACAGCGAACTGCAATAATCGTCAAAATCCGCAATATCGGCGATGGGGCTGTTTTCGGTTGCAAGCTGATAGGGCGGTTTCCAGCGTGTGATGTTTCGTTCGAGCTTTGCTATGCCTTTTCTGACTTTTGCAAGCTGTTTTTCCGACAGCTTTATGCCGAAATCGAACACCATCTGCAAATCGTGATAGACGCAGAAATTTATATACTTGTCAAAATCCGCTTTGAAAAGCACACCGTCACCGATGCCTCCGAAAAGCCTTTCCGACGCTTTATCGTAATTTCCGTAGGATATTACAGTACCGTTCAGCACAATGTCGCAATGTCCTATAGAGCCTACTCCGTCGGCGCTGACGTGGATAAGAACGTGTATATCGGGGGTGCCGGCGCTTTTTTCGTAACGCTCCTCGTTTTGCAGTTTTTCAATATCTATCTCACGGGAATCAAGCCGCTCGGTATAGCTGCGCAAGGTTTTCAGCGGTATGAACGTGGTTATGACCTGCGGAAGCGAAAAGCGTATCCTGCGGCGGATGATGCCTTTGGCTTTATTCGGAGCGGCCTCACGGATAAACAGCCTCAGCTCGCCTGCACCGTAAATTATGCAATATAGTCCGATGACAACAAGCATACCTTGACTTCCCATAAGAGTGCCGAAAAGCATAATAATGCCGAAAACGCTGAAGAATATTCCGGAAAAAAAGTCATAGAACGCATCGGGAACGGCATTTTTAAGGGCTGTGCCGAAGTCGATGAATTTCACAAGGGCATTAAGAAAAACGTAAAGCGAGAATATAAACGACAGAAGCGCAAGAGTAGCGGCGGGGAAGAAAACGGATATTAGTCCTATTATAATGTTTCCGACACCGCTGAACACGGGCAGCCGCTGATGTCTTGCGTAGGCACGGATAAGGCGGTGGATACCGTTTGCGACGATAAAGATACCGCCCAGCCTTGCGGCAGGCTCTACCACTATTTTTCCGTTTACAAGTACAAGTATACCGACAGTGATAAGCCCTGCACCGTACAGGAGCAACCACGTTATATTGAAGTTCTTTTTTATATTCGGCTTTACGGTCATAATATGCTTTTACTCCTTGAAATAAGGCAATAATCGGGGTTTTGTATTGACAAATGCAACACAAAATGATACAATAACTATCGCAACTTTACTGTGCGGTCACGGGGTGAAAACCGTGAGGAAAGTCCGAGCATCACAGAGCAGGGTAGCTGTTAACGGCAGCCGGAGGCGACTCCAGGGCGAGTGCAACAGAAATATACCGCATTGTTTTACAGTGTAAGGGTGGAAAGGCGAGGTAAGAGCTCACCACGGGGCAGGCGACTGTTCCTGTCTGTAAACCCTATCCGATGCAACACCGATTGGTTTCGGGGGTAAACCGTCTGCTCGGCGGTCCCGATTTAAGGTGGCTTGAGGTCTGCGGCGACGCAGGGCGTAGATAGATGATCGCACACGACAAAACTCGGCTTACAGGTAAAGTTGCTATATGGATATTGTGCCGGCTCGAAAGGGTCGGCTTTTTGTTTTTATAAAGCCGCTCGGTTATCGGGCGGCTTTGCTTGTGAAAACAAATTTTATACTGATTGAAAATAAACTGTGACAGAAAAAAGTTTTAGGACAGTAGTGCTATAAACTTCAATCCCCATCATAGTTGGCTCGGCTTGACCGAGTAGCAGAACCTCACACTTTTTCGAGGCGGGCATGGATGCCCGAAGTTGAACGCCCAAAGTTTTGCAAGGATGCGAAACCAACAAAGCGTTCATTAAAAGGCAAGGGTGGTAGTGCGGAGCGAGGGATGG
>OKTD01000771.1_pt1 | contig 11523 bp, 11 predicted proteins | sample 1606161 | NCBI WGS metagenome assembly OKTD01 (sample SAMEA3879527, study PRJEB24766) | human gut metagenome | biome: human-associated habitat; feature: feces | place: USA | collected 1985/1987 | reverse complement strand
GGATATATTCATTGTCCTCGCTATCTGCTTTCGTGTTCAATCGCATATTGTCGATTCCTCCAAGCCCCAATACCGTCAATTCGTTCTGTTCGTTGAACCGGGTTTTCAATTTGAATTGCGCATCGGTGAAAGTCGGCAGGAAAGGCAGGTCGAGCATATCAAACAGGAATTGCAGATAAGATTGACGCACAGATACCAGATAGGAGGTCTTCTTTCCAATATGTCCGTTGGAGGCCAGAGAGACTTCGGATGCTCCGAGGGTAGCTTTTAGTGAGTTATGCTCCATGTCTCCGTCGCGCAATTTGAAATCAAGCACGGAGCTAAGCGCGTTTCCTCTATCAGTGGGAAAAGCACCTGTATAGAAATTTACTTCACGGATTAGGTCGGCATTAAGGATTCCCACCGGACCGCCGGATGCTCCTTGCGTGCTGAAGTGATTGATATTGGGAATTTCCACTCCGTCCAGATAGAAACGGTTTTCAGAAGGAGAACCACCGCGTACAATCAAGTCATTGCGGTAGCCGATAGGCGAGAAGGCAACTCCCGGATAAGACTGAACAATACGCGAAATGTCTCGATTGGCTCCCGGACTCTTTTCTATTTCCTGCAATCCGATGATACGCAGGCTGACCGGACTTTCCAGGTCGCGCCGGAAAGGAGAAGCGGTGACAGTTACTCCTGCGAGTTCGGTCAGGTTCTCTTCCATTTCTATCGAAATGTTCAGATCTTTGGTAGATAAGATATATTCGGGAGTAGTGACACTCTTGTAGCCGATGGCTGTCGCTTGTAGGCGGTAGATGCCGGGAGGCACTTGTTCGATGGTGAAATGACCTTCCGCATTGGTGACACCACCTTTGTTCAGTCCAAGAATCATTACGTTAATGAATTCTAATGGCTGACGGCTGTTTTTCTCAATCACCGTTCCCTTTATTTGATGTACAGGTTGTGCCTGTAACAGGGAAAACAGGATGTTAGAAAATAGTAGCAGTGTCAATAGTTTTTTCATGTGATTGCCAATTGTCGGTGCGAAAGTACGAAAAAAGTATTAAATAATGATACCTTCCGTGAATAAAAAAAGAATCACTTCTGATTTGGTTCGTTTTACCTGCTGATAAAGTTAGTCGGATTTTGTTTCACATTTCATTTTTATATCTTATTTTTGTGGGACATATTAAAACAGATTCCTTATGAAGACTGTAAAATTGATAACTTGCAATGATGCGATGAAGGCACATATCCTTCAGGGAGCATTGGAGAATGAAGGCATCGAGTCTATTCTGCACAATGAGAATTTCTCTACTTTGTATAAAAGTTGCGTAAGTAGTATAGCAGGGGTGGATATATTGGTGGCAGACGAAGACTACGAGAATGCTGTCCAAGTGTTGAAGGATAACGATAGTTGGCCGGAAGAGTTGACGCTTTGTCCGTACTGCGGTTCATCGGACATCCAGTTGGTTTTGAGAAAAGGAAAGCGTTGGCGTGCTATGGGGGCTGCTATCATTTCTGCATTAATGGTCATTCCCCCGGGAGACAACCACTGGAACTATACCTGTAAACAGTGTCATAAAAACTTTGAAATGCCGGTTGCTAAATTTAATCCTGCTGCAGAGCCAGAGGAATAATTATATCTAACTATTTATAACACACAATGGAAAAGAAAAAAAATCTATTAATTGCTCTTCTTTTAATTTGGGTAGCTCCCTCTTTTGCTGCCAAAGTAGATACCTTGTTAATTAAAAGTCCTTCCATGAATAAGGAAGTGCAAGTGGTCGTTGTTACGCCGGATGCTGCATCAGGAAAGAAAGCGGTAGCTTGTCCTACTATTTATCTGTTGCACGGTTATGGTGGAAATGCTAAAACATGGATTGGCATTAAACCGAATCTTCCCCAAATTGCGGACGAAAAAGGAATCATATTCGTTTGTCCGGACGGAAAGAATAGCTGGTACTGGGATAGTCCGGTCAACCCGTCTTTCCGCTATGAAACTTTTATTTCGTCGGAACTGGTGAAGTATATCGACGAACATTACAAGACGATTGCCGACCGTAAGGGATGTGGAATGCAATCCGTCATAAAGATACGTTTGGTGCCAGTGGAAGTACAAGCGGAGGGATGGATATTCGCCCGTTCCCGAAAAACTGGGACATGGCTAAACAGTTGGGAGAATATGAATCGAATAAAGAGGTATGGGATAATCACACCGTTATCAATCAGATTGATAAGATAGAGAATGGCGATTTGGCTATTATTGTCGATTGTGGAGAAGGTGATTTCTTCTTGAATGTGAACAAGGATTTGCATAACCGTCTGTTGGAAAGAAAGATCGATCATGATTTTATTACCCGCCCGGGAGCGCATAATGGACAGTATTGGAATAACTCCATTGATTATCAGATTCTGTTCTTCGATAAGTTTTTCAAGAAATAAAACCGGGAATACTTGACTTTGGCTTTTCAATGTTGTATCTTTGGTACAGAATCATAAAATAGATTGAGGTTAAACTACGATAGAAGGAGGGAGCGGAAGCTTTCTCCTTTTTTGTTGTATCTTTGGGAGTCGTGAGCTTTATCCCGGTTTATAAAAGGGATGAAACCAGAGATTAACGTGTTTTATACCGTAGCTTTATAAAAATTAGACGGTGCGTTACGACTCATTAAATGCTGCGTTAGGAGAAGTTAGAGCCTTTGTTAGGTAAAATCAGAGCCTTTGTTTCGGAATAAACAAAGTTGAGGCATGAAAAGTATCTTTATAGGTTAAGAATCTATAATTCTGCTCTTGACAGAAATAGAGTGATTATACTACTTTAAAAGAGAATTCGATGTTCGGAATGAAAGATTATTCGAAAGAAATCGAAATGTTGCGTGTGTATGGATAATAGCTGGCCTGTCCCCCGGCGTAGGTCGTCTGACAAATCATCCTGGATGGATTTCCTTTTTTATCAAACCCATACGAATAGACTGTCTTTTCGTCGTTACTTCCTGCAGGACAACTGTGTATGGTGAAATGGCGCGGGTCCTTACCCAATAACCCTGCGTAAAGAGCTTCAATATGGAATGTCAGAGGATGTATCTCCAATAAACCGAGGCAGGGCAGATGGTATTTCGAACTTTCTTCTCCCGGTTCATAAATGAACTTGTTTTCAAGGCCGTTCATCTTGGAACTGATAGAGGTTATATCTCCGTTCTCGTATGTAAGTGATGTTGATGAATATTCTGTATCGTCAATATTCTCGACAATTCCGGTTAAGTATCCTTCTGCAGAGTAAGAAAATTGATAAATACGATTTTGTGAAGACAAACTGTATACACATTGACTGGCATAGCCTTCGCTATTTAATGTATATACTAAAGTGAGATAGTCAGTGGTAACTGTTACCTGATTATCAGAGTAGCTCAAGTTTACTTCGTTACTGATTTCTTCTTCGAAATAACGTTGTTTTATAATATGTTGAATCAGGCGCTCGCCATCGAACATAAACTTCTCTGTTCTATCTACAGGATTTGAATCGCTTTTGACGGTTTCATTGAAAATCATAGCCCATTGCCCTTTATCCTCTTCTGTGCCCTTTTCGTCATCATCCGAACAGCTGAATGTCAGTATTGCCAGCAATAAAATAGCTATTTTTTTCATCCTTTCTTATTTTAATCGTAATCCGTTACTACTAAAACGTCTACTTGCCGGACTTATTACGCTTTTCTCTATCTTGAATTGCGCTTTTGTCGTCTCTTCGGTTTCCTCGTCCTTTGGTGGATAACTTCCGTCAATAACACCGATGGCTACTTTTAACATTCTTTCGTTAGGATCACCGAATGGCAGAAACTCACTGTAATTAGTAACTCCACCAATAGTCGTTTCACTGATTTTAAGATCTGTTGCAGGGGAGAGAGCTCCTCCGGCATCGTGGTTGGAATCATAAACAGTGCAGACTACCGGATTGATTGACCACAGAAATTCTTCATTAATGAATTGTTCTGTTGCTACATTTTGTCCTTTGGTGACACCACCGATGGTTACAACAGGATAGCTGTCTTTCAGGAATAGGCTCCTGATTAACATTTCCGGTGCTCCGGCTGTTGTACTGCTTGTGATAGCGAATAGGGCGGGCAGGTCTAAATTAACACCGCTCTTTAATATCTCACTATCAAAGTTGATGGTAGCATCCTTGTCCCTGTTTTTATTATTATATTCCAGATAGGCCATCGGCTTATTTAATCGTACTTCTGAAGTCAGAATTGTACCTAATAACTGAACGCAATCCAATGAACCACCGGCGTTGTAACGTAGGTCAAGTATAACATATTTCACGCCTGCTGTCTTGAACTCTTGTGAGATTTGTCGCAGTTCGTTATTATACTTGTCTGGATCCCTATTGGTTCCGGCAGTGAAGCTATTGTACATGAGATACCCTACTTTGATATCTCTATTGTTTTCTTTTACCGTAAGTATTTTGGTTTTATGTACCGGATTATCCTCAATGGATCGTGCAGCAGGTAGTTTTAATGTTATGTCATTAGGTACTACCTTATATACAAATTTTTCTTCTCCTACTTCTTCCCCTTCTTCCGGCTCAACAGGAACTTCTTTCCATACTCCCATCACCAAATCCCGGGCTTGGGTTCCCTGTAATAATTGAGTCTCATATTTCTTGCTGATGTAAGAAGTATCGACTTTCATAATCCAGTTTCCACGTTCCAGTCCGGCTGCTTCTGCCGGTGAACCGGGAATGACGTAAGTAATTAATGCGTTATATGCTGTATCGATATCCACACTTCGAACTAGTGAATAGTCGAATCCATAAGTAGGCAGCGGAGCCTCCATCACAGAATCTACAAACGAGTAGCTGTCTTTTTTTGATTTCACTTTAGATAAGAACGAGGCAGGCTCCAGAAACAGATTCACATCATCGTAGGAAGGTAGATCTTGATACCACAGATAGTTCTGTTGCATGATGTCGTACATCCATGTATCCAGTGCAGTTTGATGGGCATACTCCGGCCAGCGGTCGACACCACAGGAGAAGAAACCACTGATAGATACGAGGATCAGGGCAGGTATGAGGATTATCTTTCTTAATTTCGTCATCATAAAAAGCTTTTTACTGTGCAAATGTAGGAAATACTTTGCTTATCTACCACATTTATGGTATAAAAATGCCTTCAATGTGTGATTGGGTGTTAGAGAATCTTGCCCTATCTTTGTGACATCAAAGTTTTCGATAGGTATTAGCTAAAATATAGAAAGTTATTAATAGACGGATTTTTATTCATGGAGATAGCTGCATTATTATCAGGAGGTGTCGACAGTTCGGTTGTCGTACATCTCCTTTGTGAGCAAGGATATAAGCCTACTCTTTTTTACATTAAGATAGGTATGGACGGAGCGGAATATATGGACTGTTCGGCAGAGGAGGATATTGAATTATCTACTGCAACGGCACGTAAATACGGTCTGTCTTTGGAAGTGGTGGACCTGCATCAGGAGTATTGGGAGAATGTGGCGGCGTATGCCATTGATAAAATTCGGCAGGGATTGACACCGAATCCGGACGTGATGTGTAATAAGCTTATCAAATTCGGCTGCTTTGAACAGCGTGTCGGGAAAGATTTCGACTTTACGGCAACCGGTCACTATGCCACCACCTTACAACGTGATGGTAAAACTTGGCTGGGCACAGCAAAAGATCCCGTGAAAGATCAGACAGACTTTCTCGCCCAGATTGATTACCTGCAAGTTTCCAAGCTCATGTTTCCCATTGGAGGGTTGATGAAGCAGGAGGTACGTGAGATTGCAAACCGTGCCGGATTGCCTAGTGCCAAAAGGAAAGACAGTCAGGGGATTTGTTTTCTCGGAAAGATAAACTACAATGATTTCGTTCGTCGTTTTTTAGGAGAAAAGGAAGGGGCGATTGTTGAACTGGAAACCGGAAAGAAAGTGGGTACACATCGCGGCTATTGGTTCCACACAATTGGTCAGCGGAAAGGGCTCGGATTGAGTGGAGGTCCCTGGTTTGTAGTCAAGAAGGATATTGAGGAAAATACTATCTATGTATCTCGTGGCTACGGTGTAGAGACACAATACGGTCATGAATTCAGGATGCGTGATTTCCATTTCATTACTGATAATCCTTGGAAAGGTCAGGAGAAGGAGATAGACATTACTTTCAAGATTCGCCACACTCCCGAATTTACAAAAGGAAAACTGATACAGGAAGGGGAGAAGCAGTTTCACATCTTGTCGTCCGAAAAGTTGCAAGGCATTGCTCCGGGACAGTTTGGGGTGATTTATGATGAAGAAGTAAAAGTTTGTGTGGGGAGCGGTGAAATCATCTGTTAAATAGTTTATTTTGATTGGTGAAGATTGGATTATCAGGAGATTTTTCACTACTTTTGTTTCGTAGAATATAAATAAAGGAGGATTGCTTATGACAACGATGGAATTGAAAAGTCTGAAGATGGACTTGGTGGAGGAACTCCTGAGTTTGAATGACAAAGAGATGCTCAATCGAGTGAAGAACTATTTGAAACGACTGAAAAAAATGGAAGCTGAAAAAGAAGAGGAAGAAATCACGAAAGAAGAAGTTCTAGCAGGGATTGACGCCGGACTGAAAGAGGTAAAACTTTCAATGGAAGGTAAGTTGGAGGTAAAGACCGCAAGAGAGTTCATTAATGAATTATGAAATTATAGTTAAGCCGACATTTCAGCGGGAGGCTAAAAGGTTGGCGAAACACTATTCCTCTTTTAAGGAGGATTTTGTTTCATTGATTGATGATTTAGAACAGAATCCTCTGCTAGGAACGGACTTGGGACATGGACTGCGCAAAGTTCGTATGAAAATAACTTCAAAAGGAAAAGGTAAAAGTGGAGGAGCAAGGGTTATAACATTTACTTTAGTCGTTTCTCAACAAGATGCAGTTTTGAATCTTCTTTATATTTATGATAAAGCAGATAGAGCGTCTATATCAGAAAAGGAAATAGAACAACTTCTGAAACAGAATGGATTGAAATAGAATAGAGAAAGGCACTGTTCACTAGTTTGTGCTAATAGGATGTGTAGGGTAATTTTTATAAGGCGGCATCTCAGATGTAATATTCCGCTAAATCCACAATCCCAGCCCTCATCGCATATTTAGTAGCTTCATGTACATTATTTACTCCCAATTTGCGAAAGATATTCTTACGATGACTGTTTATCGTATGGAAACTAAGATTTTTCTCTGCTGCAATCTCTTTCGTCGTTTTTCCCAATGCAATTTCTTTTAGGATATTCTTCTCCGTTTGTGTCAGCAGATGATCGTCTACGCTTGAGGCAGCCAGCGGAGAAGAAGCGCCCGAAAGCAACAGATTGCTGACATGATTGCAAATATACCGTTGTTTGCGGGTGGCACATTGAATGGCAGTCATGATTTCTTCTTTTGAATTATCTTTCATCACTACCCCGAAAGCCATACTGCTGAACAGTACCTGGCGGAGAAAGTTCAGGCTAAGTTCGTCAGAGAATAGAATCCAGTCGGCTTCCTTGAATCTTTCCTGCAAGACAATTAATTCATCCGCCCCGGCAAAATTGAACAAGGTATAATCCAATACAATCACCGCTTGCGGATGCAATCGTAGCTGCTGAATCAGTTCAGCCTTGTTATCAGCTTCTAAAAGGAGGGATACTTCCTTTTGTTTACTTAGCAGGAACATCATTCCCGCCTTACTGATATCCTGATTGTCTGCGATGATAAATTCTCTCATAAGCAACGATGAATAAAAAAAACTCCGCTACAAATGTACGCATTTTGCGCGATTTGTAGCGGAGTTATGATAAGATTCTTGTATCCGGATTACCAGGAACGTCCTTTGAAGATATTTGACTGGTCAAGCGGAACGATATTTCCGTTCAATGTCAGGTTATTGTTGCTGAAGTTCGGGCTGATGCTAACCGAAGCAGTATTGTTTCCGCTGCTCATATTGATAAATACTTGAGCGGAGATGCCGATACCCTGAACGCTGAATGAGCAGTTCACATTTCCTTTTTTGTCGATATTCATCTTCATATCCGAAGAATTACCATCTACTGTAACACCACCGATTCCGTTAGGACCTGGGTAAGGAGTGTTGAAAGCAGTCTGTACGGTAGCTCTGTTGCCGTTCATCAAGACGAAGTTGGTGTTTGAAGTAACAAAAGCACTCATACCGTTGCGGAAGACAACTTGATTAGCTTCCAATACAAATTGCTTGTTCTTCAAAGCCTGTACAGCTTGTTGATAGGCTGCCATGTCCTGCACCTCTTCTTCGGCACGGAGTTTTGCTCTTTCTGCATCTCTTTGAGCTTTTCTTTCTGCGCGGCGTGCTGCTGCGTTACTTTCTTGTGCATACATCATTGTGCTTGCACTTACTAATACTAATGCTACTAATGCAATAAACTTTTTCATAACTTTTTTTTGTTTAGGTTTAATACGTTGTTCGTTTATTGCAAAAACAAAGTGTATGCCAGATTGTTCACGAACGTCTTGCAATTTTATATCCAATGGCTGCCACAGTGATACTCATTAAGGGGCTGATAATGTTGAAAAAACAATAAGGTAGATACACAAGTGTGGGTACACTCAAGATAGTAGCTTGTGTCATTCCGCAACTATTCCACGGAATCAATACGGATGTAACGGTTACTGAATCCTCGGTGGTCCGGCTGAGCAGGCAGCTTTCGTAACCTTTTTTAGCATAAATATCGCGAAACATATTTCCCGTCAGAATGATACTGATGTATTGGTCGGCAGTTGTCAGATTAAGAAACAGGCCGGAGCAGACTGTTGCTCCAACCACGCTGACTGTTTTCTTCATGAAGCGGACGAAGATGGAAGTGATACTTCCCAGCATACCGCTTGCTGTCATTGCCCCGCCAAAACACATGGCACACAGAATCAGCCAAATCGTATTCATCATTCCCGCCATCCCACGTGTGGCGATTAAATCTGTCAGAACGGCATTGTCTGTATGTAAATTTGTCGCTCCATAGACGGTCATCATCAGTCCTTTGAACAGCGAATCGAAGCCGGAGGTAGCCATTCCCGAAATCTCCTGTAATAAATCCGGTTGAAATATCAGGGCAAAGATGCCTGCCAGCAATGTTGACAGGAACAGCGTAATGATAGAAGGTACCTTACGTGCAATCAATATTCCCGTGGCGACCGGAACAATCAGAAGCCATGGTGTGATATGGAACTTCTCATTCAGTGCGGCGGCCACCTCCGTGATATGTTGCGTATTGTTGGCATCATGGGAAAGTCCTGCCACTGTGAAAATAATCAGCGTGATGATAAGAGACGGTACCGTAGTAATCATCATATAGCGAATGTGACGGAACAGGGGAGTGTCTGTGATGGAAGACGCCAGGATAGTAGTTTCGGATAAAGGAGATATTTTATCCCCGAAGTATGCCCCCGAAATGATAGCTCCGGCAATCCATCCATCTTCAAAGCCTTGCGCCTTTCCGATACCCATCAATGCAATACCGATAGTGGCAATAGTGGTCCACGAACTTCCGGTCATTACAGAAATCAACGCGCAGATGATGCAGGTCGATGCCAGGAAGAAACTGGGATGGATAATTTGCATCCCGTAATAGATTAAAGTCGGCACTACTCCGCTAATCATCCAAATGCCACTCAACGCACCGATTATCAACAGAATGATGATGGCTGTTGCCACTCCGGCAATATTGTTGGTGATGGCGAGCTCGTAATCTTTCCAGGGAATCTTATAAAACACCATACCGATCAGGATACAAATGGCTGTAGTGGTAAGCAATGACACTTGACTTCCGCCGCTTAGGGCATCACTGCCAAAAGTACGGATAGTGGCAAACAATAATAACACCAGTACAACAATCGGTATCAACGATACGAGGGGAGAGGGAGCTTTTTTCATCTTGATTCTTATAACCTTTTATTTATTTTCCGGCTACTGCTTGTTGATAGCCGCGCAAAGATACAACAAAAAAGAATGAAATCTTTTGCTTCAAAACATCAGGTAATAAAAATTATTAGATGTTTATATTTGATTGGAATATATAGGAGACGGCTCAACTGGCAAAAGTCTTGCGCCTGATCCACCAGTAACGGATGAAAAGCACTCCTGTCAGGATGAGGGCGATGGATAATCCGGTATAGAAAACAGAAATGAACGTTTCGGGCAGGAGGTGGAAGCTACGGATGGTGATTCCCAGGGAAATCATGAATATCATTGTAATCCAGCTTTTCACATCGAAAAAGGAGAACGGACAATTCCGGCGTTCTTTCTTTTGCTCGATTCGCTGGGTATGTTTATAATAGAGCCTTCTGAAAACCAATACGAAGAATAATAAGAAAACCACGGTGGCTTCTCCTATTTTGAACATCCAATCTTGGGAAGTGTTTAACCAGGTCACAATTCCTATTCGCAGAATATTGGCACCGGCTATAATCCAGACGGCACCGGCTGTGATAAGTAAGATTTGTCTGTTAACTCCGTATTTCATTGGCGTTTTATTGTAATAAACGGTTTGACCGTTCGTTTTGTTGACTCATTTCTTGTAGAAAATCGTAATTAATAAAGAAATCCCGGTTAAAACGACTCCGATACTGATAACTCCGTGCCAGCCATACAGTTGCCAAAAGCTGCCTGCCAGAAATGTTCCCATAGAACCACCGATAAAGTAAGTAGTCATGAACACTGTATTAATACGGTTCGAAGCACGCGGATTCAGTTCGAAGATACTTGTCTGGTTACTTAGCTGAATACATTGCATTCCTATGTCAATGATGATGATACCGGCGATGATACCGACAAAGGTGTTTTCACCGACGAAGAACAACAACCAGGCAAAGAGAATCAAACCGCAGCCGATAAAGTTGAAGCGGCGTACGCCTACCCGTTTTACGTATTTTCCTACAAAAGAAGCAGTCAGTGCCCCGGCCACGCCGCAAAGTCCCAGCATACCGATTACGTCGCTGTTGGCGAAGAACGGAGCTTGTCCCATTTTAAAAGCCAGACAGGACCACATGGCAAGGAGGGAACCGAAATTCAGTGCTGCCCGAATCGAATAAATGCGTAGTTGCGGATATTCTTTCACTAAGGCTAACAGAGATTTCATCAGGTCGCTATATTTTCCCTGGAAGTTGGTTTGAATATCGGGAAGGACTTTTAATACAACAATCGCGCAGATAAACATCATGCCTGCAGCGATGTGATACATTTCCCGCCAGCCAATCAGTTCACCGATAAATCCGCTGACGACACGTGAAGCCAGAATACCGGTCAATAGTCCTGATAAGACAATTCCTACGTTTCTGCCTTTGTGTTCCGGACGGGAAAACTGGGCGGCTATGGGAATGAATATTTGTGGAATCATGGAACAGACTCCCGTGAGGAATGAAGCGATGAGTATCAGATGGAAACTGCGTGTCAGGGCAATCGTCAAGAGGGAGAAGATTAGGACGGTGAAATTGACAAGGATGATTTTCTTTCGTTGATATAAGTCGCCTAAGGGGGTGATGAACA
>OKTD01000768.1_pt1 | contig 11595 bp, 10 predicted proteins | sample 1606161 | NCBI WGS metagenome assembly OKTD01 (sample SAMEA3879527, study PRJEB24766) | human gut metagenome | biome: human-associated habitat; feature: feces | place: USA | collected 1985/1987 | reverse complement strand
GCGCGTTTCCCAACCTGCGGTGTGATCCGCGTTGCTGGTATTCACTTTTCAAGGTTCAGTGAGGGGTGTTTCGAATCCCCTCACTATCCCTCCCGAAAAAACGCCCCCTTGATAACCACGAAATCAGAAATTTTCAAAATATTTTTTCAAAGTCGATAGCACACGCTGCTTGCGCTTGACAATGGCTGGCTGTGAAACACCATATTTCTGCGCAAGTTCTCGTGTTGTACGATGCAGGAAGAACAGTTCACGGATGAATTCCTGTTCCTCTGCGGGAATCGATTGAAGCGCTTTGTGAAGAATACAAAGCATTTCTTTCCTCTCCAGATTTTCTTCCAAACTGCCGCAGCCGTTTTCATACAACAGTTCAAAAGGAACACAATCTTCCACACATCGTTCAAATGAGAGATTCTGCGGGGTATCTGATTCATCCGTTAGATACCGCTCTCGGCGATCCATGCTTGCGTAGGCTTCATACACTTCATCTGAAACGGCGACTTCCTCGCCGTCAACGTAAATGATGTTGGCAATGACATTGCCGTTTTCGTCGCGGAAGCGTCTGTAATTCCGCGCATCTTTCCAGTTGTACATTCACGCTCTCCAATCTTTTGAAATTTTGAGAAAATCAAAATTTCAAAAGCGGAGGCGCACGGGGCTGGGCTCCGGTTACCCTTCGGCAGACTGCAATGCAGTCAAAATGAATGTGCTCATCTTACGAGCACCGCACGAAGCATTTGAAATGCTCCGATTTTTCACATAAATATAGCAAAAGCACTCCATTTCCAGCAGAAATGGAATGCCTGCGCGCAGCTATGTTCCCCCAAAACTGCCGTTTTTTTATAGCAGTGCTGGGGGGTGTTTCAATTGTTGAATTTCAAACTAGTTTCTTCGATTTATCCTAATTACAATTGCAATTCCCATGTGGTCATCTATGACACTTCATCCACTTTTTTGCGCTGTCACGCCATGCATGGTCATATATTGCTTCTGCCTGCTTATTGTGCAGGCAGAAGCAATTACTGGGAGTCTTATCATTGATGTGATGGTCTCTATTGTGCCGTGCATTTCTTCATTATACTATGTTGTGAGGCTCCAGCAGCTTATGCTAAGCAGGCAGATTGAAATGGATAAGGAAGTCAATATGGAAGCCCGCCGCGATAGCCTTCGAGGGATACGACCATTCGGAGATCAAAACGCATTCCGGGTGCTTTTCATCGAACAGCTGCCGGATCTCCTGCCAGAATGCACGGATGCCGCTGCCGTCCGGGTCGTTCTTGATGAGCGACGAGGCCATGTCCACGCGGAAGCCGTCTGCACCCAAAGAGAGCCAGAACTCCATGATGTTGATAAGCTCCTGCTTGGTTGCGCGGCAGTCCGGGTGATCCATCGGGAGCTGCCACGTCGGATCGTCAATCTGCGCGAAGCCGTAATTGAGCGCAGGTTGGCAATAGAAGAAGTTCTTCATGTACATGCCGTCGCGCTGACTGTAACCGCCGATGCAGCTGCCGTCGTAGTTTTTCATCCAGTTGTCCGTCCAGACGTAACGGTTGGTGTATTCATTTTTCTCCGGCAGAGCGGATTTCTGGAACCATGCGCATTCCAGTGCGGTATGGCCCGCGACCAGATCAACGACGACCTTGATGCCGTATTCGTGTGCATCCGTGCAGAGCGCGGCGAAATCCTCATTCGTGCCGTAGCGCGGCGCGACCTTGTAAAAATCGGTGATATCATAGCCCGCGTCGCGGAACGGCGATTCATAGAACGGATTCAGCCAGACTGCCGTGAAGCCCATGTCGCGGATGTAGGGCAGCTTCGCCCGGACACCATTCAGATCACCGATGCCGTCCGCATTTGTGTCATAAAACGACTGCGGATAGATGTTGTAAAAAACCGCGGATGAAAGCCAGCTCGGTTGCTTCATGTTTGTGTCTCCTTATGATAGTGCGGCCATCCATGCCATCACGTTTTGAATTTCTGCATCCCAATAGTCCCAGCTATGACTGCCATGACCATCGCGCCACTCAAATTGGTAGGGTAGCTTCCGCATGACATCGCGGAACCGGACCGCTGAAGGATATAGAGCATCTTCTGTTCCGATTGTCAAATATATATCTGGCTTCTGTGCATCGTTTTGATGCTGCGATGCCAAGGCAAAAAGATCGTCCTGCGCTGGAATCGGACAGTTGGCGCCAAGGATTGCGTCGTACAGATCATCGTAGGCAGAAAGAAAATGCAAGTCTGTGACCGGTGAAAGCGCTGCACAGGCGCGGAACGCGTGGCTTTCACGCAGCCCGATTTTTAAGGCACCATATCCTCCCATAGAGAGACCGGCAATGAAACTGTCCTCTCTACGGCCAGAAACGTGCAGAAATTCCTGTGCGATACGCGGAATTTCCTGCGCGATGTGCGTATAGTATTTGCGCCCGTGCTTCATATCTGTGTAAAAGCTGACATCCCCGTTTGGCATAACGACGGTTAGGCCATAGGCTTCTGCGTACCGCTCAATGGAGGTTCTGCGCATCCAGATCGTATGGTCGTCGCTTAACCCATGTAGGAGATAGAGACATTTGCCGCGCAGGTCAGTTCCGTTGTCGGATAATCCAATTTCACCTGCTTTGTTTTTCTGCGGAACAATCGCGTACAGTTCCCGTTGCATACCAAGAACTTCGCTGAAATATCGAAGCGTTATCCATGCCATCGTCAGCACTCCTGTTCGTATCTTTTTGTATTTTGACCTATCGGTGCAAATACAATGTAATTCAACTTTTACAAAAAAACAACATGCTGCTTGCGATTGGTCGTTATTTCTAACAAAATGTCAAATAATTATCCCTTACCATTTTTCGCTTCTCCTAATAAGATATAAGCAGCGCATTTAATAAATAAGAGGAGGAACTGAAAACGTGAAAAAACATGTACGTACAATTATGACTGTCTTGCTCAGTATTTGCATTCTGCTTTCGTGCATCAGCGTATGTGTGAGTTTGCCTATCAGCAGGCCGAACAGCAGAGTGTACTGGCGGGAATCCTGTGTAATACAGACTAGCCGGCAAAGCGCCTGCATAAAGGCTGGGAGCGGGTTCTTCTGTATCAGTTCCACGATATTAATGCTACGCAACAAGTAACAGCACCGCAATCATTCCAACAAGTATACCACACCACTGACGTTTGCTCAGTTTTTCGTGAAAAACTGCAAACGACATAATTGTTGCCAAAATAATGTTTCCACCGTTTACAAGCGGGAAGAAAAGCATGCTGTCAATTACGCCTGACAAATATAGATTTAGTTTGTTATTCACAGCGCAGCAGAGTCCTACCATAAGGGCAAGCAATAGATTTCTCAACGTTGCAACGTCTTTTATTGCTTTTCTCTGTTTCTCGCTAAAAGCAATCCATTTGACTGATACAAGCAATGCGATTACCGTATATACAGAAAATGCCGTCGCCAAGAAACCGTTCAGTTCGCTTTGATACGCACTCATTTGATGCCATTTCTGCAAAACGCCAATAGCGCCTGTACACAGGAATGTTCCAAAGCTGAACGTCAACCACCGAGCGGATGCCCGTTTTTCACTTGTGTTTGGCTGTATAGACAGGTAGAAGCATAAAACCATTAACGCAACGCCTATTATTTGCAACACTTTAACCTGTTCATGCCATATGAGTATCCCCGATATTGCCGGGATAACTGCCGACAGCGCATCTATTAAAATGGTATATGCCATTGGACCGCATTGCAGGGCGCTGAGCATACAAAACTGCTGAAGCATAGTAATTACGCCAAAGGCAATTCCAAGCGAAAGTGAAAAGGTGGATATTTTCTCAATCCCGTCCCACACGAACAACACACATGTAGCAACCGCTCCGCTGGCTGTGTTAAATAGCAAGATTTGCTTTTGTTGTATATTTCGGTTAAGAGCATAGGCTTTGTTTCCCACGCCTACCATTAAACACGAAAACATACTGATTATTAATAACGTTATCTTCATCTTTTTCCTTATGAGCAGGCACACGCAAGCAGCAATTTATCCTCGTCTTCTTAACGAATAGAATATACTGATCTAGCGGTAAACTTCTGTCCTTTCCCTGAAAGAATAGCTACAGTTTTGCTATTGCCGTTTAGATCAAAGAAGTTATCTTCGAGCACAACATCGCCATCAAGACATACAATCTCTACACTCTGTGCGAAAGCTTTTGAAGTAACAGTAACTCTGTTTCCATCTGAGACCACAGACAGCTGTGGATCTTCAAATTCAAAATGCTTCGGAGCACAAAATAGTGCCGTTCCTGATCCAATGACAGCTCCATTTATAACCAGCTCATATGATATATAGTGCCTATGCAAATCAGCTTGTGGGAACACATGGTTATCAAGCCATGTCGCAGACATTGCTTTTACTGTAACATATTCTTCGCCGGTTTCAATTATATTCGCATATGGGTCACGCAATGACCATCTCGCTGTGCATTGTATATCGGACCGAGTTTCATTCGATATGTTAAGGCGCATACTGCACAATATGTCCTCATGGAACTGTCCGTTAATATTGGGTTCAATGGTCAGTTCCCCTTCTTCACAACAAGAAAGCAAAACCGGTGCAAAGAAACGTTTTGCTTCATAATGGAGAGCTTTCCATCGCCCAAAATAGTCAATGGATGACCAACTTGCAACAGGCCAACAATCATTTAACTGCCAGTATATTGCCCCCATGCAAATGCCTCGGTTCCTTCGCCAGTGCTCCACTCCATAGCGGATAGCTTTTGCTTGAAGCAGTTGAGACGCATACAACAGTATATCAAAGCTTGATGGATACAAAAAAGTCTGCGCCAGATACGACAGTATTTTTCCATTTGCAGCATTATTGCGTTGATGCTTCTCCATAACATATGAAAAAACATTTCGATCATTTGGATTTGTAAAACTTTCAATGGTTTTCAAACAGGGGAAAGATTGGAACCCAAATTCACTTACATATCGGAATAAGTACTTTCTATACTCTGTAAATGGTTTGTTCTGATGCCACACGTCCCAATAGTGTGCATCTCCTCGGCTGGCATCATTCGGATCATCAAACCCTCCACCCGAAGATGGAGAAGCCGTCCAGAAAAAAGTATCTGGATCATTTGCTTGTATAGTTTTAGGGATAATATACTCAAATATCTTTACATAGTCGCTTTGCTGTCGTGGTGTTTGCGAATACTCATGCGTATACATCTGCCATTCAAGTTCATTGTTTCCACACCAAATTCCAAGTGACGCATGATGACGTAGTCTGCGAATATTGTCCGTAAGCTCCGCAATAATGTTTTCTTCAAAGGCAGGGGTCAAATTGTAGATTGCACATGCAAACATGCAGTCTTGCCAAACAACTAGTCCTGCTTCATCGCATGCATCGTAAAAATAATCATCCGGATAGAATCCACCACCCCATACACGGATGGAATTAAAGTTGGCAGCTTTACAATTCTGAATTAACTTTCGTGTCCGCTCAGAATTCATTCGTGAAAGGACGTGATCTTCTGGTATGTAATCTGCTCCCATCGAAAAAATATGCAACCCGTTCACGCACAGGGCAAAACTTTCACCGTTTTGGTCTTTTTCCCGACTAACCTTAATCTTCCTTAACCCGATTTTTCGTGTCCATAAGTCACATTGTTTCTCGGCCACAAACAACGAAGCTTTCACAGTATATAGCGGCTGCGATCCAAACCCATTAGGCCACCAAATTTCCGGTTCGGAGATAATAGCCTGATTTCCACACACTTTAAGTTCCGTGCCACTTGGAGACATGATACTATACGATACTAAATAGTCGCTTGTGCATTCAACTTCTGGTGTAAAAAGGAGTGAAACCTTCCCGCCTTCGTGTTTTTGCTGAATATAGACACTTACTATCCTTCCATTCGTTATTTTTTGTATATAGATGTTCCGCCATATACCTGCGTCTGGCAGTCTCGCGCCCCAATCCCATCCGTACATATAGTGTGCTTTTCGTACCGCTGGGAAGCCACGTGTACAGTCACGTGTCCCATTTGACGGCTCTTTTGCAAATCGTTCAGCCGCAATTCTATTGGGGGAATAGAAATAGACTTCAATTTCATTTTCTCCCTTCTTTACATACTCATGAATATCAACCTCATATGTCCGATGCATATCGTCACATTCCAAGACAGATATACCATTGACGCTTATCTTTGCAGTTGCTTTTCGCATGCTGCTTCATCGGTGCGGATGCAGCTTCGAGTGCATACAGGTCTTTGTGCTCCTGCGGGAAGCCCATTGTGCAATCGAGGAAATGTCCGAACTCATGCAGGACCGCGCTGGCTTCGGAAACGTAAATTCGCTTCTCCGTGTACACCGCTGCGCCGATGCAGTTTACGCCAAGCTTTCGGCTGAGATCCGTGAGGTACTCCGTGCCGATCACGAACGTCCAGCCGTTTTCGTTGAAAGCGTCGAGGATTGGCTGTGGAACCTTGCAGAGTTCCAGCAGGAATGCATTCACATTCCACTGTGTCAGATTTTCCACTGTGACCGGCGTATCGGGCGGCACAACGGTCAGCGTCTGCGTCAGGACGGCATGAAGAAGCTGTACGGCTTCAGCGCGTGTGACGAGGTCTGCTGCGGTCTTGTTTTCAGCACAAAGCCCAAGTTCCTTGCCGACACGCAGTGCGTTTTCGCCGGGAGAAAGCCAGTCAAAGCCGTAAAGCGTCGCGTCGTAGAGCGAGATTCCGGCTGCCGCGAATGCAGTCCGATAGAGTTCGCCGCGGCAGATAAAGCCGTTTTTATCATCAACCGCAGTCGCATCTAACCAGCCATTGCGGACAGCTGCCTGAACAGCATTCGTTCCTGCTTCCTGCCATGAAGAGCCTTCCGGCTCGGCATCGAACGCCCGGCAGAGCATCGTTGCCCACTGGCTGACTGTAATTTTCTCGTTCGGTGCGAATTTGCCGGATGCTGTTCCTCTCAGAATACCAGCGTCGGCAAGATAAGAAACAGATTCCGCATATCCGCCTTATTTCAGCTCTGCTGTCTTTGGTATTTTATTTTGTCCTTGACTTGGGGTACACTTTAACGTAGGTTTCTCCAACATAGGCTTTTCCAATGTTGGATTATCCAATGTAGGCAAAGCCTGCACAGGTTCTTCTGGTGTTGGCTCTGTGTGCGGCTGCTCGTAGATCGTGTGCACGGTTCCGCGCAGACAGCCGCGTTCGTCGCGCTCCCGGCTGCGCTCGATATAACCGGCACGTTCTAACTCGCGCACAGCTTCGCGGATGGCGTCGATGCTCTCTTTGTTGATCTGCGCAAGACCTTGCAGCGTGTAATCCCAATCCTCCGGCAGCGACAGCATCTGCGAGAGGAGTCCTTTGGCCTTGAGAGACAACGTATGGTTGCGAATATGGTGGTTGGACATGACCGTGTAACCTTTGGTCTTTTCAACACGGAAAACAAACATTTTTGTGACCTCCTATGTCTTGGTTTTGAAATATAAAAAAGGAAAAAGCGGCATTTCGACCCTCTTTTCATAAGAGAGCGAAACGCCGCTTCATTTTGTGTATTGGTTTGTTATTCAATATTTCGGCACAATGCGCATAGACCGGTACTGCATCTTGTGGTATGATGCCAGCGTTTGTTGTTTGAGCTTTGCAGAGGAGAGCAATCACCATGCAGTACACCGATAACGAAGCCGCCCTGATCGGCGGCCTGATTTCAAACTATTTCTTCCAGCCGTCCGTGGATGCAAAGCTCCGCGAATCCTATCGCCGGGTGCTGCGCCATCTGCACGAGAATACGCTCTCCGCATCTGATCTGAGCCGCATTCAGAACGCGCTGACGTTTCTCTCGCCGCTCTGCCGGGACACCCGCGAGGCCCACAAAGACATGATGGGCGTGACATTAAAAACCGATGCTCTGCTGAGAGCCAGCAGATAAACGACCACCCGCTGTGCTGGCAGCGGGTGGTTTGCTATATATAGAAAACACAGCGTTCATACTTCGTCAGATCCTATGTTGAAAGGCCCGGCCGATATTAAAGATGACTTGATATCTCTTAGGAATAAGAAATTATCTTGTATAAATTATTTTTTGTCCCATATGTATTGACATTTGTCCCATGTCAAATATAATGTGATTAGAAGGAGGGAACATAATTGAAGAAACAAAGTTTAGTAAACCTTGTGAAGTATCATGTTGAAAAAAATGATGAAGCTTTCGCTCTTGAGGTTGCAGAAATAGCAAAAGAATTTGAGTCAGTCGGCGACTCCTCAGTAGCGCAATATCTCATGGAGCTGGTATCTAACGCAAGCTTTTATGTGCCACAGTCAAATTATCGTAATTTCCGGTTCCTTAAAAAAGTTGAATACTCGACCCAGCCATTGCTTCTACCAGATGTAATCGAGGAAGATATAATCGGCATTACAAAGGCAATTAGTAAGAAATCAGAACTGTCTAAATTCTTATTTTTTGGCGCACCAGGAAGTGGTAAAACAGAGTCAGTTTACCAGATTTCCAGATTGCTGAATAGAGACACGTTGACAGTTTCGTTTGAACAGCTTATTGATAGCCGACTGGGTGAAACGGCAAAGAATGTATCTTTGCTATTTGACGAGATTAGCCGCTTACCGTATGGTCGCGTGCTTGTTTTGTTCGATGAAATTGACGCCCTCGTTCTGGATCGTATTAATAAAAATGATCTTAGGGAAATGGGCCGAGTTACTTCGGTGTTTTTAAAAGAATTAGATCACGTTAATGTCAATATACCTATCATTGCTACGACAAATCTCATCGCTAACTTTGACAAAGCCATTTTACGGCGCTTTGACGCAATAGTCTCCTTTGACCGTTATACAAAAGATGACTTAATATCAATTGCGGACTCTTTGCTAACGTCGTACCTAAAGCGTACAACAAACTCTAAGCAGGATATTAGGCTGTTTAATAAGATATTGAAGAATTTAGACGTGATTCCCTTACCAGGTGACCTAAAGCAAATAATCAAAACGGCTGTTGCATTTAGTGACGAATCAAACGAGTATGACTATTTACGTCGTATTTATATGGCATTGAATGGGAATCCAAGTGCCGTGGATATTCAAAAATTGAACAATGATGGATATACAACCAGAGAAATTGAGATTCTTTCCAGAGTGCCTAAAAGTAGTGTCTCTAGAAAATTGAGAGGGTAATTTTATGAATCCATTGCTGCAGGTCAAACTACGTTTTATAAAAGAACGTAATTCACAGCAACCGATTGTTAAAAATTTGAGAGCAAATGCATCTACCTCAGAAGATAAAGTTATTGCACTTATTGAGAGCCTTCGAGCGGTAAAGCGATTTTATTTAACTACTCCTAAAGTCATCGAAAATATGCTTGTTGATGTAAATTACAACGACATCATCGCAAAATCAAATAGAATTCAAGCGCTATTAAAGCCCAGAGGAAAAAACGCTAATGACATAATTGTCGGAGCAAGGTTCTCACCAGCAGAGGAAGGTTCAGAAAATCATATTATAACATACTATGCTGACCCGATGACGGTTGATAGAACGATAGCGGAACTAGAAATAATAAGACGTTTTATTAAAGAACGCCTAGATGGAGAGGCAACACCACGCAATTTCAATGAAACACGCACAAACCATCCCAATATTAATTACGATGGCTATGACCTGTCAAAACCGAAAATTCGAAATCTAATTGTAGATTGTTCTGTCGTGGAGACTTTTAGCATTCCTACTATAGGTACTTTTCCTGAGCAGGAAATGTGCCTCTTAACTTTTTATAAAACAGAACTGCCGCTCAATAACCTATTTGAAAAACTCCATGTTGATAGCGGACATTATCAATATACATTTTACGGGAACGACACCATTTCTGCTACAAAAGAGTTATGCACGTATTTGCTGGAAACCGTACCATATTTGATTTCTATGGTATCATCGGATCTGTCAAAGATCGCCTTGGAGGACATCACGGCTACACCAGAACTTCCTTTAATTGCAATCCCAGATCCGACAAATGAGCCAACAATCGGCGTAATAGATACTCTGTTTGATGAATCTGTGTACTTTAATAGATGGGTGGAAAATAACGACTATCTTATTGACATAGAGATGTCGCTCGCTCAGAACAGCAAACGAGAACACGGAACAGAAGTAACGTCAATTATTGTTGATGGCCCTCGACTCAACCCACGGCTGGATGATGGCTGCGGCAGATTCAGGGTTAGGCATTTTGGAGTCTGCGATGATAGAATTTCTGTGTCGCGGCTAGTGCGAAAGATTAAAGAAATTGTTTCTCAAAATCCTGATATTCATGTTTGGAATTTGTCTTTAGGTACGGAAGATGAAGTTTCAAAAAATTTCATTTCATATGATGCATCTGTAATCGATGAATTAACTGCACAGCGTAATGTCCTATTTGTAATATCCGGGACAAATGATAACAGAAGTATAAAAGATGGAACAATTAGAGTGGGATCGCCGGCAGATTCTCTGAATTCCATTGTCGTAAATTCTGTGAGATATGATGGAACACCAGTCTCTTACTCTCGTAAAGGAAATGTACTTTCGTTCTTTAACAAACCGGATGTTTCGTATTATGGTGGTGACCATGATGAGCGAATTAAAGTTTATTCTCCGCTCAGAGGCGACGTAGAAGAATATGGCACGTCCTTTGCTGCACCTTGGATTAGTAGAAAATTATGCTATTTGATTGATATCATGGGTTTGTCTAGAGAGGTAGCAAAGGCACTAATTATTGACGCTGCAGCGGGTTGGGACTATAAGACATCCACCTATAAGATGAAAGATTTAATCGGATACGGAGTTGTTCCCATAAATATTAACAATGTTTTGGAAACACCAAATGATGAGATACGATTTGTCGTATATGAAACATCCGAATCATATAAAACGTCAAATTATACTATTCCTGTTCCAAAAGACGATGATAATAATTATCCATATGTTGCCCGCGCTACTATGTGCTATTTTCCGGAGTGTTCTCGCGCACAGGGGGTAGATTATACCAATCGAGAACTGTCACTGAAATTTGGACGCATAAAATCTGATGGAAGTATCGCGGATATCAATGATAATGTCCAAGATGATGACGGAGCATATATTGATGAGAGAGCATCACGCAGAGAATTTAGAAAGTGGGAAAACACAAAATTCATTTCTAAAATACTCAAAAGAAATCGTCCATTGAAGTCATATGATGAAAGATTGTGGGGAATCTCCGTTATATCAAAGGAGCGGCTGAGTACACGGGTACAGGGGGGACTCAATTTTGCTGCAGTGGTCACGCTAAAAGAAATCAAAGGAGTAAATCGAATCCAGGATTTTATTACTGCATGCAATTTAAGAGGCTATATTGTGAATGAACTCAATGTTCACGCACAAGTTAATGTTTACAATGCCAATCAAGAAGAGCTTATCTTTGAATAATTGGTGTTAATCCTCACTCTTCCATATATTCACTCGGAAGGGCATTTCTCTTGTGAGAAATGCCCTTCCGAAGCTAGTTGTTATAGTCAACATATGTCGATACAGGAGTACAAAACTACACATCAGGACGTTATGGATCACAGTCA
>OKTD01000764.1_pt1 | contig 11681 bp, 10 predicted proteins | sample 1606161 | NCBI WGS metagenome assembly OKTD01 (sample SAMEA3879527, study PRJEB24766) | human gut metagenome | biome: human-associated habitat; feature: feces | place: USA | collected 1985/1987 | reverse complement strand
AAGCTCACATAAAGATAGGGCGTGCGTTTGGGCAGCAGCCGGTACAGCGCCCCCGAGCAGGCGCCGTAGGCCGCCAGCTCAAACGCCATGGCCTCTCCCGTCTCCGGGTGCCGGAACGCCAATCCCGCCGACCACAGCGCGATAGGCGTGTCCGCTTCCGCCGCGTCTCCGTACCGCCGGTCGCCCACCAGCGGCATCCCCCGTGACGCGAATTGCACCCGTATCTGGTGCGTTCGCCCCGTCAGCAGCCGGACCCGTATCAGCGCGTATCCCGCCCGCCGGTCCAGCACCCGGTACCGCAGCCGCGCCTCCCGCACGTCCTTTCCCGGCCCCTCGGCCACATAGGTCATCCGCCGCGTCTTGTCCCGGCCCAGCAGGTCCGTCAGCTCCCCCTCGTCCGCCTTCGGCATTCCCCGCACCACCGCCAGATACGTTTTCTCGAATTCCCCCTCCCGTATCTGCCGTGACAGCTCTCCAGCGGCGTAGGCGCTCCGTGCGAATACCATCAGTCCCGCCACCGGCGCGTCCAGCCGGTGCACCGTCCGTATGCACGCGGTGTGCAGCGTCTGCCGCAGCAGCTCCGGCATTCCGCCCGGCTGATCCACCGACACTACCCCCGCCGGCTTCACCGCCACCACGATCCGCTTATCCTCATACACGATATCCATGATGCGCCCCTTCCGTACCTGTTTTTGCCGTGCCTGACATATAGCTTACATGTCCCTATAACATCCTCTGCACTAAGGTATCATAAGCGTACAAGAAAAGTAAAGTAAAAGTGACACAAAAAGCAAGAAAAAAATACTTGACAGGACGGGTCTAATGCGTTAGACTAAAAACAGGTCTATTACATTCGACCAAGGAGGAAAACCCTGTGGAAACACCGAAAATTTTTGACAGTGAGCTGCGCTTCTGCGAGATACTGTGGTCCCATGAGCCGGTAAAGAGCAGTGAGCTGGTCCGCCTGTGCGCCGAGGAGCTGGGCTGGAAAAAATCCACCACCTACACCGTGATCAAGCGTCTCGCCGAGCGCGGCGTGGTGCACACGGAGAACGCCGTCGTCACCGCGCTGGTACGGCGGGAGGACGTGCAGCGCGCGGAGAGCCGCGCCTTTATAGCCCACAACTTCCACGGCAGTTTGCCAGCATTTCTGACGGCTTTCATGGGAAATTCAAAACTTTCCAAAGAGGATGCCGATGTGCTCCACGCCATGATTGACCGCTTCGAGCAGAAGAATTCCGGACGTAACTGAACCGCGCTGTGGCATACAGTGTTATGCCCTGTGCCATAAAGGAGAAGAAAAAATGGATAGTCTGTTTACCTCCGTGCTGGAAATTTCCTGGCAGGCGGGCCTCATCGCGCTGGCGGTGATGGCGGTGCGGCCACTGCTGCGCCGTGCGCCCCGCCGCGCCGTGTGTATGCTGTGGCTGCTGGTGGCCCTGCGGCTGCTGCTTCCCGCCCGATTGACAGTAGAGAGCCCCGTCAGCCTCCAGCAGCCCGAAAGCCCGCCCATCCAGGCCTATCAGGAGCTTCGCCAGCAGGAAAAGGTCTATGTTTCCACCCCGCCGGAGCAGCGCCCGGAAATGGCGGGACCCGCTGCGGCACAAGGCTTTGCGCTGCTGGATCAGCTGCCCGCCATCTGGCTGACGGGCGTGGGCTGCATGGCGCTGTACATGGCCCTCAGCCTGCTGCGTATGCGCTGGCGGCTCCGCGCCGCCCCCCGCATACAGGACAATGTCTATCGCTGCACCGACTGGTCTACGCCCTTCGTGCTGGGCGTGCTTGCACCCCGCATTTATGTGCCGGAAACCGTATCGGAGCAGGACTTTCCCCAGGTGCTCGCCCACGAAAGGTGCCATATCCGCCGCTGGGACCATGTGTGGAAACCGTTGGCGTTTCTGCTGCTGGCGGTCAACTGGTTCAACCCGGTCCTCTGGGCGGCGTATGTCCTGCTGGGCCGCGACATGGAGCGCGCCTGTGATGAAATGGTGTTGAAAAACGCCACGCCCATCCAGCGGGCCGCCTATTCCCGGGCGCTGGTGGCCTGTGCCGCCCAGCCGAAAATGGCGGCGGTGTGCCCGCTGGCCTTTGGCGAAGTGGCTGTGAAAGAAAGGGTGAAGAACGTGCTCAACTATAAGAAGCCCGCCCTCTGGGCTGTCATCCTGCTGGTCGTCGCGGCGGCCATCATCGGCGTGTGCCTGCTGACGAAGCCCAGCTACAAGAACGTGGGGACGCTGGACGCGGAGAAGCTGTTCGCCCTGCGGACGGAGTATGTGGGCGACAACGCGGCGGTCAGCGGCATACTGGACGCGCTGGGGCTGCCGGAGATGGGCGATACGGCGGACAGCGACACATACGCCTATTCCATCCGCTTGGACACGAACAGGGAGCCTATGGGTGTGACGGTGTGCTATGCCTTTGCGGGTGATGTCCCGGAACGCAGCGCGGAGTGGAACCGGCAGATGGCGCAGCGGGGCTATATCGCCATGGCGCTGATCGACAATATCGACTGGTTCCGCTGGACGGACATCGATCAGGCGGGTACGTCCCATGTCACCGGTGCGGTGTATTCGAGCAATCATGCGGGCTATGTGGATGCACTGAGCGCGGCGCGGGAGAGCGTGAAGGGCTTGCAGACGTATATGGATATGCTGCGGACAATGGCGGAGGAAGGCTCTATCGTCTACTATGAGGGGGACGCGCAGCCGAGCTTTGAGGGAACCATGCCGTGGAGCGTTACCGGGGATAACGACCCGTGCAGCGTCCGGGCGGAGGATTACGGCATCGTCTACAACGACACGCTGCCCGATTGGGACACCCTGCCGCTGAGCTATCTGTGCGCCTACTATCTGAACGCGGACGGGGCGTATGCCGAGGGCGCCATGGACGTGCTGGCGCAGCGGTATAGCCAGCTGCCGCAGCAGGTGCGGAGGTATATCGGGACTCTGTCCGGGCAGGCCGACCCCCGTGGGAACGGCGACGCGGCGGAGGCGCTGCTGCGGGATATTTCCCGGTACATAACGTCCCAACTGACCGGCGGGCTGCCGGTGACCGTCAGCTACGAGAAGGATCAGCTGAGCATTGCCGTGACGGAGGTCTATTCCGTGGTGTACCGCACGGTGAAGTACGACGAGAATTACAGCGAGGACATCCCGGTGTATGAGGTGGGCAGCGGCGCGCAGCTGTCCGTGATAAAGGGTGAGGGTTTCACCCTCTACGGACGGTACAATGAGGAGAACGTGGCGCTCCACAACGGAGATGTGGTAGAGCTGACGGAGCAGTTCGTGGGCCTGGGCATGGATGGACAGTACGCTGTACGGTTCCAGTACCGGAGCGCGGCGGAAACGGCGGAGCTGGAGGTCTATCAGATCACGTGGGAGACGGGAGGTTCCGCCAAGCAGGTCGTGCCGCTGACGGAGGAGCAGGTGCAGGCCATCCAGTCGGAGAAGGGGCTGGTGCAGCCGGAGTGGCATCAGGTGTGCGCCGAGCTGCACCGCAGCGGCGAGGACGATGTCCGCTATTGGGGCACTGCCGATTACCCCGTGCCGCCCACGGTGCTGAAAATACTGACGGAGCAGTGCGGCTATACCTTCGTGACGCCGGAGGATTTCCGGGGCAATATGACCGCCGCCAAGCTGGAGTTCTACGGCGGCGAGACGTACACCGCCGCCAAAGCCGACCTGCCCGCCCTGCAGAAGATGCTCACCAACGCCAGAGACTACGGCGGCGGAGCCGCCTGCTGGTTCACCGCCAAGCTGACGGTGACCTTCGACGACGGGCGGACAGTGTCGGTGCTGAAGGGGACGGACAGCTGCGCCAGCTTTACGTTCGGCTCGTGGAACTCCGCCATGGTGTCCGACAGCGAGAACCGGCAGTTCTGGCAGATGTTCGGCGTGCCCTTTGACGAATAAGCAGAGCGGAAAAGCCACCCCGATGGGGTGGCTTTTTTATGTGTACACGGTATCTCAGCCGTGGTAATACCTCTTGGCGCAGAAGTCGCGCTCGACGCGCACCTTGCCGGTGTCGGTGAGCCAGTCGGTGAAGTTGGTGAAGTTCCGCTCCACGATGCTGAATTTCAGCTCCTGCCGGGTGCGGATGTTCTCCCGCTGGCAGAAGGCGTATATCCAGTCGGAGAACGTCATGCCGTCGGTTAGGTCGTCCAGCAGCTCCCGCTCCTTGCGGTGGATGAAGGCGATGTTGCTGTCAATGAGGGCAGACAGCTCCGCGCGGTCGGTGACGACCTGCTTGTGGGCGATGATATAGGCGGGGTAGTCCGTGGCGCGGAGGGCGGCCTTGCTGTCCAGATCTTTGGCGATGAACATGCTGGTGGGCAGCTTGGCCGCGTCGATCTCGTGCTGGTCGATGAGGCAGTCACCCAGATAGGCCGCGCCGTCCGGCGTGACAAAGCCCAGCTGGCCTGCCGAATGGCCGGGGAGAGACAGTACACCGAACCGGGCACCGTCTACGTCGATGTGGTCTTCCTGGGGGAAGATGACTCGATCTGCGGTGAAGCACTCCTCCAGAAACAACTCACGGCTTTTGCCGTAGGTCAGGGCCACGTAGTTGGCGCGGTAGCTGTCCGGGTTCACAGAGATACCGGCTTCGATCAGGGAGATGGCGGCTTTCGCGCCGTATCGCTCCTGCAAATACCGGACGTTGCCGGTGTGGTCGAAGTGGGCGTGGGAGCAGAGAATGGCGCGCAGACGCCAGCCGCTGCCGTCGATGAGCGCGGTCAGGCCGGCTCTGTCCAGCTTGGCGTAGCCGGTGTCGATGAGCACCACATCCCGGTCGGTGAGCTTGTAAACGGGCAGCAGGGCGGTGGCGGCGACGGCCGCATATGTATTGCCCAGCACGTGCAGAAGTTCCATGAAAATCAGCCTCCGGAAAAATGTTTTTTCCATTATACACCGCCGGTGGAAAAAAACAAAGCCTTTCGTTTTGCATCATGCGCCGCAGGCGCAGGGCACGCGGGATCTGCAAAAAAGAATTCAGAAAAATTTTCGATTTTCCCCCTATGCAAAACGGGAGAAATAAGGTAAAATACCTGATAGAAAATTAGGGAGGAACGGCGATGGAGCAACCAGTATTCAAGCGGGTGCTGCTGAAGATCAGCGGCGAAGCGCTGGCCGGCGATAAGCACTTCGGTCTGGACTTTCAGGTCATGGGCCGGGTGGCGGACGTTATCAAGCAGTGTGTGGACATGGGTGTGCAGGTGGGTATCGTCATCGGCGGCGGCAATTTCTGGCGCGGCGTGAAGGACGGCGAGGGACACATCGAGCGCACCCGGGCCGACCACATGGGTATGCTGGCCACGGCCATGAACTGCATGGCCATGGCGGACGTGCTGGAGCAGAAGGGTGTGGACGTGCGTGTGCAGACGGCGCTGGAGATCCGGGCCGTGGCGGAGCCGTATATCCGCGCCAGGGCCATTCGGCACCTGGAAAAGGGGAGAGTGGTCATTTTTGGCTGCGGCATCGGCTGCCCGTTTTTCTCCACCGACACGGCGGCGGTGCTGCGGGCGGCGGAGATCGACGCGGACGTCATCCTGCTGGCCAAGAATATCGACGGCGTGTACGACAGCGACCCGGCCAAGAACGCCGATGCGGTGAAGTTTGACAGCATCACCTACGACGAGGTGCTCAAGCGCCGCCTGGCCGTCATGGATTCCACTGCCACCAGCCTGTCCATGGACAACCACATTCCCGTGCTGGTGTTCGCGCTGAAGGACCCCTACAACATCGTCCGTGCCCTGCGCGGCGAAAAAATCGGAACGATCGTGAAGGAGGACTGACCCCATGTTGAAGGACGAGTACAAGGTTTACGAGGAAAAAATGAAGAAGAGCATCGAATCCGTGATGAGCGACTTCGACACCGTGCGTGCCGGCCGCGCCAACGCTTCCGTGCTCAACCGCATCAGTGTGGACTATTACGGTACCCCCACGCCCATCCAGCAGATCGGCTCTATCGGCTCGCCCGACCCGCGGACGCTGGTCATTACCCCTTGGGATGCCAGCATTCTGAAGGGTATTGAAAAGGCCATTCAGGAGTCCGACTTGGGCATCAACCCCCAGAACGACGGTAAGTGCATTCGTCTGGCTTTCCCCCAGCTGACCGAGGAGCGCCGCAAGGAGCTGGTCAAGCAGATCCACAAGTACGCCGAGAACGGCAAGGTGGCTGTACGGAATATCCGCCGGGATGCGATGGATAACTTCAAGAAGCAGCAGAAGGCGTCCGAGATCACCGAGGACGAGCTGAAGATCGCCGAGAAGGACCTGCAGAAGCTGACCGATGACAGCTGCAAGGAGATCGACAAGATCCTGGACAACAAGGAAAAGGAATTGATGTCTGTTTAATGGGACTGTTTACGAAGAAAACGCCCCATACGGCGGGGGAGGTGGACAGGAGCCTTCCCCGCCATATCGCTGTTATTATGGACGGCAACGGCCGCTGGGCGAAAAAACGCGGCCTGCCCCGCACGGTGGGGCACAAGGCGGGGGCAGAGGTGTTCCGCGACATCGCCACCTACTGCAAGGAACTGGGAGTGGAATACCTGACGGTATACGCCTTTTCCACAGAGAACTGGAAGCGGCCCGCCGATGAGGTGAATACCATCATGGGCCTGTTGGAGCAGTATCTGCGGGAAGCGATCGACACCATGGAAAAGGAGCACATCCGCCTGCGGTTCTTCGGTGACCTCAGCGCACTGTCTCCGGAGCTGCAGGCGCTGGCGCATGAGACGGATGACATCTCCGGCCGCTATGCGGGGTTCCAGGCCAATGTGTGTCTGAATTACGGCGGCAGGGCGGAGATACTGCGGGCGGCGCGGCTGTGCGCGGAGCAGGGGGTGGACTGGACGGAGGAGAACCTCTCCGCCAATATGTACTCTGCCGGTATCCCCGACCCGGAGCTGATCATCCGCCCCAGCGGCGAGATACGGCTGAGCAATTTCATGCTGTGGCAGTGTGCCTACAGCGAATTCTATTTCTGCGACACGCTGTGGCCGGATTTTACCCGGCAGGAACTGGATAAGGCCATTATCGACTATCAGCGGCGGGACCGGCGGTTCGGCGGCGTGAAATGAGGTGACGACCATGAAACAGAGAATATTGGTGGCGGTTATCGGCGTGCCGGCGCTGATCGGCGTGCTGTGCTTTGCGCCGGACTGGGCCACGGCGGTGCTGGTGGCGGCGCTGTGCGTCATCGGGTGCCACGAGTTTATGGGCGCCGCCGCCCCGGAGAAGGCGGCGCACTGGTGGGGGCTGGCGGCTACGCTGGCGGTGTTCACCGTGTTCACGGTGTATTTCAGCGGCGGTGACTTCACGGGTACCGCCATACATACGATCATGGTATGGCTGCTGGCGGCGCTGATCGTGGTGATGTTCATCGCGGCGGTGCAGGCCTTCGGCAAAGACGACGAGCTGGATTTTCCGGATATCAGCGCTATGGCGGTGTCCGGATTGGTGATCCCGCTGGCGCTGGGCTGCCTGGTGCGGCTGCGGATGCTGGAATACGGCGCCGGACTGGTGCTGATCCCGCTGGTGTCGGCGTTTATGAGCGACTCTCTGGCGCTGTTCGGCGGTATGCTGTTCGGGAAAACAAAGCTGGCGCCCAGAGTCAGCCCGAAGAAGACACGGGAGGGTGCGGTCAGCGGTCTGGTGGGCGGCATGGTGGGAATGATCCTGTTCCGGATATTCTTCTTCCTATGTACGGAGGTGCAGCTGCACATCGGCTGGTGTGTGCTGTTGGGCTTCGTGGGCGCGGTGCTGGGGCAGCTGGGCGACCTGAGTTTCTCCTGCGTGAAGCGGCAGTGCGGCATCAAGGACTACGGACGGCTGCTGCCGGGCCACGGCGGCGTGCTGGACCGGTTCGACAGTGTGATCTTCGCTGCACCGGTGACGTGGATGCTTATCAACGCTGTGACGCTGTATTGAGGAAGGACCTATGACGAAAACCATCGCCCTGTTGGGGGCTACCGGCTCCATCGGGCGGCAGACGCTGGAGGTGGCCGGGGAGTTGGGCCTCCGCGTGGCGGCGCTGACCGCCAATACACAGGTAGACCTGTTGGAGCAGCAGGCGCGGCAGTATATGCCGCGCCTTGCGGTGCTGTATGACGAAAATGCGGCGTTGGCGCTGAAAAAACGGCTGCGGGGGACCGGCATTGAGGTCATGGCAGGGGAGGAGGGCCTGTTGGCTGCCGCCGCTATGACCGAGGCGGACACGGTGGTGACTGCCGTGATGGGCAGCGTGGGGCTGCGTCCCACACTGGCGGCAATCCAAAAAGGCAAGCGCATCGCGCTGGCCAATAAGGAAACGCTGGTGTGCGCCGGTGAGCTGGTGATGGACGCGGCGGAGAAATACGGCGCGGAGATCGTGCCGGTGGACAGTGAGCACAGTGCGGTGTTTCAGTGCTTGCAGGGCTGCCGGGACCGGGGTGAGGTGCGGCGTATCCTGCTGACCTGCTCCGGCGGGCCGTTCTACGGAAGGACCTTCGACGAGCTGGAGCACATGACGGCGGCGGATGCCCTGCGCCATCCCAACTGGCACATGGGACCGAAGATCACGGTGGACTCCGCCACACTGATGAACAAGGGACTGGAGATCATCGAGGCCATGCGGCTCTATCGCCTGCCGGTGGAGCAGGTGCAGGCGGTGATACACCGCCAGAGCATCGTGCATTCGCTGGTGGAGTTCCGGGACGGGGCGCTGCTGGCGCAGCTGGGCACGCCGGATATGAAGCTGCCCATCCGCTACGCGCTGACGTATCCCCACCGGGCCGAGAGCCCGGATAAGCCGCTTGATCTGCTGACCTGCGGCGCGCTGACCTTTGCCGAGCCGGACGAGAGGGCGTTCCCCTGTCTGCGTCTGGCACGGTATGCCGCAGCGGTGGGCGGCACCGCCTGCGCCATACTCAACGGCGCCAACGAGGCGGCCGTGGGAATGTTTCTGCGGGGCGAGATCGGCTTTAACGATATCTCCCGGCGGGTGGAGCGCGCGTTGGAGCGGGTGCCGGTGCAATATCAGCCAAGCCTTGTGGATATACTGGAAGCAGACAAGGCGGCGCGGCGCGCTGCCCTGTGACATCCGGAGAAGGAGCTTGCATACATGATCGTATATATCATAGCGGCCCTGCTGGTGTTCGGTATTTTGATCGCCGTCCATGAGCTGGGGCACTTCCTGGCGGCCAAGGCCTGCGGCGTGCGGGTCAACGAGTTTGCCATCGGCATGGGACCGGTGCTATGGAAAAAGCAGCGGGGGGATACCCAGTATTCTCTGCGGGCTTTTCCGGTGGGCGGTTTCTGTGCCATGGAGGGGGAAGAGGAGGACTCTGACGATCCGGCGGCGCTGAACCGCCAGGGCTTTTGGAAAAAGCTGATCATTTTTGCCGCCGGCGCGGCCATGAATTTTCTGGCGGGGCTTATCATCATCTTCTGCCTGTATGCGCCGGCGCAGGGGTTCTATCAGCCGGTGATCTCCGGCTTTGCCGAGGGTTGTCCGTTGGAGAGCGCCGACGGCTTGCAGACCGGGGACCGGCTGGTGTCCATCGATGGGGAGCGCGTGTACATTTACAGCGACGTGAGCCTGCTGCTTGGCCTGAATAAGACCGGCACATTCGACCTGGTGGTGGACCGCGGCGGGGAGAAGGTGTATCTGGACGACTTTGCCATGACGAGACAGACGTATACCGATCAAAGCGGAAATGCGTACAGCGGCTACGGAATATACTTCGGTGCGGCGGCGGCCACCTTCGGCGACAAACTGGCCTACACCTGGAACAATGCTGTGGATTTCGTGCGTCTGGTGCGGCTGAGCCTGCAAATGCTCTTTACCGGGCAGGCGGGCCTGCGGGATCTGAGTGGCCCGGTGGGGATCGTGTCCACCATGGTACAGGTAGGTGAGCAGGCGGAGACGACCCAGGCGGCGGTGGAGAACATCGCCTACATCGCGGCGCTGATCGCAGTGAATCTGGCGGTGATGAACCTGCTGCCGCTGCCGGCGCTGGACGGCGGGCGGATATTCTTCCTGATCATCAACGCGGCAGCCATGCTGCTGTTCCGGAAGCAGATACCGGCAAAATATGAGAACTATATCCACTTCGCGGGACTTATTCTGCTGCTGGCGCTGATGGTGGTGCTGGTGTTCAGCGACGTGGGAAAGCTGATCCACTGAGGAGGCGGGGACGGTGACAAGACGCATACAGGTGGGCGCGGTACCGGTGGGCGGCGGCGCGGCCGTAAGCATACAGTCCATGTGCAATACGCCCACGGAGGACGTGAACGCCACGGTGCGGCAGATACAGCGCCTGGAGCAGGCGGGCTGCGAGATCGTGCGTGTGGCGGTGCCCACGGAGGAGGCCGCACGGGCCATTCCGAGCATCAAGGCGGCTATACACATCCCGCTGGTGGCGGATATCCACTTTGATTACCGGCTGGCGCTGCTGTGTGTGGATGGCGGTGTGGATAAAATACGCATCAACCCCGGCAACATCGGGTCGAAGGACCGCGTGCGGGCCGTGGCCGACGCCTGCCGGGAGCGGGGCATTCCGATCCGTGTGGGCGTCAACGGCGGCTCGCTGGAGAAGGACCTGGTGCAAAAATACGGCGGCGTGACCGCCGAGGCGCTGGCCGAGAGTGCACTGGGCCATGTGCACCTGTTGGAGGAGTGCGGCTTCGGGGATATCTGCATCTCCGTGAAGTGCTCCCGGGTGCCGGTAAATATGGCGGCCTACGAGCTGCTGCACGAAAAGGTGGACTATCCGCTGCATCTGGGCGTCACCGAGGCCGGCACACCGGAGATGGGGGTGCTGAAGTCTGCCATCGGCATCGGCGGACTGCTGTGTCGGGGTATCGGCGATACGCTGCGGGTGAGCCTGACTGCCGACCCGGTGGAGGAAGTAGTGGCCGCCAAGCGTATTTTGCAGGCCTGCGGTCTGCGGCAGACGGGGCCGGACCTGATCGCCTGCCCCACCTGCGGGCGGACGCGCATTGATCTCATCCGGCTGGCAAACGAGGTCGAGCAGGCGCTGTCCGACTGCCAGAAGCCCATCACGGTCGCCGTCATGGGCTGCGTGGTCAACGGCCCGGGCGAAGCGCGGGAGGCCGACGTCGGCATCGCCGGCGGAGACGGCTGCGGCATTCTGTTCGTCAAGGGAAGACAGCTCAAAAAGCTCCCCTACGACGAGCTTCTGCCCGCCCTGCTTGCGTACATCGGAACGCTGTAAAAAATCAAAGCGGCATTCCCTGAGCCGGGAATGCCGCTTTTCGTATCACGGTTTTTGGCAGACGGCTATCAGGAATTCCGTCGTGACGCGAAGCGAGGGCACGGCGGCAAGCTTTTGCTGGTCCTCCGCGCCGGTCTTGTAATAATAGGGCGTCATGAGAAACAGCGCCTGCACATCCTCGTTTGACGAAAGCGTGATGGTCTTTCGGAGCGTCTGCGTCCGCAGCAGGCGGAAGCCCTCGACCGCAGGCTCGGCGGGCGGATTTTCGTATGGCCGGTCATAGACGGCGGCCTTCAGCTCGAACAGGTGCCGTTCCATCGGCACAACACGCAGCAGATATCCGCCGGGCTTCAGGACCCGCAGGAACTCCTCCGCCATGAGCGGCGAAAAAATATTAACGATCAGATCGAGGCTTTCTGCCGCCAGCGGAAGATGCGCGGTGCTCGCCGCGCAGAAGATCCCC